>VOFB01000033.1_pt1 | contig 98000 bp, 87 predicted proteins | sample 5384141 | NCBI WGS metagenome assembly VOFB01 (sample SAMN12384721, study PRJNA508395) | human gut metagenome | isolation source: healthy gut A | host: Homo sapiens | reverse complement strand
GGGTGCGTATCTGGCAGATCGCGCTGGTGGCGGTGCTGTTTGCCGTGTGGGAGCTCAGCTGCCGGCTGGGGCTGTCCGACGGCTTTCTGGTCAGCAGTCCCAGCCGCATGGTGCAGACCCTGTGGCGGCTGTGCGCCTCCGGCGAGCTGTGGCACCACGCGGCGGTGTCCATCGGTGAGACGGTGCTGGGCTTTACCGCCGGGACAGTGCTGGGCACGGCCGTCGCCGTGGCCATGTGGTGGTCGGACACCGCCGCCCGCATTCTGGACCCGTACCTGGTGGTGCTGAACGCACTGCCGAAAACAGCCCTGGGGCCCATCTTCATCGTGTGGATGGGCGCGGGCATGGGGGCCATCGTCACCATGACGCTGGCCATTTCACTCATCGTCACCATCCTGAGTATGTACACCGGCTTCCGCACCACCGACCCGGAGAAGCTGCGGCTGATGCGGACGCTGGGCGCTGACAAGCGCCAGATCCTGTGGCTGCTGGTGTTCCCGGCCAACTGTCCCACGCTGTTCTCCACGCTGAAGGTGAATGTGGGACTCAGCTGGGTGGGCGTCATCATGGGCGAGTTCCTGGTGTCCCGGGCCGGGCTGGGGTATCTCATCGTCTACGGCTCCCAGGTATTCAACATGGACCTGGTCATGGCCAGCGTGCTGGTGCTGGGGCTGGCGGCAGTGGGAATGTACCTGCTGGTGCTGCGGGCGGAAGCATTCTTAAATCATCTATGGGGGGTACGTGCATGAAAAAGCAACTTATCTGCATTTGTATGGCCGCGCTGCTGTCGCTCAGCCTGCTGACCGGCTGCGGCGCGGGGACCGATACCGGCGATACCGCCGGTACGCCCAGCTGACCAAGCGGGACGGCTCGTTCCTGGTGGGTCGCAGCGACGAGGCCTTCGACTGGAACGACCTGAGGGGCAAGACCATCATCGGCGGGCGCAAGGGCGGCGTGCCGGAGATGACGCTGGAATACGTCCTCAAGCAGCACGGCATCGTACCCCAGGAGGACGCGGTGGTGGACACCTCGGTGCAGTTCAACATGATGGCCGGGGCCTTCACCGGCGGACAGGGGGACTATGTGACGCTGTTTGAGCCCACCGCCACGGAGGTAGAGCGCGCCGGACATGGGTATATCCTCTGCTCCATCGGCGAGGAGTCCGGGGAGATACCCTACACCGCCTATTTCGCCAGCCAGAGCTATATGACGGCGCATCCGGAGGTCATTCAGGGCTTTGCCAACGCCATCGCACGGGCGCAGCAGTGGATCGTGGACCACACGGACCGGGAGGTGGCGGAGGCCATCATCGATCAGTTCCCGGACACGGACCTGGATACCCTGGAGGCCGTTACCGCCCGGCACCGGCAGATCGATGCCTGGAACGCGGGGCCGATGATGGCGCGGTCGGCGCTGGAACGGCTGGAGACGGTGATGACCGAGGCCGGTGAGCTGGAGAAGGACCAGTGGGTGGACTTCGACAAGCTGGTGGACAACAGCTTTGCCCAGAAGGCCATGGAAGCGCAATAAGCAAAAAAGAAAGCCCATGCGGGCTTTCTTTTTGCGTTCATATCAGCTCAGGGCGGAGATGACCTCGGCGTATTTGTCGATGTCGGACGCGCCGTTCCAGGTCATAAAGCCGCCGGTGCACCCGGCGTCGCGGAGGGCCCGGACCTCGTCGGCCAGCTCCGCCGCGCCGTAGTGGTTATACGGCTCGCGGATGGCGTTGTAGCACTGTATCCATGTGCGTACCGCGCCGGGAGAGGCCGTCTCGCTCTGGCGGGCCATGGCGCTCTCGCCGAAGTTGTGGACCGTGGTATAGGGGTGCTCCCAGGGCTTATAATCCCCCTGGGCGCTGTAATGGTCCGGGTAGGGCATACCGGAGATGGCGTCCACCACGGAGCTGATGGCCGGCCAGTACTGACCGCAGGCGGTGACGTAGGCGTTGGCGCATTCGCCGAACACATCGCCGGAGATGTAGTACCCTGCGTCATGCAGCCGCTGCGCGGCGTAGATCAGGAACCGCTGGACCGCCTGTGCCTTACTCTCACCATAGGTGTTCTTGTAGTCGATGGTACCCGCCTGCTCGTACTTATACGCGCCGTCGGGGAAGCGGATGTAGTCAAACTGGATCTCGTTGAAGCCCAGAGCGGCGGCCTCCAACGCCAGCTCCACCTTGTACTGCCACACGGTGCGGTTGTAGGCGCTGGGCCAGTACATGGAGCTGATCTTCAGGGGCGTGCCGTTCAGGTCGGAGATGACGTACTCCGGGTGGTCGGCGGCCAGGTGGGCGTCATTGAACACCGTGATGCGGCCGATGACGTAGTAGCCGGCGTCACGGAGCTTCTGCACGTTGGCCTTGAAGCCCTCCATGGTGTCCTGGGCCGCGGCGTAGGCGGACGGGCTGTACTGCTGCATGACCGGGGAGGCGTAGGATACCGCCGTGCCGTCCACGATGTCCACCACAAAGGCGTTGATGCCCGTCCCCTGGGCCAGCCGGATATAGCTGTCCGCGTACTGAATGGCGCTGCCGTTCAGGTACAGCGCCCGCACCTCGTCGGGCATGACGTTGTCGGTAAAGACCGGCTTCTCCGTGGGGTAGTAGTCCAGGCCGGCCGCGTCGCCGCCGCCCCAGGCGTCACCCCGCGCGGCGTGGCGCTGGTAGAGCGCGTCGTCATACTGCGCCAGCGCTTCCTCCTCCGTCATGCGGACGTTCTCTCCGTCGATGTACCCCTCGCCCCGGTCACAGCTGACGGCCCAGCGCAGGACCTCGCCGTTCTCGTCCAGGCCGTCAAAGCCGGTGACGGTCAGCGCCATGCCCTTTTCCACCGCGCAGCCGGGGACCGCGCCCGTTTCGTCCGTCAGGCTCATGCCCCGCAGGGCGTACACCGTCTCCGTCAGCACCGCGCTGCTGTAGTCCGCGGTCAGGTTGGCCGCGTCCAGATAGGCATAGCCCTCGCCGTTGACCACGCGGACGCGGTCCGCGCCGTCCTCGGCGTCCTCAGCAACGTACTGTACCTCCGCACCGCGGACCAGGGAACCCAGCTGGGCCCCGTTTTCGTCATACACAGGGGCGGTGGTCCCGGCGGCGGCCACATAGCCCGCCGCCGTCTCCGGCACCACGGGATTAAACTGCCGCCAGATAATATATCCCAGCGTGCCCAGCGCCAGCAGGCACAGCACGATGAGTACCACCGCCGCGCCGGTGCCGTGTTTCTTTTTCGCATTCGTTGACATAAATTGATTTCTCCTTGCGTATTTTTGTCAGCCTGCGGCCATTATACGCCATTTCGCGCCATAAATCCACCCAAATCTTGTGGCGCCGGTGACAAAATTTTCATATTTTTTGTGTTTTTCTCGTTTTTTTGGTAGACAACGACGCAGACCGATGGTATACTACACATGACTATTGTTATGTAAATCGGCGGAGGAGCTTTCCCGCCGCCGGCGCTTCCCATACAACTTAGAGATAAGGCAGGGTGTATCGACATGAAGAGGACGAAACGGGGAATGGCATTGATCCTGGCGGCGGTGATGGCGGTGAGCTGTTTGACCACCATACTGCTGGCTGCCAGCAAACCGTGGACGGAAATCGATCTCGGTTCGCTGAGCCAGTATTACGAGACGGGCACCAACGCGGATCCGGGCCGCATTTCCAACGTGGACGGCGACAGCGGCGGCACGTCCTACGGCCTGTATATGTTCGTGGAGAAGACGGTGACCAGCTTTATGGACTGGCTGAAGAAGTCCGGCAGCGCCGTCTACCGCGGGTTCGGCGACAGGCTGTACAACGCCTACGCCTACAACACCAGCGGCCAGTACTACCCCGGCTTCGGCTCCAACTTCAAGAACACATGGCAGGAGATCGGTCGGAACAACCGCACCGAGTTCGCTCAGGCGCAGACGGATTTCTGGAGAGAGACCCAGTACACCCAGCTTGTGGCCAATGTGGAAGGGCAGTACAAGGGCTTCGACATTGACAACTACTCCAACGCGCTGAAAAACGTGTTCTGGAGCCGCAGCGTCCATCACGGCGTGGGCGCCACCTATGGTTCCACCAAAAACACCGACGGCATGAGCGGCGCCACCGGCGTCATCTGCCGCGCCTTCAAGGCGCTGGGCGGTTTCAAGAACCAGAGCGAGGCGGAGCTGATCGCCGCCATCTACGCCGAGTGCAGCAAGCTGGACACTAACGGCAAGTGGGACGAGGACAACATGGAGACGCTGACCGCCAAGAAGTACGGCATTTATGGGCGCTCCATGGCATATTTCAACATCAACAGCGGCGGCGTGCAGACCTCGGTGTATAGCCGCCTGCACGTGAACGAGCCGGCGGACGCGCTGGTGATGCGCTATACCCATTCCGACCCGGACATCCCCGAGGGAGAGTATACCCTGCTCTACAATAACAACGGCGAACAGAGCCACGGCCTCGGAAAGAGCGTCTCCACGCTGACGGCGGCGGCTGACGCCATGATGCTGCGGCTGACCTATTACAACAATGGGTACTACATACTGACCAACGACGATGGCCAGCGGCTGTCCGTCTCCGGCGGCAAGCTGGTGCTGGAGGCACCCTCCACCAGCAATAATCAGTTCTGGATCCTTGGCGGCGGCAGCGGCTACACCCTGCAGAATGTGGGCACCAAGCAGTATGTGACCGTGACGGTGACCAGTGCGGATGTCACAGCGGACGGCCAGAACAGGGATGACCTGATTGCCGCGAAGATAAAGGAGATTGCGCAGGCGCCCGCTGCGGGACAGACAAATGCAGCGGCGGAGGACTTTTCCGCGCGGCTGGAAAAGAAGCTGAACGACCTGTTCGATGAGCAGTTCAAGGACAAAGACGACGAGGCCATTATGGCTGAGATCACGGCGAACATTTCCGCTATGCAGGACATAACGGAGGAAAACAAAACCACGTTGATCAAGAAACTGGAAAGCCTTGCCCAAAGTGAGGAAGAAACAGAGGACGATCTGGAGGCGTGCATCATGGAGTCCTTTACCGAGGACGAATTGCTGCTGCTGACAGAGGCGATGACCGGCAAATCCATTGAGACCGTTATAGTGGAAGTCGTGGGGGAGATGGTCGACGAGGACCTGAAGAACAATCCCACCACCACCGTCACCACCTACACGGTGGGGATGACGGACGCCAGCGACAAGGCGGCGCGGTGGGCGCTGAACAAGGCCACCGGTAAGGATGCGTGGACGCTGACCGGCCTGTTCTATCCCGGCTGCAAGGATAGCGACGGCATCGGCGGGACGATCTCCCATGTTCTGACCGAGGACAACTCCTCCTTCCCCCTCCGCGGCGTGATCTCCTGCACGCAGGGGATCCGCACCGTAGTGGTGGAAGTGAGAAAGCAGGGCAGCTCCGACGGCTTTACGGCCACCGGCAGCGGCGGCGGGAAGACTTGGTTCGACCTGTGGGAGTTGGACAGTCAGGCGACATTCAGCAAACTGACACAGGGCAGCTACACGATGACCATCAGCGGCACCGGCAGTGACGACAAGACAGTGGAGCTGCTGTCCACCGGATTCACGGTAGGCGCCAAGGACAGCAACACGCCCAGCGGCCTTGAAAAGGAAGAATACACGGTCACCTTCATGAACGGCAATACGCAGGTGACAACGAAGACGTATTCACTGGGCGACGTCTATGGTAAGCTGCCTGAGGTCTCCGGTGCGGGATTTGTCGGCTGGTTCACTGAGGACGGCAAACAGGTCTATGAGAACTCCATGGTGGCGGCGGAGAACCACACGCTTTCCGCTCGGTTTGGAACGCTGTACACCGTCAACTTCAAGGTGGATGGCTCGGTGATCAGAAGCCGCCAGCTCTCCGCCAACGACCTGATCATTGCACCCTCCAACCCCGTCAAGGCGGCGGACAAGAACTATGTGTACAGCTTCAGCCACTGGGTGGACGGCAGCGGCAATCGGTTCGTGGAGAACATGACGTATATGCCCGCGGGCAACGTCACCTACACCGCCGTGTTTACCAAGACGGCCAACAGCGGCGGCACCGGCGGCAGTACCGGCGGAAACACCGGTACGAACACGCCCACGCCCTCCGGCAACTATCTGACCGGCGTATCACCCAGCACGTCTGTCTCCGCAATGAACAGCGCGGGCTACACCATCTATAACGGCAGCGCCAAGGTGACATCCGGCCTCGTGGGTACCGGCATGACCGCTGTCAGCAGCTCCGCCACCGTGACCATCGTGGTCACCGGCGACGTCAGCGGCGACGGCAAGATCACCATCACCGACGTGGTCAAGCTGCAGAAGTCCGTGGTGGGCTCCGGCAGCCTGTCCGGCGCCTACGCCAAGGCGGCCGATATCAACGGTGACGGCAAGGTCACCATCACCGACGTGGTGCAGGCCGCCCAGGTCACCGTGGGCCAGCGCACCATCGGCTGAGGAGGAAACATCCTATGAAAAACAAACTGTTCCGCGCCGCGGCCTCCGCGCTGCTGACGCTGCTGCTGGTGGTCACACTGCTGCCCGTGCAGGCCCACGCCGCCGGAGCGACGCTGACCGGCACCGCCGCCCCGCAGGCAGGCGACACCGTCACACTGACGCTGTCCGTGCCCAACAAGGTCTACGGTCTGACCGCCGACCTGAGCTACAGCGGCAATTTGTCCTTCACCAACTACAACTGCTCCGTCAGCGGATGGAGCATCGTGGTCAACAACAACAAGTTCAGCGTTTACGGCACGTCCAGCTCCAGCGGCGGACTGGTCACCATCAAGATGAAGGTGTCCGGCAGCGCCAAGGAGGGCGACGCCCTGACCGCCACGTTCTCCAACATCGTGGTGTCCGACGGCAACAGCGACACCAGTCTGGACAGCGCCAGCTGGTCCGGCAAGGTGGGCGCGGCACCCAGCGGCAACTGCAGTCTCAGCTCGCTGAGCTGCTCCAATGCCACGCTGAGCCCGTCCTTCTCCAGCAGCACCACGTACTACACCTGCACGGTGCCTTTCGCAGTGGAAAAGCTGGACCTGAACTACAAAAAGGCCGACAACAGCGCCACGGTGTCTGTCAGCGGCAATGAACTGGCGGTGGGCGTCAACACCGTGACCATCAAGGTCACGGCGGCCAACGGCGCCACCAAGAGCTATACCATCGATGCCACGCGCCAGCAGGACCCCAACTACAAACCCTCCACCGACGCGTCCATCGCCGCCCTGACGCTGGAGGGAGCCACGCTGTCCCCGGCGTTCACGTCCACGGTGACGGATTACATCGCCTACGTTCCCTATGAGACGAAGCAGGTGACCATCGCCGCCACGGCAAAGGATGAAAAGGCTCAGGGCATCACCGGCACCGGCGAGGTGCGGCTGTCCGCCACCGAGGCGGAAACGGTGCTCACGGTTACCGGAACCGCCGAGGACGGCAAGACCAAGCAGAACTATACCATCCATGTGCTGCGGATGCCGGCCTATACCGGTATTGTCCCCACGGTGGAGGTCATCGACCCGGCCACCATCCCCGAGGTACCGCCGCTGGAGATCCCCGGGACCATTGCGATGCCGCTGATCGGCGAGGTCAAGACCGTGTATGTGGCCATCGCGGCGGCGGTGCTGCTGGTGGCGGTGCTGTTCCTGTTGGGCTTCCTGATCGGCCGCGGCCACACGGGCGGCGGCGATGACGAGGAATACGACGACGAACCGCCGCGGACCCCGGCGAAGCCCCTGATCCCCGAGGAACGGCACACGGCACGGGTGCCCCGTCTGGTGCCCCGCGAGGAGAGCAGCGACAGCGAGCCTGCCGCCATCCCCGACAAGACCCCGGCGGCGCCTATGACGCCCGCCGCGCCGGCGGAGGAGCCGGCGACCGCAGAGCGCTCCGCCCAGGACGAGCCCACCCAGGCCGACGAGGACGAGGTGCGGACCATGTCGCTGGATGATCTGCTGGACGATATCCACAATATGTAACAAAAATGACCTAAGCCTTGGCTTAGGTCATTTTTACGCAGCAAAAGCATCCGGGATAGCGCCCGGATGCTTTTTGCTCAATAATCCACCTTCATCAGGCACAGACCCTCCGGGGGGGCGGTGGGGCCCGCCTGCTTGCGGTCTTTGGCGCTCAGGATATCCCGCACCTGCTCCGGCGTCCAGTAGCCGCGGCCCACCTCCAACAGGGTTCCCACCATGATGCGGACCATGTTCTGCAAAAAGCCGGTACCGTGGAATGTGAAGACCACCCGGTCCTTCCGGCGCTCGATGGCGATGTGGTCCACCAGGCGGACGGTGGACTTCTTCATGCGCGGATTGCCGCAGAAGCTGGCGAAGTCGTTTTCACCCAGCAGATAGGCCGCCGCCTGCCGCATTTTCTCCACATCCGGGTCGTAGTCCAGCAGGGTGACGTACTTCCGGTCAAACACCGGCTTCACCGGCCCGGTGTGGCAGGTGTAGCGGTAGGTCTTGCCCAGGGCGTTATAGCGGGCGTGGAAACGGGGCGCGGCCTCCTTGACCTCCCGGACAGCGATGGCGTCGGGGAGATAGCGGTTCAGATAGTCGCGGAGGGCGTCGGGCGTCTCCGTCACGTCCAGCACCACATTGGCGGTCATGGCCCGGGCGTGGACACCGGCGTCGGTGCGGCCCGCGCCGATGACGTTCACCGGATGGCCCTGCAGCGTGCCCAGCACGGCCTCCAGCTTCCCCTGGATGGTATCCTTGTCCGGCTGGCGCTCCCAGCCGAAGAAGCGGGAGCCGTCGTAGGCGATGGTGAGTCGGTAGTTCTGTTCCATAAAAAGATCACGCCCTTTCTGTCCTATTGTAACAGAAAGGACGTGATTTGTGAAGTGTTTTACAGCCAACCCATCATCTGGACGAAGCTGTACAGCAGCTTCAGGCCGTAGAAGATGATGACGGCGCCGCAGACCTTGTTGATGATGTTCAGCACCTTCTCGTTGAACTTACTGCCCAGCAGGGAGACGACCGTAGACAGCGTCAGGAACCAGATCACCGAGGCGGAGCCGAAGCCGCAGATGAAGAACAGGTCGCCGCCGTTGGTCAGGGTGGCCCGGAAGGCGCCCAGCATCATGGTGCCGTCGATGATGGCCTGGGGGTTCAGCCAGGTGACCACGAAGGCGGATCCGGCCAGCTTCCATATGGGCACGTTCACGTCCCGGCCGCCCTCCAGACTGGCCTTGGACCGCAGCAGGCCGATGCCGATATAGATGACGATCAGACTGCCCAGCCCCAGGATGACCTTTTTTGCAGCCAGGGCAGCGCCTGCATCAGTGCGCCGCCGCGCCCAGGAAGCAGGCCACACCCAAAGAGATGTCCCAGAAAATGACGATGAGCGCGGTGATGTAGACGCGGCTGCGCTTCTGCGTCAGGCACTGTTGATGACGAACAGGTTTTGCAGGCCGATGGGGGCCACATACGCCAGTCCCATGGTCAGTCCCTGCAAATAGATGTTCATAGCGGTGATTTTCTCCTCATGCTATTTACTCCGGTTTTCTTACCTGCTATAATGATACCATAGCTTTGGAGAAATGCAAGAGCGCAGATTTTTATGGGCAAGTAAGGAGGGGCTTACCATGTCACAGGCCATGCCGCAAAGCCACTACGACTGTCCCTGTATGGAGAAATGTCCGCTGCACCACGCCATGCAGCTGATCGGCGGCAAGTGGAAGGTGCAGATCCTGTGCGCCGTGGCCAACGCCGGGACCATCCGCTACAACGCCCTGCGGAGCAAGCTGGACGGCATCTCCAACACGGTGCTGGCCTCGGCCCTGCGGGAGCTGGAGCACGACGGGCTGGTGACACGGCGGGAGTATCTGGAGGTGCCGGTGCGGGTGGAATACGGCCCCACGGACAGCTGCCGGGCACTGCTGCCCATTTTGGAGCAGCTCAGCGACTGGGCAGAGGCCAGGATGTGAGCTTTCGATTGGACAAATACCGGAATTTGTCTGCAAGATACATCATTTTTCACAAATTGCAGTGGGAATTATAGAGCAAATCGCGGATTTTCGTATCAATGCCCATTGCAATCCTGCCGTAATCCAGTATAATAGGAAATGGTGAGGGTTAGTTTCTGCGCGCTGCACCCTCTGGCGCGAGAGTAAAAATGTGCGTAAGGAGTGCTGGTTCATGTATACACGGGAGATCACGGTGAAAAATGAGGTCGGTCTGCACGCCAGACCCGCGACCTATTTCATTCAGAAAGCCAACGAGTTCAAAAGCGGCATCTGGGTAGAAAAAGAAGAACGCCGCGTCAACGCGAAGAGCCTGCTGGGCGTGCTGAGCCTGGGCATTATGAAGGACACCACAGTGACACTGATCGCGGACGGCAGCGATGAGAAAGGAAGCTGTGGATGCGCTGGCTGAGCTGATCGAGAACCTGGACGAGTAAACACAATGAAAGAGAGACGGCTTCGCCGTCTCTCTTTTCTTTTGCGTACGACGTCCCCCCGGCTCTGCCGGGGGCACTTTTTTATCCGTGGAACTTCTCATATACCGCCCGGGCGGCCGCCTCCGGCACCACGGCGGAGAGCTGCTCGAGCGCGGCGTTTTTTACCGCGGTGACGGTGCCGAAGTGCTGCAGGAGCCGCTTCTTCCTCGCCTCGCCCACACCGGGGATACCGTCCAGCTGCGAGCGCTTGGCGGAACGGGTGTGCTTCTGGTGATGGTAGGCGATGGCGAACCGGTGTACCTCCTCCTGCACCGTGCCGATAAGGGCAAACAGGGCGGGTGTCTGCTGTATGCCCAGTTCCTGGCCCCGGGCGGTGATGAGGGCCCGGGTGCGGTGGCGGTCGTCCTTGACCATGCCCAGCACGGGCACATCCAGCCCGGTCTCTGCCAGCACCTGCTCGGCCACACGGGCGTGCTCCTGACCGCCGTCGATCAGCAGCAGGTCCGGCAGAGGGGCAAACTTTTCATCGCCGTCCAGATAGCGCCGGAACCGGCGGGTGAGCACCTCACGCATGGCGCCGTAGTCGTCGGCGCCGGCGCAGGACTCGATGCGGAAGCGGCGGTAGGCGGACTTCAGCGGCTTGCCGTCCTGAAAGACCACCATGCCGCCCACCTGGTCCGCGCCGCCGGTGTGGGAGATATCATAGCTCTCCATGCGCCGGGGCAGGACCGGCAGCTGAGCCGTTTCCTGCAAAAGGCGCAGGGTGCCGTTAATGCGCTGTACGGCGTCGGTAACGCGCTCCACCTCCTCCCGGGCGTTGCGGTGGGCGATGTCCAGCAGCGCGCGGCGCTGACCTCGCTGGGGGACCCGGAGGGCCACGGCGTGGCCGCTGCGCTCCGTCAGCAGGGCCGAGAGCGCGTCAGCGTCCTCGATGGCGGCGGGAAGCAATATCTCACGGGGCAGAGACTGGCGGGTCAGATAGTACTGGGGCACCACAGCGGAAAGCAGGGTGCTCTCGCTGTCGGCAGCGTCGGGGAACACCTCGGTCTGCCGGGCCAGGAGATCGCCGTCTTCAATGTGGAGAATGGCGCAGCCGGACCGGGCGGGGCTGGTATACGCGCCCCAGACATCGGTGTCGGCGCAGATACCGGCGATGACTTGCTGGTCCTTGGTCAGCACGGACAGGGCCCGTACACGGTCGCGGAGGGCGGCAGCCGTCTCGAAGTCCAGGGCCTCCGCCGCCGCGGTCATCCGTTCCGTCAGCTGGGCAGTGACGGCGCGCAGCTTGCCCTCCAGCAGGGCGGTGGCCTGGGCCATGCGGCGGCGGTATTCCGCCGCGTCCGGGCCGTCCGGGCGGCAGAAGCCGTCACACCGGCCCATGTGGAAGTTCAGGCAGGGGCGCTCTTTGCCGATGTCGCGGGGGAACCTTCGGGAACAGGTGGGCAGGCGCAGGGCGGCGCACACCGCGTCCAGCGCCAGGCGCGTTTCGTGCCGGCCGCCGAAGGGACCGTAGTATTTCGCGCCGTCGTCGGCGGTGCGGTTCACCAGGGTAAAGCGGGGATAGTCGCCGCTGTCCAGCCGCACGAAGGGATAGCCCTTGTCGTCCTTCAGCAGAATGTTGTAGCGGGGCTGATGGCGCTTGATGAGGGAATTCTCCAGCACCAGGGCCTCGAACTCCGACCGGACGATAATGGTGTCGAACCGGTCCACATGGGCCACCATCATCTTCGTTTTCTCGTTGTGGCTGGCGGTGTCCTGAAAGTATTGGCTGACGCGGTTTTTCAGTTTTTTGGCCTTGCCCACATAGATGACCTGGCCGGTCTTGTCCATCATCAGATAGACGCCGGGCAGCAGGGGCAGGTCGTTGGCCTTGGCGCGGAGCTCATCACGGGTCATGGCGTCATCTCCTTTCATGGAAAACTACAGATACGGGGGATAGTATACCACCGCCGCGTCCCCTGGGCAAGGGGCGGAAGTACCGGAAAGTACAGAGAAAAGCCTGCGGCGGCGAAAAAGCAGTAGCGCGGCGCGGCAGGATGTGATACAATGGGTGCGAAAAATATGACGCGGGAGGCGCGGGATATGGAATTGCAGTGGTTTGACATCCGGGAGCTGACGGAGGACGCGGCCCAGACCGTGATAGGCATGATGGATGAGACGCGGCGGCGGCGTGTGGCCGACATCGCCGGTGAGGACGACCGGAAGCGCACCATCGCCGGGGAGCTGCTGGCGCGGCGGATGCTTGCGCAGACGATGGGCTGCGCGGAGAAGGACGTGCCGCTTCAGTGGGACGAGCTGGGCAAGCCCAGCGTGGAAAAGGATGGCGTGTATGTGTCCGTGAGCCACTCCGGCCCGTGGGCGGTATGCGTAACGGCGGACGCGCCGGTAGGCGTGGACGTGGAGGTGGTACGCTCGGCCCAGGAGAAGTTCATGCGCCGGGTATGCAGCGAGCAGGAGATGGCGTACATACGGTCCGGGGACGACGGCGACTGCCAGCGGTTCTGGGAGATATGGACGGCCAAGGAGGCGCTGTTCAAGCTGACGGGCAAGGGTCCGCTGCTGGCGCTGAGCCGCTTCAGCCTGCCGGCAGGCGTAACGCTGGACTATACGGCACAAAAGGGCTGCGCCCTCACCATCGCGGCGCAGATTTTGTGAAAAATTTTGCAAAGTTGGCAAAAAAGACTTTTCTTTCCCGTTTTCTTTTGGTACAATAGGGGCAGAAACATACGTCGGAGCGCAGGGCGCCCGGCGGTTTGAGGACGGACAGAGGAGGTTCGCTTTTTATGATCCGAGTCGGCATTATCGGCTGCGGCAAGATCGCACAGGTGCGCCATCTGCCTGAGTATGCAGCCAACCCCAATGCGGAGATCGTCGCATTCTACGACAAGAACATGGAGCGCGCGCAGGAGATGGCGGCGCAGTACGGCGGCAAGGTGTACAACAGCTTCTATGAGCTGGTGGATGATCCCAACGTGGACGCCGTGTCCATATGCGTGGAAAACCGCAGCCATGCGGAGATCTGCACGGCTGCGCTGTACGCCGGCAAGCACGTGCTGGTGGAGAAGCCCATGGCGGTAACGCTGGCGGAGTGCGAGTCCATGGTGGCCGCCGCTGAGCGCAATGGCAGACACCTGATGGTGGGCCACAACATGCGTTTTGACCCGGTGCACCGCAAGGCCAAGCAAATGCTGGACAGCGGCATCATCGGCGATGTGATCACCTTCCGCACCATTCTGGGCAACTCCGGCCCCGAGGGCTGGTCTCTGGAGGGTACGTGGTTCTTTGACAAGAACAAGGCGGCCATGGGCGCCCTGTCCGACATGGGCATCCACAAGGTGGACCTGATCCAGTACCTGCTTGGGCAGAAGGTCATCGAGACCACCGCCAAGGTAGTCACCCTGAATAAGCGTGACGACAACGGCAAGCTCATCAGCGTGGATGACAACGCCCTGTGCATCCTGAAAATGTCCGGCGGCGCACTGGGCACCATGGCGGCCAGCTGGACGGTGTACGGCCACGAGTGCCAGTCCACGGTGCTGTACGGCACCAAGGGCCTGATGATGATCTACAGCGAGCCGTCGGCCCCCATCATCATCAATGACCTGGAGGGCAACCGCACCAGCTTCGCCTTCGAGACAACGTCCCCCAACTCCGGCGTCATCGACGAGTTCGTGGATGCGCTGGTCCATGACCGGGAGCCGGAGGTGTCCGGCAAGGAGGCTCTGACCACCATGCGGACCATCTTCGGCAGCATCCGGTCCTCCGACATCGCACGGCCGGTGGCGGTGAACACCGATTTTGTGACCCATATCTGAGACAGAGACGCACTTGGGGCGGGCGATACGCCCGCCCCGTTTATTTCCCCGGAACGCGGGGACAGGAAGCGCAAGGAGGCAGCATATGTATCGTATTGGCATTGATCTGGGCGGCACCAACATCGCCGCCGGCGTGGTGGACGAGGGCCAGCACATCGTGGCGGAGGTCAGCCTGCCCACCGGTGCGGAACGCCCGGCGGAGGCCGTTGTCGCGGATATCTGCCGCGCGGCGGAGAAGGCCATGGAGAAGGCCGGCATCACGGCGGCGCACTGCGCGTCCGTCGGCATCGGCTCGCCGGGGACCTGCAACAGCGCCAACGGCGTGGTGGTGCGGGCCTATAACCTGGGCTGGTTCAATGTGCCGGTATGCAGCATGGTGACGGCGCGGCTGGGGCTCCCCTGTCATCTGAGCAACGACGCCAACTGCGCCGCGCTGGCGGAGACGGTGGCCGGCGGGGCCGTGGGCTGCCGGAACATGATACTCATCACCCTGGGCACCGGCGTAGGCGGCGGCATCGTGGCCGATGGCCAACTGCTGGAGGGCGTTGGCGGCACCGGCGCGGAGGTGGGCCACACCGTGCTGGTGCTGGACGGCGAGGACTGCACCTGCGGTCGGAAGGGCTGCTGGGAGGCGTATGCCTCCGCCACAGCGCTGATACGGCAGGGAAAGCGGGCGGCCGCGGCGCAGCCGGAGTCCCTGCTGGCCGGATACGGTGAGAGGCTGACCGGGAAGGACGTATTTGACGCGGCGGCCGCCGGAGACGCGGCGGCACAGGCTGTGGTGGACCGCTACTGCGTGTACGTGGCGGCGGGCATCACGGACCTGGTGAACATTCTGGGGCCGGAAAAGGTGCTCATCGGCGGCGGCATCAGCCGCCAGGGCGAGAGACTGCTGGCCCCCATACGGGCGTATGTGGCGGCCAACTGCTTCGGCGGGCACGACCGGACACCGCCGGTCATTGAATGTGCCCGGCTGGGCAATGAGGCGGGCATCATCGGCGCAGCGGCACTGTGAGTAAAAACGCACCTTGGGTCAGACCCGGGGTGCGTTTTTTATGCCGTTTATGGGAAATGATATTGCACATTCTGGCAGAATATGGTACAATATGTCGTACCACAACAAATTTGGAGGGGCAACATATGGAAATGCGCCGATACGTAAGACACTCCCCTGCCTGGTGGATCGTGGGCGGCATACTGGCCCTGCTGACGGCGGGGTGTATCGTGCTGGGGCTGCTGGCGCAGCGGGACAGCGCAGCAGCGGAGGCCGTGCCCATCGGGGACGAGATCTATCTGGGCGACTACAACTACATCGACGTGCAGTACATGACCACCTGGGCCTATCGGGTGACGCTGGGCGACGGGCGCAAGCTGGTCTTCTATCTGGCGGAGGACACGGAGGGATACGGCTATCTGGTGCAGCTGAGCGACGCCGAATACGCACGGTATGCGGACATCGTGGACTATACCTATGCTGACGACAGCGGTGACGGCGCAGTGCCGGACGATACGGCCGCGCCCTCGGAGCTGGCCGTCTATATCCCGCTGACGGAGACCACCGCGCCGGCACCGGTACGTCTGGTGGGCGTGATCTGTGAGACGCCGGAGGCATATATCGACGATATTGCCGCCGCCGTCGGCATGACCGCCGAGGACTTTGTGTACACCTACGGCGACTATTACATCGACAGCGAGCTGACACCGGACACGGGGAGCAGCTTTTGGTCCCTCATAGCCAGCTTCCTCGGGCTGGCCGCCTTTGTGCTGCTGGCGAGCGCCGCCTTGTACACCGCGCAGCTGAATATCACGCTGAAGCAGCTGAAAAAGGGAAAGCTGCTGGAACGGGCAGAGAGCGAATTCCACTATCTTGAGGGCGACCGGCGCTCTGACGCGCTGGTGAGCACGGCGTTTCTGTACGGGCGGCGGCAGAACATCGTTCTGCCCCTGGCGGATGTGCTGTGGGTCTATCGTCACGACCTAAAACTGCTGTGGGCAAAGCGCACCGTGGTGGAGCTGCTGACCTATGACGGGCGCAGCATCACACTGCGGCTCGAAAGGGGCGGCAGCCGCCGGATGGCGGACGCTATCGTGCAGGCGGTCGCGGCCCGGAACCCGGAGGCACTGGTAGGCCTGAACCGGGAAAATCAGCGGCTGTACAGCCAGCAGGTGCCCCATGCCAAGCGGAAACGGGTGTGGGCCACAGCCGCCGGCATCGGCGGCGGCGTGCTGGGCTATGCCATTGCCCGGGTACTGATACGCCTGCTGCTGTCGTAAACAGCGCAGCCCCGCCCTTCGGGCGGGGCTTTGTGCGGAAAAAGCACCCCCTGTCGGGGGTGCTTTTCTATTCAGTCGATGGTGCGGACGAAGTTCATGCCGCTTTTCTGCATATGTACGTCCAAGCGGACCCGGTCGCCGCGTATGTAGCTGCGGGTATACTCGTAGATACGGCCATCCTCCGTACGGGTGAGCCGCTGGTGGAAAAAGGCACAGCTGCCGGAGGGCACACCCAGCAGGGCGGCACAGCTGTCATCCAGAATAACGGCCTCATAGCTCTCGTCCGCGGCGAAGGGGACGATGCCCACATGGTAGAGCAGGCTGTAAAAGCTGTGGGTCTGGAGCATATCGCGGGTCAGATTGGGGTAGATGTACTGAGGGTAGTAGCTGGTCTCCAGGATCAGAGGCTCGCCGTCAACGTTGCGGACACGGGTGAAGCAGTAGACCGGCGTTCCCTCCCGCAGCTCCATCTTCTCGCAGACGGTGGGCTTGGGGACCTCCACAGCGAAGTCCACCAGCGTAGATGAGGGGACCTTGCCCATAGAGGAGACCTCGGTGGTGAAGGAATAGCGGACACCCCGGCGGTTGGTGGCGGGGTCGGCCACGAAGGTGCCGCGGCCGCGCTTGCGGACCACCAGACCCTCGTCCTCCAGCTCTCCGATGGCCTGACGGACGGTGTTGCGGCTGATACTCAGGCAGCGGCAGAGCTCGGCCTCGCTGGGGAGCAGGGCGCCCACCGGCAGGGCGCCGGTGGAGATACTGCGCTTGATGATGCCCACCAGTTGGGCGTAGAGGGGGATATCGCTGTCCAGCGACAGCGTAGTATGCAGAATGGAGTTCTGTTCCATGGCGGGGTTCCTTTCCCTTGCGTTACCCTTAGGTAAGTTGTACCTATTGTACCATACAATCCGGTGGAATGGTAGGGGGTAAATGAAAAATATTTGTCACGCTGTCGATTTTCTTTCAAAAACCGCCGGAAGCGCTTTCCCCCTCTGTACAGGCGGAGCGCAGCGTCTCTGTATGCAGACAGCGCCGCGTGACGCGGCGCTGTCTGCGGAACAAAAAGAAGAAAACCTTTCGGTAGTAAGCGATTTACTTGTGGTCCACGCTGTACATATGCTCGATGAGGCAGAGGACCTTGTCAGAGTAGCCCATCTCGTTGTCGTACCAGCTGACGACCTTGACAAAGGTATCGGTCAGTGCGATGCCGGCCTTGGCGTCGAAGATGGAGGTATGGGTGTCGCCCAGGAAGTCGGAGGAAACAACGTCCTCATCGGTGTAGGCCAGAATGCCCTTCAGCTCGTTCTCGCTGGCCTTCTTCATGGCGGCGCAGATATCCTCATACTTGGCGGGCTTGGCCAGGTTGACGGTCAGGTCCACCACGGACACGTCCAAGGTGGGGACGCGCATGGACATGCCGGTCAGCTTGCCGTTGAGGCTGGGGATGACCTTGCCCACGGCCTTGGCAGCGCCGGTGGAGCTGGGGATAATGTTGCCGGAGGCAGCACGGCCGCCGCGCCAATCCTTCAGGGAGACGCCGTCAACGGTCTTCTGGGTAGCGGTGGTGGAGTGCACGGTGGTCATCAGGCCGTCGGTGATACCGAAATTATCGTGCAGGACCTTGGCGATGGGGGCCAGGCAGTTGGTGGTGCAGCTGGCGTTGGAGACAAACTGCATATCGCTGGTGTATTTGTCCAGGTTGACGCCGCAGACGAACATGGGGGTGTCGTCCTTGGAGGGGGCGGACATGACCACGTGCTTGGCACCCGCGGCGATGTGGCCGGCGGCCTTCTCCTTGGTCAGGAACAGGCCGGTGGACTCGATAACGTACTCGGCGCCGACCTTGGCCCAGGGCAGGTTGGCGGGGTCACGCTCAGCAAACACGGGGATGGCCTTGCCGTTGACAACGATGTTGTTGCCCTCGGAGGAAACTTCACCCTTGAACTTGCCATGCATGGTGTCAAACTTCAGCATATAGGCCAGGTAATCGGCGGGGCACAGGTCGTTAACGCCCACGATCTCGATGTTGGGGTGATCCATGCAGCAGCGCATGACCATACGGCCGATACGGCCAAAACCATTGATACCGACTTTAATGCTCATAAAACATCTTCCTCTCTGATGGAATATCCTAAATGTATGGTATGTTTAGAATTATATGCAGTTATTCCGCAAAATGCAAGCCTTTTTTGAAACTTTTTTTCGTTTCGCGGAAATTTGATAAAAATCTTGTATTCTTGCACCGCATTTGATATGATGTGAACAAGCTGACAGAAGTTGGCACGGTTGATGGCGCCGGGAAACTGGTATGCTGACAACAGAAGGAGGCTGGTCTCATGGAACAGGCACAGCAGGAAAAGGTATACATGGAGCGGCTGCCGCTGGTGGCGATGCAGATACGGTCCGCACTGGGCAATATCTACTATGGGATGCAGAAGCTGGCCCCCGCCGATGAACGGGACGAGGATCCGATACTGGACGCGAACGCCGCCATGCTCTACCATGGCTATTTCCGGTTGCTGCGGCTGGCAAAGAACCTGGAGTCCGCCTCTATGCTGAACCGCAAGGAGCTGCTGCCCACCGAAAACACGGACCTGAAGGTGTGGCTGGACGAGATCATCCGGGAGGCGGAGGTCCCCTTTGAGCTGAAGGGCGTGCAGCTGGAAATGGTGTGCGAGGAACGCTACGCCATCACCGCCGTCAATGAGCCGTGGCTGAGCCAGGCCCTGTGGCAGCTGCTGTCCAACGCGCTGAAGGCCTGCTCCGCCGGTGGAAAGGTGACGGTGACGCTGGCCGTGCAGAAGCCCCATGTGCTTATCAAGGTGAAGGATACCGGCTGCGGCATTCCTGCCGACCGGCAGGAAATGCTGTTTCGCTGGCATATGCGGCCCATGACCCTGGACTATGTCGCCGGCGGTGTGGGGCTGGGACTGCCCCTGGCACATCAGATCGCACGGCTGCACGGCGGCCAGCTGCTGCTGAACAGCCGGGAGGGCCAGGGCACCACTGCCACCATCGCGCTGCCGATGGTACGGGCTTTGGGGACGCTGGGCGAGAACATTGAGGACTACACCGGCGGCTTCCAGCGGGTACTGCTGGAGCTGGCGGACGCGCTGCCCGACGAGGCATTCCTGGCAAAGCATCTGGACGAATAAGAACACGCTGTCGGGCGGAGGGCCGCCGCGGCACGGCAGGGACGCGCCCCTGCCTGCTATGGCGCTCTTCGCCCGATAGCTTTCCACATTTTCCCGAAAGTATGCACCGCCGCTGAACGGCGGTGCATACACCCCATGCGGGCGCGGGAGACATATAGACTATGGAGAGCGATCGTATGCGCAAGAAAAAGGTGCTGGTGGCCATGTCCGGCGGCGTGGACAGCTCCGCTGCGGCGGCACTGCTGGTGCAGCAGGGCTACGACTGTGACGGCGCCATGCTGAAGCTGGCCCCTAACGAGGACAGCCGCTGCTGCTCCGCCGACGACGCTGAGGACGCGCGGCAGGCGGCCACACGGCTGGGGATGCGGTTCTATGTATTCAACGAGACAGACCGCTTCCGCCGGTGCGTAATGGACAGGTTCACGGCGGAATACGCCGCCGGGCGGACGCCCAATCCGTGCATCGACTGCAACCGGGAGCTGAAATTCGGTGCCCTGCTGGACCGGGCGCTGACGCTGGGGTATGACTATATCGCCACGGGACACTACGCCCGGGTGGCCTATGACGCGGAAAGCGGCAGATACCGCCTGCTGCGGGGTGCGGAACGGCGGAAGGACCAGAGCTATGTGCTGTATCAGCTGACGCAGCACCAGCTGGCCCATCTGCTGCTGCCGGTGGGAGGCTATGACAAGCCGGCTATCCGTGACAAGGCGCGGGAGGCAGGGCTGGACAACGCCGACAAGGGCGACAGCCAGGACATCTGCTTCGTGCCGGACGGAGACTATGTGACCTTTCTGCAGCGGCAGGGGCTGACACTGACGCCGGGAGACTTCCTGGACGAAGCGGGCCGCGTGCTGGGACGGCACCGGGGCCTGCCCTGCTATACCATCGGCCAGGGAAAGGGCCTTGGCGTGGCGGTGGGGCGGCACGTATATGTGCTGGAGAAGGATCAGGTGCACAACGCCATCGTGCTGGGAGACGACGCGGCGCTGTATGCCTCCTCCCTGCTGGCGTCCCATGTAAACTGGATCAGCGGCCAGATACCGGCGATGCCGGTGCGGTGCGCCGCCAAGACGCGATACAGCCAGGTGGAGACCCCCTGCACCGCTTATCCCCTGCCGGGCGGCGGACTGCGGGTGGTGTTCGATCAGCCCCAGCGGGCCATCACTGCCGGGCAGGCGGTGGTGCTGTATGACGGCGACGAGGTACTGGGCGGCGGCACCATCGAAAAAAGCGAATAAAAACCTCCCCGGCGCATAGTGCCGGGGAGGTTTTTATTCGCTTAGATTTATCAGAAATGCGTCTCCACGAACTTGTTGAACTTGGCCACATCCATCTCGTCCTTATAGGTGTTCTTGAAGCGCTTGACCGTTTCACTGTTGTACTGGACGATGGTGCGGTACTTCAGCAGGCCTACCACCAGACCCACACCGCCGCAGATATAGCCCCAAGGGGAGGCCTTGGCACAGGTAAACGCCAGCACCGCCAGCATGATCAGCGAGATCACCACACCGGCGATCTGCTTCTTGGGGTGGATGCGGTCCACGTCCTCCTGCTTGACGACGCCCTCCTGGACCATGGCCTTAGCAAACTGCTTCTGTACGCCAAACAGGCTGGCCGCCTGCAGCATCATGGGCGCCACCACAAAAAAGGCAAAAAACGTGTCCACGACGCCGATGATCAAAATCCCTAAATCTCCCATTGTCTTACGCTTCCTCCTGTTGATGTTTGAATTGGAGCCGCATATCGCTCCGTGATGTGGCGTACAGCATATGGCTGTAGCACAGCGAGAATTCCACGATGTCGCCCACTTGCAGACGGCGGGGGCAGTCCTCCACGTCCACGATGCAGTGGTCAGAGGATCCGCCGATGACTGTCAGCCCCGGTTCGCGGGGGAGCAGGCTCTCCAGGTCGCCCACGTCGGCCCGGCCCAGGGCCAGGAGGGCGCGGCGGCGGACACCACGGTCCACATAGGTAGGCTTGCGGCCGAAGGCATCGATGGCCAGCTCGCCGATGGGATAGGTGGGCTTGTCCTTGACCTCTACCACCTCGGCCCGGAGGGTAAAGGTGTCCATGCGGAGGTAATCCATGTCGCGGATGCCCCAGTCCACCTGCAGGTCCTTGCCCAGCAGGATGCCCTCGCCGATTCGGAGGTGGTTGATACCGGCGGGCATGGTGCCCCAATGGACCAGCGTAAAGGAGCTGGTAGCGCCGCCGGAGACGACCTCCAGCGATCGGCCGATACGCGCCTCCACCCGGCGGGCCAAAGCGACCAGCTCGTTCATCTTGTCCGGGGTGGGCTTAGTGGAGCCATAGCAGGACAGATTAACACCGATACCGGCCAAGTGTACATGGGGCAGGTCCTGCTCCACCCTCTGGCAGACGTCCACCAGCTCGTCCTTGTCCCAGAAGCCCTCACGCAGGTCGCCCAGGTCTGTCATCACGATGACGCGGTGGGTCCTGTTCTGGCGGAGACACTCCTCCTCCAGCGCCATCAGGGTGGCCCACTCGCTCTGCAGGGACGTGTCGCACAGGGCAACCACGTCCGGCAGCTCCGTCAGACCGGGGATTCGGATCAGGAGCCAGGGGCCGGGCACACCGGCGGCACGGCATTTGGCCACCTGCTCCAGGCGGCTGGTGCCCAACTCTGCGGCGCCGGCAGCACGCAGCGTCCGGGCGATCTCCGGCAGCCCATCCGCACCCTTGATAACGCCGCAGACACAGATACCCGCGGCATTGCAGCGGGAGATCACCGCCCGGGCATTGCTTTGCAGCAAAGAAAGATCGATCTCTAATTGGGGATATTGCCGCACAGCGACACCTCCTATATACTCAATAGGGACATTGTACCACATTTGTTGCGGTTTGTCACATCTTTTCGCAAAATTCCCGCGGCGGACAGCTTTTGCTGTCCCGCCGCCGATGCGAGGTGCCCTCCCTGCCCTGCACGCAAAAAGAGACCGCCGAAGCGGTCTCTTTTTTGCTGGAGTATGTACTTACTTGGCAAGAGCCTTGTTGGCTTCGGCCATTTCGGCGAAGATGCCGGCGTGCTTCTTGGCAACGATGGCGCGGATGACCAACAGCGTACCGACCATCAGGGCCACAGCGATCAGCAGGTTGACAAACACGTTCTGGATCAGACCGGCCAGGATGAAGCTGACGAAGGACACTGCGGCCACGGTCAGCGCATAGGGCAGCTGGGTGAACACGTGGTTCAGGTGGTAGCAGTGGGCACCGGCGGAAGCCATGATGGTGGTGTCGGAGATGGGGGAGCAGTGGTCGCCCATAACGCCGCCGGAGCAGGCAGCCGCCAGACCGATGGTGCACAGTATGGGCTCCACGTCGTAGTTGAACACGGAGACAACGATGGGAGCCATGATGCCGATGGTACCCCAGGAAGTACCGGTAGCGAAGCCGATAGCCGCGCCGATGATGAAGATGATGGCGGGCAGGAACATACGCAGATCGCCAACGTTGGCCATAGCATTACTGACGAAGTCAGCGGAGTACATGGCAAAGCGGGTGAAGGAGCACAGGGTCCAGGCGAAGGTCAGGATCAGGATGGGGGCGATCATCTGGATGAAGCCCTGGGGCACGGACTCAAAGGACTTCTCGAAGCCGATGGCGCCGCGCAGCCAGAAGTAGAGGAACGTGAACACGCAGCCGATCAGACCGCCGATGGCCAGCGCCGCACCGGCCTCGGCAGCGGAGAAAGCCGCCATAAAGGTCATGCCGCCATCGAAGTAACCGCCGGAGTAGACCAGAGAGACGATGCAGACAGCGATCAGAACGATCACGGGCACCAGCAGATCCAGCACGGAGGACTTGCCCTTGGAGCCGGTCTCGTACTCATCGTCGCCGGCGAAGGGACGCTCGGGGGTGGTGAACAGGTCGTCCTTCACCTGAGCGTTGTACTCATGGGTCAGCATGGAGCCGTAGTCAATGTTCAGCACGGAGATGACCACGATCATCAGCAGAGTCAGTAGGCAGTAGTAGTTCCAGGGGATCTGCTTCAGGAACAGCTCAATGCCGTTGATGCTGGGGGACTGCACGTAGCCGGAAACGGCGGCGGCCCAGGAGGACACCGGGGCGATCATGCAGACGGGAGCCGCGGTGGCGTCGATCAGGTAGGCCAGCTTGGCACGGGAGATCTTGTGGGACTCGGTGACGGGACGCATAACGGCGCCCACGGTCAGGCAGTTGAAGTAGTCGTCCACGAAGATCAGCACGCCCAACAGCATGGTCAGCAGCTGCGCGCCGCAGCGGGTGTGAACGGTCTTCTTGGCCCAGCGGCCGAAGGCCTCGGAGCCGCCGCCCTTGTTCATCAGGTCCACCATGATGCCCAGGGTGACCAGGAACACGATGATACCCATGTTGCCGCTGTCAGCCAGCACGGAGATGATACCGTAATCGGCACCCACCAGGGTCACGATGGTATCCCAGGGAGCGAACTGGGTGTACAGCAGCGCGCCGACCAGGCAGCCCAGGAACAGGGAAGAATACACTTCCTTGCTGATCAGGGCCAGCACGATGGCCACGATGGGGGGCAGCAGGGACCAGAAGGTGCCGGCAAACGGAGTCTCGGAGTAGACCTGCTCCTCATAGGTGGTGTACTCCACGCCGTTGACGTCCTTGGACTTCTCTTCGGACTTGACGTACTCGGTACCGTCGGCGCCGACGATGGTGTTGCCATCCTCAGACAGCTCGAAGTAGGTGCCGGCCTCGGGGCTCACATAGTAGGAGCCGTCCAGCGCATACTTAGAGCCCTCGCTGTCGTCCGCGGTCTTCAGGATGCCATCCAGGAACACGCCGTCACCGGTGGTGTAGAACGCGCCGTCGCCGACGAAGACAGGGTTCTCCTTGCCCTTGAACTGCAGGCCCAGGATGACCAACAGGACAATGAAGATACCCAGCGCTACGAAATACGCTATTTTGGTGCTTCTCTTTTCCATGTGTGTGATTTACCTCCTCACAAATTGGTGCCACCATCCTAACGTTTTCCTGGCAGATTGTCAACATTTCAGCAAAGCCGGGAGTGGGTAATTTTGAACAAATTATGAACCGGTTTTTCTCCCTTTTATCCAATTTAGCGGCCATTTTTCGGAATATTTATGACATTATTATAAACCTTTACAGTTTCTTAGCGCGCTTCTCCCCTCCTTTTTTGGAAATATATGTTTATTTTAGCCAATATTACCGGCATTTATAGCGATATATCGACATAGTATACGCAAAAAAGAAAGCCCCCAATGGAGGGCTTTCTTTTTTAGGCGGGGTATAGCTTACTTTGCAAGAGCCTTGTCGGCCTCGGCCATTTCCTGGAAAATACCGGCGTGCTTCTTGGCAACGATAGCGCGGATGACCAGCAGAGTACCGACCATCAGCACCACAGCAATCAGCAGGTTGACAAACACGTTCTGGATCAGGCCGGCCAGGATGAAGCTGACGAAGGACACACCAGCCACGGTCAGCGCATAAGGGATCTGGGTGAACACGTGGTTCAGGTGGTAGCAGTGGGCACCGGCGGAAGCCATGATGGTGGTGTCGGAGATAGGGGAGCAGTGGTCGCCCATAACGCCGCCGGAGCAGGCAGCCGCCAGACCGATGGTGCACAGTATGGGCTCCGCATCGTAGTTGAACACGGAGACAACGATGGGGGCCATGATGCCGATGGTACCCCAGGAGGTACCGGTGGCAAAGCCGATAGCCGCGCCGATGATGAAGATGATGGCGGGCAGGAACATACGCAGATCGCCAACGTTGGCCATGGCGTTGCTGACAAAGTCAGCGGAGTACATGGCATTGCGGGTGAAGGAGCACAGGGTCCAGGCGAAGGTCAGGATCAGGATGGGGGCGATCATCTGGATAAAGCCCTGGGGAACGGATTCCATGGACTTCTCGAAGCCGATGGCGCCGCGCAGCCAGAAGTAGACGAACGTGAACACGCAGCCGATCAGACCGCCGATGGCCAGCGCCGCACCGGCCTCGGCAGCGGAGAAAGCCTCCATGAAGGTCATGCCGCCATCGAAGTAACCGCCGGAGTAGACCAGAGAGATAATGCAGACAGCGATCAGGACGATCACGGGCACCAGCAGGTCCAGCACGGAGGACTTGCCCTTGCTGGGAGCCTCATAGTCGTCGGCACCGGCGAAGGGACGCTCGGGGGTGGTGAACAGGTCGTCCTTGACCTGGGCGTTGTACTCATGGGTCAGCATGGAACCGTAGTCGATGTTCAGCACGGAGATGACCACGATCATCAGCAGAGTCAGCAGGCAGTAGTAGTTCCAGGGGATCTGCTTCAGGAACAGCTCAATGCCGTTGATGCTGGGGGACTGCACGTAGCCGGAAACGGCGGCGGCCCAGGAGGACACCGGGGCGATCATGCAGACGGGTGCCGCAGTGGAGTCAATGACATAGGCAAGCTTGGCACGGGAGATCTTGTGGGACTCGGTGACGGGACGCATAACGGCGCCCACGGTCAGGCAGTTGAAGTAGTCGTCCACGAAGATCAGCACGCCCAACAGCATGGTCAGCAGCTGCGCGCCGCAGCGGGTGTGAACGGTCTTCTTGGCCCAGCGGCCGAAGGCCTCGGAGCCGCCGCCCTTGTTCATCAGGTCCACCATGATGCCCAGGGTGACCAGGAACACGATAATACCCATGTTGCCGCCGTCAGCCAGCACGGAGATGATACCGTAATCGGCACCCACCAGGGTCACGATGGTGTCCCAGGGAGCGAACTGGGTGTACAGCAGTGCGCCGACCAGGCAGCCCAGGAACAGAGAGGAATACACTTCCTTGCTGATCAGGGCCAGCACGATGGCCACGATGGGGGGCAGCAGGGACCAGAAGGTGCCGGCAAACGGAGTCTCGGAGTAGACCTTCTCCTCATAGGTGGTGTACTCCACGCCGTTGACGTCCTTGGACTTCTCTTCGGACTTGACGTACTCGGTACCGTCGGCGCCGACGATGGTGTTGCCATCCTCAGACAGCTCGAAGTAGGTGCCGGCCTCGGGGCTCACATAGTAGGAGCCGTCCAGCGCATACTTAGAGCCCTCGCTGTCGTCCACGGTCCGCTGGATGCCATCCAGGAACACGCCGTCGCCGGTGGTGTAGAACGCGCCGTCGCCGACGAAGACGGGGTTTTCCTTGCCCTTAAACTGGATCCCCAGGATGACCAGCAGGACAATGAAAACACCCAGCGCTACGAAATACGCTATTTTGGTGCTTTTCTTTTCCATGTGTGTGATTTACCTCCTCACAAATTGGTGGTGAATACCATCAGCCGGCGAAACAGCGTATCTGCCCCGCCAACCTCCTGTATCATACCGTCACGCCAAGATATTGTCAAGTTCTTAACGTCATATTCCATTATTTTAACAAATTGTGAACTCCGTTTTCGTCGTTTTTACAAGAGAAACCGGGCGGCAAACACAGCATCGTGTGCTTTTTACGGCAGGCGGCACAAGTCTTTCCGGGTCCGCGGACGCAAAAAGAGACGCCGGTGCGGCGGCACCGGCGTCCCCTCTGTTAAGTAAGAGTTTGTTTATTAACAATTCGTCAAGAGACTTTACAGGAAGAATTCCTTTATCTGACCGTACAGGATGAGGACCATGATCAGCGGCGTGATGAACTTGACGCAGACCTTGAAGAAGCTGTAGCTGCCCATGACATGACCGGACTGTTCCGTCTCTTCCTTGACGAACTCGGGGCCGATCTCCCAGCCGATCATCAGAGACATCAGCATCGCGCCCAGCGGCATCATAACGCCCTCGGACAGCGCATCCCAGAAGTCCAGCCAGTCGGCAGCCCAGGTCTTGGGATTTGCAATGTTCAGCAATTCCGCAGGCGAGAAGCTGCTGGCACCCAGACGGTCAGCGCAGACCAGGATGCAGCCCAGGCCCACACAGGCGGCGGCGATGAGGGTATAGCTCTTGCGCTTGTCGCCCTTGCCCTCGTCGCGGGCCTTATCCACAAAGTGAGCCACGATGACCTCCAGCAGGGAGATAGAGGAGGAGATAGCGGCAAAGACCACCAGCAGATAGAACAGGATGCCGAAGATGGGGCCGAGGCCGCCCATGCGGCTAAACACGTTCTGCATGGTGACGAACAGCAGGGACGGGCCACCCACTGCGCCGGAGGGATCCAGAGCGAAGCGACCGGGCAGCACGCACAGGCCGGCCATCAGAGCCACCATCGTATCCATGACCACGATCAGCAGCGCGTTCTTCTGGATGTTCTCCTTCTTCTGCAGATAGGAGCCGTAGGTGATCATGGCGCCCATACCCAGGGACAGGGAGAAGAACATCTGGCCGCCGGCGGTAGCCAGCACGGTCAGGACGTCGGGTGTCTCCTGCTTGAAGGTCACGATGCGCTGCATGACGCCGTTGATCTCCACCGCGGACATTTTCACGCCATCGATGACGGCGGAGGCGGGAACATAGTATCCATTTTCAGTAGCCCAGCCGGGGGCAAACATGTACTTCAGGCCATCCAGGGCGCTGCCGTGGATCACGTGCTCCACCAGGGAGCCGTCCGCCTGGAGCACCTGCACGGTGGTGTCCACACCGTCCAGCGTGCAGGCGCGGATGATGCAGATCAGCAGAGCCACGAACAGGGCAGGCATACCCACGGAGCAGACCTTCTCGATGCCGCCGCCGACGCCGCCGAGAACGATAAGCATAGTCAGCACCACGAAAATCAAGCCATAGATAATGGCCTCGGTGGTGCTGGACATGAAGGCGCCGAACACCGCGTCGCCCAGAGAGGCGCTGGCCGCGTCCGCCGATGCGGCGGCGATGGCACTGGCGCCAAAGCCCGCGCCGAACAGGTCGCCTACATTGAGCACCACATACTTAATGCAGTAGCCGCCCAGAGCGCAGTAGAAGAACAGGATGAAGAACGCGGACAGGATGCCCATCCAGCCCATCCAGCTGAACTTCTTGCTAAGGGCCTTATATGCTGCCACAGCGCCCTTGCCTGTCTTACGACCAATGGCCAGCTCGCCCACCATGACGATGAAGCCGCAGCAAACAGCCAAAATGAGGTAAATGATGAGGAACGTGAAGCCGCCGCAGGCGCCCATCTTATTGGGGAAGCCCCAGATGTTGCCCAGGCCGACCGCCGAGCCGACCGCGGCCATCAGGAATCCGAAATTGGATCCAAAGCCTTTTCTTTCTTCCATTGTTTTCTCTCCTTACAAGTTTCCCCCGCCGCGCCGCGGCGGGCGTGTTTGTATCTTACTGCGAAAAAACCGCCCTGTAAATACAGGCAGGCGTTTCTTAACACGGTGACAGCGGAAATGCGGTTTTTCTTTATCCGTACATTATAAAATTTCCGTAAAGCGTCGGTTCGTGTCGGCAGATATTTTCCCCAAAAGAAACACCCCGCATATGAAAAAGACCGCCCGCAGGCGGTCTTTTCTTCTCGGTATGTATCAGTCTCCCTCGCGCATACGGTAGCCGACGCCCACCTCGGTGAAAATATACTGGGGGTTGCCGGGGGTAGGCTCGATCTTGCGGCGGATGTTGGCCATATTTACCCGGAGGATCTGATTGTCGGTCTTGGCCTTGGGGCCCCACAGCTCCCGGATAATGAAGTCGTAGGTCAGGACCTTGCCGGCGTACTTGCCCAGCAGGGCCACGATCTTGTACTCATTGACGGTCAATCCGGCGTTCTCGCCGTTCATCAGCACCTGGTGCTTATCATAGTCGATGGTCAGATCGCCGGTGACGAACTTGCCGGACTGGGCGATCTGGGTGTTGGAAAGGGTGGTGCGGGTGTGGCGGATGGCGGTGCGGATGCGGGCCAGCAGTTCGGAGGTGCCGAAGGGCTTGACCAGATAATCGTCGGCGCCGTAATCCAACGCCTCCACCTTATCGTGCTCGTGATTCCGGGCAGAAACCACCACCACCGGCAGATTGGACCACTTGCGCACCGACTTCAGCACCTCCATGCCGTCCATGTCGGGCAGGCCCAGGTCCAGGACGATCATGTCCGGGCAATGGGAGGCGATCATGGTCAGGGCCTCCTCGCCGGTGCGGACAATGATGGTGTCGAAGCCGTTGGCGGTGAGGATCATGGAGATAAAGTTGCTGATGGACTGCTCATCCTCCACGATCAGGACTTTGTCTTTAATCTTCATCGTTTTCTCCTTTCATGGGCAGGGTCACGGTAAATACCGCGCCGCCCTCCTGTCTGTTGTCTCCCCGTATCACACCGCCGTGGGCCAGCACAATGGTGCGGCACACGGACAGACCAATTCCCATGCTGCGCTTGCCGTCACTGCTGCGGTCGCTGCGGGCGGAGCCGTCGAACAGCCGGGGCAGCAGGTGCTGGGGAATGCCGCGGCCGTCGTCCGCCACAGTGAACACCGCGCAGTTACCCTCGCTGGACAGGGTCACGTCGATATGGTGGGTCTCGCCGTGGATGACGGCGTTCTCCATCAGGTTCACCAGTACCTGCTCCATCAGCAGGGGATCCATGGGCACCATCATCAGCTCAGCCGGCAGATGGACACGGATATCCACCTCCGGGTAGTGCTTGTGGGTCTTGGCCACGGCGGACTCGATGACCTCCTCCGCCGGCTCCGGCTCTTTCTTGACCTTAGCCTCCTCAGAGCTTATGCGTGTGATGGACAGCAAATTCTCTACAATGCGGATGAGCCACTGGGCGTCCTCGTTGGTGGATCGCAGCAGCTGCTGGCGCTGCTCCTGCGTCAGTCCGCCGTCCTGCTCCAGCAGAACGTTGGTGGCGCCCACGATACCGGTCAGCGGCGTGCGGATGTCGTGAGACACGGCGCGCAGCAGGTCGGCATACATCTTTTCGCGGTCGGCCTCCCGGCGCACCTGCTCGGTCTGCTTGGCCCGGCTGGTAACGGTGGCGGTCAGGATGGAGATGGTCATCATCACCAGGAACGTCAGCGGAAAGCCCGTCAGCGTAAAGCTGATATGCCAGAAGGGGTAGGTAAAGATGATGTCCACGCTGAACATCCCCACCACTGCCATGATGATGCCCAGCAGATAGCCGTCCGTCCAGTAGGCGGTAAGGAACACATCCAGCAGAAAGATCATGGCTACGTAGCTGGTGTCGTTGTGCATATCGAAGCTGCGAAGCAGCAGACAGCACATAACGGCTACCAGGTAGAGTCCCAGTGCTTTCAGCACATCCATGCCGGAAAAGCGCAGGCCAATGGTCCGCAGCAACTGTCTCCGGCGGGCTTGTTTACCGGTCATAGCCGCCCTCCCCTCCTTTTGATGACGCTATTATAACATACATTGTCGCTAAGGTAACGCTAAGATATCGTTAAGGTATCACGAATATCTCATTAAGAGCAACCGAAAATAACAAATAAGAGACGGCATTGGCCGTCTCTTTTCATCTTTGCTGCGCGGGGATCAGGCTTTGCGATCTATGTGCAGGAGGCGTTTTCTGTCGAAAAACACCCATAAAAAAGCAAATCACCACGCTTTCGCGTGGTTTCCTCATCGGTATGCCTTACCGCTGGCTCACTTCCCAGTCGCTGTCGGCAAAGATCATGTCATCCAGGTCACCCCAGATCCAAGTTGTCGTCATGGTGATATCACGCTCCTTTCTTCCGTTTTACAGTGTTATTATATGCCGCGGCAGCCCGGATAACAAGGGCAAAATTGGATATTCTGTATAAAGCTTTTGTAAACTTTTATTGCACATTGCACAATACCTATGAGTTATTTCTGTGTAACACTCTTGCGCTGTTGTGTGCTGTATAGTATAATAAAGTGTTCAAGCAGTCTTATGTGGTGAGGTGAGCACCTGATGAGAGAGTTTCACGGCGGCGACTATGATGTGGCCGTCATCGGCGCGGGGCACGCGGGCATCGAGGCTGCCCTGGCGGCGGCCCGGATGGGCATGAAGACCGTCTGCCTGACGGTGAGCCTTGACGCGGTGGGGAATATGCCCTGCAACCCGGCCATCGGCGGCACCGGCAAGGGCCACCTGGTCCGGGAGCTGGACGCACTGGGCGGCGAGATGGCCCGGGCGGCGGACAGGGCCTGCATCCAGTATCGGATGCTGAACCGGGGCAAGGGTCCCGCCGTGTGGTCCCTGCGGGCCCAGGCGGACCGGCGGAAATACCAGCAGGTGATGAAGCACACGCTGGAATTGCAGCCGGGGCTGACGCTGCGGCAGGCGGAGGTGACGGAGATACGCTGCGACGGGAACGGCCATGCCGCCGCCGTGGTGCTCCGCACCGGCGCGGTGCTGGGCGCCCGGGCGGTCATTCTGTGCACGGGCACCTACCTGACCGGACAGACCATCGTGGGCGAGTGCATCGAGTCCTCCGGGCCGGACGGCCTGCACCCGGCCAACGCCCTGACGGACAGCCTGCGGGCACTGGGGCTGCCCCTGCGGCGGTTCAAGACCGGCACGCCGCCGCGGATACACCGGGGCAGCGTGGACTTCAGCAAAATGGAGCTGCAGGAGGGCGACCCGGATCCGCTGCCCTTCAGCTTTGAGACAAAGAACGTGCCGGAAAACCGGGCGGTGTGCTACCTGACCTACACCAACGAGGAGACGCACCGGATCATACGGGAAAATCTGGACCGCAGTCCCATCTATTCCGGAGTCATCGAAGGCATTGGCCCCCGGTACTGCCCGTCCATCGAGACGAAGGTGGTGCGCTTTGCGGACAAGCCCCGGCACCAGCTGTTTATCGAGCCTATGGGGCTGGACACCGAGGAGCTGTATGTGCAGGGCTTTTCGTCCTCCATGCCGGAGGAGGTGCAGCTGGAGATGCTGCACACGGTGCCGGGACTGGAGCACGCAGTGATGATGCGGCCGGCCTACGCCATTGAGTACGACTGCATCGACCCGCTGGCGCTGCTGCCCACGCTGGAGGTAAAGGCGGTGCCCGGCCTGTACGGCGCGGGGCAGTTCAACGGCTCCTCCGGCTACGAGGAGGCGGCGGTGCAGGGCTTTGTGGCCGGCGTGAACGCGGCGCTGAAATTGCAGGGCCGGGAGCCGCTGGTGCTCAAGCGGAGCGAGAGCTATATCGGCACACTGATCGACGACCTGGTGACCAAGGGCACCGAGGAACCATACCGCATGATGACCAGCCGGTCGGAATACCGGCTGCTGCTGCGGCAGGACAACGCCGATGCGCGGCTGTGCCCTATCGGGCACGAGCTGGGGCTGGTCAGCGATGAACGGCTGGCGGCGGTGGAGGCCAAGTACGAAGCCGTGGCAAAGGAGATACGGCGGCTGGAGCACACGGGCATACCCGGTACGCCGGAGCTGAACGCCCTGCTAACAGAACGGGGCACCGCCGCCGTGGACAGCGGCTGCCGCCTGATCGATCTGCTGCGGCGGCCCCAGCTGACCTACGCGGACCTGACAGAATTCGACGCAAATCGACCCGACCTGCCCGCGGAGGTACGGGAGCAGGTGGAGATCACCGTGAAGTACGAGGGCTATATCCAGCGCCAGCAGCGGCAGGTGGCGGAGTTTGAGAAGCTGGAGCGCCGGAAGCTGCCGCCGGATATGGACTACGACCACATTCAGGGTCTGCGGCTGGAGGCGCGGGAGAAGCTCAGCGCGCTGCGGCCCCTGAACGTGGGGCAGGCCGGGCGGGTGTCCGGCGTGTCGCCGGCGGATGTGGCGGCGCTGCTGATCTGGCTGCAGACACACGACAAGGAGGCGGACGCATGACGGCACATGAGCTGACCCACACCATACGGAACGATATGCCGGTGTATCCCGGCACGGAGCAGCCCCGGCTGACCACCGCCTGCACGATCGACCAGTGCGGCTACCGGGAGACGCTGCTGCATATGTTCTCCCATACCGGCACCCACATGGACGCCCCGGCCCATATGCTCCGTGACGGTACGGCGCTGGACTGCTATGACGCGGCGAAGTTCGCCGGTCCCGCCGTGGTGGTGGACTGCCGGGGGCAGCGCGCCATTACTCTGTCCCTGCTGCAGAGCTATGACCTGAACGGCGCGGACTTCGTGCTGTTCTGCACCGGCTGGGACAAGAAGTGGGGCACGCCGGGCTACTATGAGGCCTTTCCTTGCCTGACGGCGGAGGCGGCGGCATATCTGGCCGGCCTGCCGCTGAAGGGCGTGGGCGAGGACACCATCTCGCTGGACCCCTGCGACAGCGTGGATTTTCCCAACCACATGACACTGCTGGGCGCGGACTTTGTGAACACCGAGAACCTCAAGGGGCTGGACAAGCTGCTGGGCCGACGCTTCACATTCGTTACGCTGCCCCTGAAATTTGAGAATGCCGATGGCTGCTCCTGCCGCGCCATCGCTCTGGAGGAATGACAATGGGTAAACTGCGGTTCCTGTTTGCGCTGTGGATGGCAAAGCTGTCCATCCCGGCGCTGAAGATCACCCGCCACAACGGCACGGACTTTCCCGGCAGTCTGGCGGTGAAGCTGTGTCCGGACTTTTTGAAGTATATCGGCAAGCCGGAGCACATCATAGCCGTCACCGGCACCAACGGCAAGACCACCGTGGCCAATATGCTGAACGACGTGCTCACCGCCGAGGGCAAGACCGTACTCAGCAACCGGGCGGGCAGCAACATCATCTCCGGCGTCAGCACGGCGCTGCTGAAGGGCTGCGGCCTGCTGGGCCGGATCAGGCCGGAGTACGACCTGGCGATCCTAGAGATCGACGAGCGCTCCGCGCCCAGAATCTATCCCTATGTGAAGCCGGAGCACATCGTCATCACCAACCTGTTCCGGGACTCCATCATGCGGAACGCCCATCCGGGCTACATCGCGGACATCCTGACCCGGTCCCTGCCTAAGGAGAGCAGACTGATCCTCAACGCCGACGACCTGATCTCCTGCACGGTGGCGCCGGAGAACCAGCGGGTATATTTCGGCATCGACCGGCTGCCCACCGACGTGACGGAATGCGAGAACCTGCTGAACGATATGCGTATCTGCCCCCGATGCGCCGGGAAGCTGCGGTATGAATACCGCCGCTACCACCACATCGGCCGGGCCGTGTGCGAGAGCTGCGGCTTCCACTCCCCCGACTGCGACTATCTGGCCACAAAGGTGGACACCGCCGCCCACACCATGTGCATACGGGAGGCGGGGCAGGAGTACCCGTACACCCTCATCGCCGACAGCCTGCACAACATCTACAACATGGTGACGGTGATCGCCGCCCTGCGGCAGCTGGGCTATGACCACGGCACCATCGCCCGCCGCATGGCGAAGGTGAAGATCCCCGCCAGCCGGCTGTCCGAGGAGGATATCGGCGGCGTAAAGGTCATTATGCAGATGTCCAAGGACAAGAACGCTCTGGCCTGCTCCCGCAACTTCGACTATATCCGGTCCAAGCCGGGGAAGAAGGAACTGCTGCTGATGATGAACTGCCTGGGCGTGGCCAAAAGCTGGTCGGAGAACCCCAGCTGGATGTACGACACAGATTTTGAATTCCTGAACAGTGACGATGTGACGTGCCTGGTCTGCGCCGGGCCGCGGGCCTATGACTACCAGCTGCGGCTGCTGCTGGCGGGCATCCCCCGGCAGAAGATACGGCTGGCCGAGGACGAGTTCGCCGCCCTGGAGCTGCTGCCGCTGACCCCCGGCGACGACGTGTATCTGCTCTACGGCGTGGACGGCACGCCCCTGGCCTTCCGGGTCAGGGAAAAGCTGAAGGAAAAGCTGCTGGCAAAGGAGGGCGCGCAATGAAGGCGGAAATTCTGTTTCCGGAGGTCTGCAACCTGTACGGCGATCTGCAGAACATCTACTATCTGAAGCGCTGCTGCCCGGCGCTGGAGATCATAGAGACGGACCTGCACAGCAAACCCCGGTTCCTCACGGAGGATGTGGCGCTGGTCTATATGGGCAGCACCACGGAGCAGGGGCTGCGTCTGGCGGCGGACGCCCTGCGGCCCTATGCCGCGGACATCGCCGCAAGGGCGGACGCGGGACAGCTGATCCTGCTGACCGGCAACGCGCCGGACGTGTTTTCCGCCGCCATAGAAAGCGACAGCGCCGACACCATAGAGGGGCTGGGCATTCTGCCCGGACGGGTGCGGTACACCATGATGAAGCGGCACAACAGCTTCTTCCTGGGCACCTTTGACGGTATGGAGGTCGTCGGCTTCAAGAGCCTGTTCGGCTTCCACTACGACGCAGCGGAGACGGAGGGCTGGTTTGACACCGTGCGGGGCGTTGGCCGCACACCGGAGTCAAAGCCGGAGGGCTTCCGCCGGGGCGGGCTGTACGCCACGGCGCTGATCGGTCCCCTGCTGCCGCTGAACCCGCCCCTGTGCAAGTGGCTGCTGCGGCAGATGGGCGCCGAGGACACGCTGGCCTTCGAGGACGCGGCCTTCGCCAGCTTTAACAAACGTGTGGCGGAGTTCAAGGAGCCGGGCAGAGGCTTCCAATACTCGTAAGCAAAAAACATCCCCCGGTCGGGGGATGTTTTTTGTATCAGAGCTTTTCGGACAGTGTTTCGTCCAGGCCCACGCCGTAGAGGTTCTTGGCCGAGCAGCCGCGCGCCCGCCGCCGGCACAGGCGCAGGCGCACGCACATGGCGCAGCTGCTGGCACAGGCACAGTGGCTGCCGCCGCCGAAACCGCCGCCGCCAAAGCCGCCGCCACGGCTTCCGCCGCCGAAGCCGCCGCCACCTCTTCTGGGCGGTCTGGGCTTTGTTTTGGTGCCCACGCTGCCGGGACGGGGCCTGCCGTCCGGCCCGGCGGGGTACCACAGGTGGTTCACGAACACATACCGGGTGCCGAAGCCGCCGGCGTAGCCGTCGCCCCGGCGGGCGGCGGAGATCAGCACGAAGATGAATATCACCACGAAGATCGTCACCATCATGCCGATGATGGCGTCACCGGTGTCGTCATCGTCGTAGTAATAGTCATCGCTGCCGTTCCAGCCGCCGTCGGGGACGTTGTCGGCGCTGTATTCCTCCGACAGCTGGGTGGGCCAGTCGGTGTAGCGCACCTGTACGTTCATTTTGTAGCCGTAGTCCAGATCGGAGGCGGTGATGGCCATGCCGTTTTGCACCGTCACGCTGTCAGCGCCGCTGACCGTGCCCTCGGTGAAATCACCGGTCAGCCCGGCGGGGTCGTTCCAGATGAGGGTCATCTGGCCGATCCTGGCCTCGTCGAACCAGCCGGGGGTGTAGTCGTAGGTCACATAGTCGTAGTGAATGTTATCGTAGTCCTCGATGACGCCGTTGGTGCTGAGCTGATACATATACTCCTGCACCCAGGAGTAGGCGAAGGTAAAGGTCTCGTTCGCGTCGTAGCCCTGGGTCAGGTAGACGTACATATAGCTGTTGTCGAAGTCCAGGCGCTCGATGTTGTCCGTCTGCGCCGCCACATCCCGGATGGAGCCGTTGGGTACGCCGATCTTCAGCTCCTGACCGTAGGGCAGCTCCTCCAGCGGCGTCCACTCCAGCTTCACGGTGATAAGCAGGCTGCCATCCTCCGTGTTGGGCGTCACCATAACGCCGTACTGCTCGATGTAGTCGTAATCTGCCCATGCGGTGGCGGTAAAGCAAACCGCCGCCAGTAAGACAAGCAGCAGAACGTGCAGTTTCTTCAGCATAGGGTGCCCTCCTCCCGGTTGCTTTCACGCAGTTGGCACAGCTGCTCCATTTTGGCGCTCTTGGCCCGGATGGCCGCGCAGCGCTCGCTCTGCCAGATCTTGTCCCAATCGTCGGCGAGGATGTTCCCCAGGGGCTGGCTGCTGAGCCAGCTCTGGCAGGGGATCACGCCGCCGTCCGGGGCGACGGCCATATTGCTGAGGCAGGCGCCGCAGCTGGGCACCAGGGTCAGGCCCAGGGCGCGCAGCGTCTCCTCCTTCAGCCAGCCGGGGCTGGTGAAGTCCAGTTCCATTTCCAGTTCCTCCGTCACCGCCACGGCCTTTGTCAGTACGTCGGTGAGCTGCTGCTCGGTCAGCGCCGTGGCGCGGCTCTCATCGCCCACCGCGCCGCCGGAGGGGATCAGCCCGGAGCAGGTCACGTAGCGGACGCCCAGACCGTTGACGAAGCGCAGCATCTCGTCATAGGCGGTATTCAGGCTGCACAGGGGCGTGTTCACGGACACGGACAGCCCCGCCGCCACAGCGGCACGGATGCCCGCCACGGTGTCATCAAAGCCGTCTGCACCCACCAGGGCGTTGTGAATGTCCTTATCATGGCTGTAGAGCGTCACCTGCACACTGTCCAGGCTGGCGTCATACAGCTTTTGGCACAGCGCCGGCGTCAGCAGGCGACCGTTGGTGTTCAGCCGGGTGACGAACCACTGGGCAGCATCCACCAGCTCCACCAGATCGGCGCGCAGGGTGGGCTCGCCGCCGGTGAACGTCACCTGGGGGATATTTGCCGCGCGCAGCCGATCCAAGACCTCCTTCCACTGGGCGGTGGTCAGCTCCGGTGTGTCGGACAGGGGCTGTCCCGCCGCATAGCAGTGCAGACATTTCTGGTTGCAGTGCCACGCGCCGTCACGGGTCATGGCGCTGACCATCAGGTCCATACGGTGGGGCGCGGTCATCTCGGGGGCGTACTCGCCCAGCGTCAGCGGCGCGACCTCCGCCTCCGGCTCCTGCCCCCGGGCGATGGCCACCAGGGACTCTATCATGATTTGCAGGTCCTCCGCCAGACGCTCCTTGGGCGTGAAGGGGGTAGACCTTATGGGTCCGGGCCACCGCACCGGCGGCCATGGCGTTCCAGTCGCTCTCGGTGATCTCCAGCCCGGCGAAGGGCTCCAGCCGGTCCATGAAGCAGGAGAGCAGGATGGCCCAGCTCAGGTTCAGGGGCACCAGCTTGCTGCCGTTGAGCAGCAGCAGAAAGGGCGCGTTCTCCGCGTCCTCACGGGATGGGATCATGTGGATACGCACCACGCCCCGGCCCTTGGGGTCCAGGGTGATGTGCCGCACACAGTTCAGGTGCTGCCGCCGGTAGCGGCGCTCCAACATTGTAGACACAGGCAGTCCTCCTTTATGAAGGCAATGTGGGTATAGCTATGTGCAGTATACCACAGCGCAGGGCAAAGCGCAACAGGACGCACAGTGAGGCAGTAGCGGTAACGCTCCGTTTCAACGATGTAACCGTAGTTTTGTGTCCAGCCGCCGCTGATTTTCCCGCCGTGTTCATAGCAGAAACGCTCCATGGCGAAGCGGTTTTTCAGCACGCTCTCCCGCAGCGTGTCCACGACCTCCTGCAGCTCCGCTTTGAACGCGGGGCTGTTCAGCTCCTCCGGGCCGCGGGGCCACCAGGTATGCCAGAACTCATTGCCGCTGCGCCCGAAGTCCATGCGGACATGACCAACGGTACCCAGCCGCTTATCTTCTTCGGGGTGCGGGGTATAAAATAAGCCCGCCTCCTCCGGGCGGGCAGGTCGGATATGGAATTGTGTTGCATCTTTCAAGGTTAAGATCTCCTTTCGGTGTGGAATTTGGCTTTACACATTTTGGGGGATATGCTATGATGTGGCTGACTAATCGAAATTCGAGAGAACAGGGAGGACAAAATGAAAAGAGAAATTGCTGTATTTCTTATAATAACTATGGTTTTATCATTATCAGCTTGTGGAAAGACACTCAAAGGCACAGATGGACTAATAGAAAAAGCAAGAGAAGAAATACCGATTTCTGATTCCGATACCATTGATTTGCAGTATGCAGGAATGTGTGGCAATGACAATAGAGCAATCGCTTGGTTTAACTCAGGAAATGAATATCAGAAGCACTATTATTTGCCCATGGAAGTTGAGGTAAAAGAGGATGCTGCTGAATACACTTTTATCCGAACCTATAAGCCCATTGATGATAGAATCGGAGACATTGCATATATTCAATGGGGTGATGGATATGCGTTTATAGTAAACAATACAAATTGTAAAAGTGTTAGATTCACATCCGGAAATGAAGTGTACGAAGAAGTAATACCGGATGATACTTATCCATATGTTTTCTTCTATCTTTCTGACCATACAAATTCCACTCTGCAATTTGAATTCTTAGATGCCGAAGGTAATGAATTAAGATGACGATTTCCAGTTTATCTGCCTATCAAGCGGCTCGTTCCAAACGGATCGAGCCGCTTTTACTTACATCATCCTCTGTCCCTGCCGCTGCTCCGGGAAGGGCGGGTCCAAGCGGCGCAGCAGGTCGAACTCCGTTTGCGTTACGCAGTCGTTTTCCATGCAGTCCTGACCGTATTTCTCAAAATCCATGTAGCCGTCCAGCTCATAGATGGCTTCATCATCCAGTCCCAGCGTTTCCTGCAATCGCTGCTGACCGTAACCGTAAGCACCCTCCGTGATGCGCTGATAGTTGTCCAGATTTCGCAGGAGCTCACAGGCTCCGCGTAGCGTATCCGGCCGCTCAGCCTCCAGCACGGCGGCGTAGGTCAGGAGCATCCCGTCCTTCTGCCAGATGTCCTCCAAGGCTTCGGAAAAGTCGTTGTAATCCTCCACGGCGGGGCAATTAGTATATCGCATAAGACAGGAAATATACCAAACCAAGAAAAATAGAAAAAGCGCCGCCTTGGGATTTCTCCCAAGACGGCGCTTTTCTGTTTTGGATTAGAGCGAACACTTCACGGCGAAGCCGCCGCTGAAGAAATAGGTGTTCGTCCAATACCTATTTGGTGGACCTGAAGGGATTTCCCCCGCAAGGGGGGATAAACTTCGACTCCCGCAGGCCCACGGCAAAATGAAAACCGCCCTTTCGGACGGTTTTCATTTTGGTGGACCTGAAGGGATTCGAACCCTCGACCTCTCGGATGCGAACGAATTAAAAGCTCTGATTTGTATTGATTTTCAAATATTTCCAGCGCTTTTGGCTAGAATGTAAATGGTCTTGTGGCCTCTTTTTCCCGTTGTAACCATGTGTCCCGGCGGCGTCTGTGGTACGCGTTGTGGTCATAGAAAAACAGGCGGAAAGGCGTCCATCCTCGGTGCGCCTATTATAGCCAGAAATAGAAAAAGCGTCAACGATTTTCTTAACCCTTGGCGGCGCAAACCGTGGGATGCCATAATCAAAGAAAAGGCAGCGTAACTGCGCCCGCCGGTGCGGCTCCCCTACAAGGTTTTGCTGCGCAAATTAACAAAATGTGGTAGAGTAGAAAAAAGCTGCTGAGAGGTGCTACAATGTGGATGGTTTTTCCGGAGACGCTAAGAGAGAGACGGCCGACCGCGAATAGATCGAGCAGGATCGTTCCGCTATCAACGAAAGTATCTGCTGCCGTTGTCGTTTTGCTTGCGATAGTATTTACAGCTGTGCTGGTCAGACTCAGCACATCCCAAAGCGTGGACAACCGAGTGTCCCGAGAGCTGGAGGGCGTGTCATGGCTCCAGGCAACGACGCTGAGGACACATCTGGAGGATCAGTTCGAGCCGCTATGGACAGCTTCCAATATGCTGGCAAATGGTGAAACGTTTGCCAGCGCATCCATGCGTCCTGCACTGAGGGGCATTATGCAGACCCACGAGCTGCGTATGTTCAGCTTTGCGGATCTGGAGGGCAATATCACGAATTATGAGGGAGAGTCGGTCGGAAACATTCGGGATCGGCGGTATTTTTATGATATCGTAAACGGAACGGATACCAAGGTGTGCGAGTATCTGGCAACGACCAAATTCACCAACGAAACGAGGATGATTTTCTCCGCCCCAGCCTATGATGCAAGCGGAAAACTGCTGGGCGTTCTTTTCATCGGCAAGGAGATTGATGTTCTGGAACGTGCGCTGTTTAAGGACGACGATATGTTTGGCGTTGCCTCCAGCTACTTCATCTATGATGGCGATGGAAAAGTGCTCGCTGCCACCCGGGATATGTACCGCAACGGACTGATCAGCGACTCGACAGACTCTATTTTTGAAAAAATGCCCGCCCTGGCGGGCATGAACTGCGAAAACGGGAAATGCAAGTCCGTCATGGTAAACGAAAAGAAGTACTATGCGTCGATGATCTCTCTGCAGGTCAACGATTGGATGGTTGGCTGTATTGTTGACAGCGACGTGGCTTTGCCGGAGTATGCCGACAATATCCGCATCATCCAAAGGCTCACGATTGGCACCTTCAGCGGCTTCTGCGTGGGTATCGCATACATCTTCCTTCTTTCGCGGCGGATCCTCGCACACGGTCAGCGAGGAAATACGTACCATCCAGAGCTACAACGAGAACTACAGCCCATCCAGTGGGATGTGGACTCCCTCGACTGGAAGGATTACGACGCGGACACCATCTGCCAGCGGGTGACCTCCAAAGTACAACCGGGCAGCATCGTGCTGTTCCACAACGCCGCCCTCCACACGCCGGAGGCGCTGCCCGCTATCCTCACCTACCTCATCAACGACGGCTACACCGTCCTCCCCATCTCCCAGCTCATCCTCCACCCGCCCTACACCATCGACCACACCGGTCGACAGTTTCCAGCGGAGGAATTGTCTTAAAAATGCCGAGATAGGCTTATTTTTCACGAAAGCCATCGCAAAGCGCGTGCGATGCTCGCACGCGCTTTTCCTATAAATGTGGAGGTCTATAACCGTACTTCGACCTCCGGGGAAAGTTTTTTCACACTGCCGCAGCCGGCTATTTCTGTTGCCCACTACACTGAACAGGGGCCGCATAACCAATAACAAAAAGAATAACCCGCCTCCTTCGCAACCTTGAACACGGTGGGAGGTCGTTGCTTTTTATAAAAAGGCGCAAACAGCGTGACGGAACGGTGTTACTCCGCCAACTCAAAGGTGTCCCGCTGATTCACGGCGTCCAGCGCCAGCTGCGCCCGGGACAACTCGTCCGCAGTCTTTTCGTAGTCCGCCTCCACCGCCGCCAGATCATAGTTGGCGTAGGTGTAGTCGATGATGTTGGACTGCCGCCCGTACTGCTCCTCCACCCGTTCCTTGGGCAGCCGCGCCTTCATATCCGCCAGCTTGTTCTTCCGCTGGGTAAGCTGGGGGATATAGACCAGCATCTCGTCGATGGTCATGTGGAAGTCAGGGATAACATGGGTGGCGTTGAACACATTGATGGCGTGCTTTACCTTGCGGATACGCTGCTCCAGCTCCGCCAGCCGGTTCTGGGTGTCGCCATAGTCGTAGGCCGGACGCACGGACTCCACGTCCTCGCCCATAGCGGCGCGGAAATCCTTGCTGCGATTCTCCCGATCCAGCAGAGCGGCGTGCTCGTCGTGCAGCTTTTTCAGCAGCTTATTGGCCTGTGCAGAGGTGTATGTCATGGTCGTTCGTCCTTTCTCTTTTGTAAATTTCCACCCTCATTGTACACGATTTTGCGACGCAAGTCCAGTAAAAGACGATTCCACCCCCATCGTTCCGCGCACCCCCCGTCAAATGTTGCTTACGCGCCGTTCTCCCTCGCATCCTTCCAGACCGGGTGCGGGGAACTCGATGCAAAAGGGTCATCCCCGCAGGGATGACCCTTTTTTGAAGCTATATGCCGCCTTTGGCCGCGGTCACTTGACCTTACGGCGGCGGGTCAGCGCCAGTGCGCCGCTGCCCGCCACGGCTGCCGCGCCCAGCACGATCCACACCGCCACGCCGACGCCCTTCTTCGGCGCCTCGTCCGGCGTGACGTCGTCCGGCACGTCCGGGGTCTGGCCGCCCAGCACGTCGGTCATGTCGTACAGGGCCGTCTTGCCGTCCAGCAGGCGGGCATAGGCCGTCAGGGCGCACAGCGCCTGCTCGGTGGCCATGTCGTTGCGCTCGCCGTCCGCCGTATGGCGGAAGCCGCCGTCCAGTGCAAAGGACAGCAGGGCGTCCAGCACCGTCAGGCCGTTCTTGGCAAAGCGGCTGTCCTTGGCCGGGTCGATGCCCAGAGCCGTCAGGGCGATGATCACCTGGGCGCAGGACTCGCTGTTCAGCGTGCCCCAGCTGCTGTAGCCGCCGTCGGCTTGCTGCATGTCGGACAGGGTCTTGAGGGCCTTGTCCACCGCGGACTGCACTGCCTTGTCGCCGGTGCGGTAGGCCGCCAGCGCCTGCAGCGCCATGGCGGTCATATCCGGGTCGGCGCTGTCGCCGGACAGCGCCCAGCCGCCGTCGGACAGCTGCTGGTCCAGGATGTAGGCCGCCAGGCCGTCGCGGGTGACCTGCTTGCCGCCGTCAGCCACGGCAGGCACGTCGTACTTGTTGCTGTCCAGCGCGATCAGCGCGAAGATGGCGCCATTGAGACCCTGGAACGTGACGTCGTCCATGTCCGCCAACTTGGAGAGCAGATCATAGCCGCCCACGTTGGTGGGGTCCCTGCCGATGGCCGTCAGTGCCAGGATGGTGCGGGAGTACTCGGTGAACTTGCGGTCGCTGAGCACGCCGCCGGCGTCCTGCACGGCCTTGACCACGCTGTCGTAGTAGCTGTCGGGCACCTCGCGGCCGCTGCGGGCCAGGGCGATGACCATCCACTCGCTGCCGAAGGCCAGCTCGTCGCTCTTGACACCGTCCAGCGCGCTTCTGATACGGCTGCTGCCACGCGCCGGTGGTCTCGTTGGTCTTGCCGTTGTCCTCCTGCAGGGCCTTCACGAGCTCGGCATAGGCCGCCTCGGCGGCCACCAGCTTGTCGTAGTTGGTCACCAGCGCCCTCTGGTCGGCGGGCAGCTTGTTGTAGGCCGACCGCGCCGCGGCGATGGCGTTGCCGCTGTTTTTGGTGACGGTGCAGATGGCGTCGATCAGCTTGATGACATCGGCGGCGGTGACCTCCTCATCGGCCATCTTGCCGGCCTCCGGGTCGGCCTTCCAGTCGGTGGTGTAGTACCACAGGACGTAGTCGCCGTTGTTCACGGCCTTCTGCGTCAGGGGGACGCTGGGCAATCTGCCGTTGACCTTGTACAGCCAGCCGGAGTTGGGGCCGGAGGTGAACTCGCCGTAGGTGACGCCGTCCTTGGTCATGGAGCGGACGTAGCCGTTGGCCGCGCCCACCTGGCTGATGCCGCTGCCCTCCAGCGCCGCGATAAAGGCGTGGTAGACGGTGCTGCCCTTGTTCAGCTTCACGCTCTTGCTGAGCCAGGTGCCGCCGGGCGTGGAGATGGTCACCGTGACGGTGATCTTGTCCTCGGTCTCCGGGGCTGCTCCGGCGTCTCCGTTACGCCCCCTCGCCGGTGGCGTGGGAGGGCTGGGTCTTGACGGTGCTGAAATCGTAGATGTTGAACGCCTTGCCCGTGGTCTTAAACTGGGCCAGGGCGATCAGGGCGCGGAAGCCCTGCTCGGTGGCGAGGGCGTTTTCCCGGCCGTCGAACAGAAAGCCGTCCTTGGTGCCGTTGACATACCGCAGCAGGTCGGTCACGATGCTGCTGCCGTCGGCGCACGTCACCGTCTCCGGGTCCACGCCCGCCGCCACCAGACCGGTGATGATCATGGCGTCGGTATTGGCGTTGGAGCTGTACGCCGCGGAGGCCACATGCTTTCGCAGCCCCTCCTTCAGCGTCTCCAGCAGTACCTTCGCCCTGCTGTTGTTCCCGCAGCCGGCCAGTGCGGCCAGCGCCGCGCCGGTGCTGTCGGGGTCGCTGTAAAACTGTCCGCCGTACTCGCCGCCCAGCAGGCCGTCCCTCTGGGCGTTCTCCAGCACGGTGACCAGTGCGTCGATCTGCGCGGAGGTCAGCTTCACATTGCCCTGCATGTTGGCCAGCAGCACATAGGGCGCCGTGTAGTAGGCTACCGCGCTCATATCCGCCGCCCGCAGCTTGGCCGCGTTGTCCACGGGGGTGTTACTGTTGACGGGGTAGAGCCGCGTGGTGTCCGCGCCCAGCGCGCGCAGCACGATCTCAATGCGGCTGCGGTCACTGGTGGAGGCGGTGGTGGTATTTGCTTCGGCGATCAGCAGGTTGATGACGTTCTGCCGTGCCGCATCGCTGAGCTGCGCCTTCGCGCTGCCCAGCGCCGCGTAGGCCGTCATGTCCATGGCGGACCAGCCGTCCTTTGTCCCGGTCAGGGCCGCGGCGATGGTATCCATTACCTGCACCGGATCGGGGAACATCTTTTTCAGCGCGGCGTTGACCTCCGCGTCACTCCGGAGCGCCATCTTCTCCAGCGCCTCCTTCTGCGCGTCGCCGGAGAAATCAATGGCGTTGCCTACGACGGGCAGATCCTGCCCGTTGGGCTGCGTGCAGTTGCCGGAGGCATTCTTCACGGTGATCTGGTTGTCCAGACCCGCTACCATGCCGTACAGCTTTCCGGCGAAGCCGCCGTTGTAGCCCTGCGTGGGTGTGCCCTCGATGGTCACCTGTCCCGCGCTGACAACGTCCTCCGCTCTGCTGATGACGCCGGCAAAGCCGCCGGTGTAGTCCGTGCCGGAAACGTCGCCGATGCTGTAGCAGTCCTTCACCGCGCCGTCGCTGGAGCCCACAAAACCGCCGGTATGGCTGCTGCCGGCAACAGTACAGCTGGTATGGCTGTCATAGATGTCGCCGCTGCTGTCGCCCACCAGTCCGCCGGTGGTCGTGGTGCCCTTGACCGTGCCGCCGGAGGAGGACTTGGTTATGGTACCGTTGTTCCTGCCCACCAGGCCGCCGGTCATTTCCGTACCGCTGACCTCCACATTGGCGGTGCTCTTATCTATCGCGCTGGCGATGGAGAACAGTGTGTGCTGATCCGTTTCGCCTCCGTTCAGGCCCACCAGTCCGCCCACGTTTTTCTCACCCGTCACCTTGCCGCTCACCGAGCAGCCGCCGATCAGGTTCGCCACGTTCTTGGACAGATCATTGCTGTCCAGCTGCACTTGGGCGTTGCCCACCAGTCCGCCCACATTCTCCTTGCCGGTGATCTGCACGTTCACCAGCTTCAGGTCGCGGATGGTCGCGCCCTTGATGGCGTTGAAGAAGCCTACGTTCACCCCGTCGGGAGCGTTGATGGTCACATTGGAAATGGTGCTGCCCTGCCCATCGAACATCCCGGTAAAGGGATTCGCCGCGCTGCCGATACCGCTGAACGGCGTGCCTGTCAGATCCAGATCGTCTTTCAGCCGGTAGTTCTTGCCCAGTGTCTCGGCATCTGTGGCATTCGCCAGCTTCAGCAGGTCGTCCACCGTTTTGATGTCCACCCAGCTAATGGCGGCGGGTGTGCCGGTCAGCTCCTCCCAGGACGGCCCCTGGAAGCGATTTTCAGTGGTGCCCTCAAACCACAGCACCTGATCGCCGTTCTTCACTGTGGCAAGAGATGCGCTGACGTTGGACAGCGTATCATTGATGGCAAACATCCAGCCGTCCGGCGCGTCCACCTCATGACCGTTGATGGTGTGGATGAATCGCCCGAAGGTGCTGGTGGAAGCATAGCTGTAGGTCAGCAGACCCTGCCGCTGCGCCTCGTCCATCAGATCCACCAGACGGGTGTTGCCGTTGCTGTCCATGGTGACGGTGATCACGTCGCCCATGCGGTTAAAGGTATAGCCGTTCTTGTCGTAGGAGGCGATGGCCAGCTTGACGGTGATTTTCGCCGTCACCGCCGTCTCCGGCACGGAAACGCCCAGCAGATAGGGCAGTCCGCTGTTCTTATCCGCCGCCTGTCCCCACACGCCGCTGACACTGCCGGAGATAGCCGTCAGGAAGCTGCCGGCTCTCATCTCGTCCAAGGACTTGCCCGTAGCTCCGTAAGCCTCAGCAGACGCGGAGGCAAGGTTGAAGTAGCAGTTCGTGATGCCCTTGGACTGGTCGTACTGGAACGCGGAATCGGGCTTGTTGCCGCCGATGAAGCCGTTGCCCTGCTCGCCGCTGACGGTAACGACGCCTGCGGCATAGCAGTTCTCATAGGTGTTGCCGCCGTACACCGAGCGACCCACAAAGCCACCGGAATAGCCTCTGGCGTTGACATTACCCAGCGCGAAGCAGTTTTTGATGGTACCGCCGTAGCCCAGACCCACGAAGCCGCCGGCGTACTCGCTGGTGGTATTCACCGCCATGCTGGTCCAGCAGCCTTCGATCTGGCCGCCGGTCTCGTTGGCGCCCACAAAGCCGGCGTGCCCCGTAGCCGTCAGGCTGTTGGAGGTCAGCGTGCCGCCCTGCACATAGCTGCTGCGGATGATGCCGTAGTTGCGGCTGACCATACCGCCCAGCACCGCGCCGGTGTCGGCGGTGATATTGGTGTTCACCACGGCGCACTTTTCCATGCGGCCGTAGTTGTTATGCACCAGCACTGCCGCGTTGTCGGAGAACAGCACGTTGGCGCCCTCAATGGTCAGATCGTGGATATACGCCGTAGCGCCGGTGTACCAGAACAGGCCGCTGTCATTGTTGCTGAGGGTCAGTCCGGTGATCGTATGCCCCTGTCCGTCGAACTCGCCCATAAAGGGATAGGTGATCCTGCCGATGGACTTGGTTTTGGTCTGCTCCGCCGCCGTCAGCTCGGAGAAGTCAATATCCTCCGTCAGGCGGTAGTTCTTGCTCCACTCCACCTGCTGCCTGTTGGGGGAATCGGTACCCCCGGTGGGCTCGTCCTTCACATTGGCCAGCTCGATCCACTGTGCCGCGCTGGAGATGTCCACCCACTCCTTGGTGCTGGGGTTCTCCTTGCCCTCGTCGGGGTCGTACACATCGCTGTACGCGGAGGTGATGCTGTCGGTCAGGCCCAGCTCCTCCAGCAGGCTCTGGTCACCGATGGCCGTAACGGTGAAGGCGTACTTCTTCCCCGCCGCAAAGGCGTTGGCGAAGTTGGCGGAGGTATAGTTCCCCGTCAGCGCAAACGTCTTGAAGTGGGCGTAGACCGCATCTGTACCCTCGCCCGTCACCGTGTAGAGGTCGATGCGATAAGCGCCGCTGAAGTTCTCCCGGCCGTTCCACTTGGCCGTTGTCCCCTCCCAGCGGAGGCCGGTCACCGCCGTCATGCGGTTGTAGGGCTCCTGATAGCCGACGATCCGCTTCTCCGCCGTCTGTACGTCGCAGCACACCGTCTGGCCGTCTGTCTCCTCCGCCACGGAGGCATAGTACACGCCGTCGCCCCGTGCGGCGAACCGTCCGGACAGGTCGTACTCCCCGCCGGAGACGTGGGCGATGTCCTCCACGAAGGTCAGCTGGGACTCGTAAGCACCCAGCTCCTCCGTCGTGGCCAGACGGACGATAAACGCTGCGCGGCGCTCCATGGCCTGATACAGACCCTCGCCCGTCACGTCCTCCGGGTCGTTCTCCGCCGCCTCCACAGCGGCGTCCAGCTTGGCAAGCTGCGTCCGCTGTTCCTCGCTCATGCGGCCGATGACCGCCGTTGTGTTCACATATTCCAGCTTCTCCAGGCTGGGGAAGTCGGTGGTTTCGTCGGTGATGCCGTTATATTCCGCCAGACCGTCCGCATTCAGCGGTGTCCAGCTGCGCACCATCTGCCAGAGGGTAACGGTGTAGGTCCTGCCCTCCGCCGCGTTCCACAGCAGCAGGCCGGTGGGCAGGGAGGCTACGTCGCCGTCGTCGGTGTCGAACTCCTCCCGGGCGAAACGGATATTCTTCGCCATGGTCACAGAAACGTCAGCGGCTTTGTCCGTCTGCCATTGCAGAATAGGATAGCCGTTGTTGACGCCGCGAACGGTCTTCCAGTTGCCCGCACCCAGCTTTTCCAGCTGTTCCAGCAGCTCGGCACCATCGGAGATGGGGGTGGCATCGTTGGTTTTTGCCCCTGTGGGAATGCTGCCCGCCAGATAGAAGCTGTTTTCTGCCGTATCGCTGCTACCGGTAGTAAACGCGCCTGTATATGACAGGTTCTTACCACTGATTTTGCCGGTGTTGTAACAGCTCGATACGGTCAAGCTAAGACTATAGCCGGCGAAAACGCCCGCTGCATAGCTGTCCGAGGTAATGTTTCCGGTGTTGTAGCAGGTATTGACCTTTGCCTCCCCGTTGCTGCCGTTTATGTATCCCACAATACCGCCTGCGCGGCTGGAGTAAGTGCTGCCGGTAGAGGTCACAGCACTTCTGTTATAGCATCTCGCGATTGTACGTCGGTAAATGTGATTCCAAGAATGCCGCCTGCATTCCCGCCGCCGCTCTTGGTCACAGTCACCGCAGCCTCGTTGCCGCAGTTTTCGATGGTACAAGCCTCGTTCTTAGCCTTAGCCAGAATACCGGCGGCGTTGTCTGTTCCGGTAACACTGCCGCGCACCACCAAATTCTTGATGGCCGCACCCTTTGCCGCGCCGAACAGTCCGGCATCCGCCACATTGGATACTTTCAGTCCCTCCACCACATGGCCGTTGCCGTCAAAGGCGCCGGAAAACTCGTGGAAATCCCTGCCGATGGGCGTCCACGGCTGGTTGCCCAGGTCAATGTCGTCCGTCAGCACCACATAGAACTTTGTGCCGCTGGAGGCGTTGTTGACCTTGTCCGCCAGCCACGCCAGCTCCGCGCCGCTGCCGATCTGGTAGGGGTCGGTCTGCGTGCCGCTTCCGCCGGGCTGTTCCTTCTCCGCGCCGTCCCATGCGGTGGAGGGCGTCAGCGTCACGGGGACGGTGGCGTCCTTGGTGACGTTCAGCGGTTCAACAACCTTGGCGTAACCCTTGGCCTTGACGGTGTAGCTGTACGCGCCGTCGGGCAGCCGGTAGCTGCCGTCGCTCTCCGGCTGGACGGTCTGACCGTTCCAGGTCACCGTGATGGCGGCATTGGCCTCCGCCGGGGTGACGGTGAAGGTCACCGTCCGCTTGTCGGCGGTGGTCAGGGTCACGTCCTTCGCGAGCGCCTTTTCGCTGACCGTCACGGTGCCGGACTGCTGCACATAGCCGAAGGCGGAGACGGTGTAGGTGTAGGTGCCGTCAGGCAGCTTGAACACCCACTGGCCGCCGGTATGGGTGCCGGTCTGGCCGTCGATGGTCACCACGGCGTCGGCCGGGGCAACGGTGAAGGTCACGGCGTAGGTGGGGATCTGCCAGCGCAGGACGGGGTATCCGTCGTTCAGGCCCTTGGGCGCGGCGACGAAGGCGTCGCCCAGGGCGGCGGCCAGGGCCTTCAGCTCGTCAGAGGTCTTGGCGGTGGCATTGGCGTCAGCTGTCAGACCGCTGAGATAAAAGCAGTCCTTCATTGCGCCGGAGGACTTGTTTCCCACCACAGCGCAGGCGTTGCTGCCATAGGCAACCTTTGTCACACCAGTGGTGTAGCAGTTCTTCACAGTAGCGTAGCTGCTGTAGAGATAGGCGGCGATACCACCGGCGCGATAGCTGCCGGAGGTGCAATTTCCGCGGTTATAGCAGCTATCGACCGTTACCTGACCGTTAATGTAACCGACAATGCCGCCGGCGTTATAGCTGTTGGAGCTGACGGTCCCAGTATTAACGCAGCCGGTGATTTCCTTGCTCGAGGCGTAGTTTCCGCCCGCCACATAGCCGACGATGCCGCCGACGTTCTGCGTACCGGAAATGGTGGCCTTGTTCACGCAATTTTCCACCGTACCGGTAGTACCGTCGTTCATAGTGCCCACAATACCGGCAATGCCGTATGAACTGCTGCCGGAGCCGGTGACGGTCACCGTGCCTTCAACGGTCAGGTTTCTGACCGTGCCGCTGCCCACCACGCCGAACAGGCCGTAGTGGTTGCTCTTGTCGCCGGTGATCTTCAGGCGCTTGATGGTATATCCCTGGCCGTCAAAGACGCCCTTATACGCATTGCGGGCATACTGGCCGATGGGGGTCCACGGCTCGTCGCCCAGGTCGATGTCCTTGGTGAGGACGGCGTTGTAAGCTGCGCCGCGGCCTGCATTGACCTCCTGCGCAAACCAGGCCAGCTCCCCACCGCTGCCGATCTGGTACACGTCGCCCACCTTGGTCGGCGCAACGATGTCGTCCGCGCCGCCCCAGGCGGTCTTTTCCGCCAGCGGGATGGTCACGGTCCGGGTACCGTCCTCGGTGATGCCGGTCAGGTCGATGCTGCCGGTCTGCTTGGCGTAATTGGCGCTTTTGAACGTCCAGTCGTACCTGTAGCCCACAGGCAGGGCATACGCGCCGTTCTTGTCGGGGGACATCGTCCGCTCCCCGGTGACGACGGTCAACTGGCCCTTGTCCGCATTGGCGAAGGTCACCGTCACGGCAGGCTCGGCCTGCATGGTCACGGTGTGCGTCTTGTCCGCCCGGTCAACGGCCACGCTGCCCTGGGCGGTCTTATAGCCGAACAGCTCGGCGGTGTAGGTGTAGGTGCCGTTTACGACGGAATAGGTATTTTCGCTCTCCGCCGTCAGCTCGGTCGTGCCACTCTTGACCGTCAGCTCCGCGTTCTCGGGCTGGACGTTAAAGGACAGCTTGTGCCGGTTCTGCACCAGCTCCACCCTTTCGGTGACGTCCTTGCCCTTGACGGTCACGGTGCCGCTCTTGGCGGCGTAGTCACCGGCTTCGTTGGTAACGGAGTAGTCATATTGGCCCATGCCGACGTCTGCAAACGTGTATTTGCCGTCCGCGCTGACCGCCTGCACCTCTTTGTTCCACGTCAGGACAGAGCCGATCGGGCTGAGCTCAAAAGACACCGTGTGCTTGGCGTCGGGGTCGATATACTGCCAGCTCAGGATGGGATAGCCGTTGTTGAGGTTGACGGTGTCCGGCTGGAAGGCATCGCCCAGGGTGAGGGCCAGGTCTTTGAGCTCGTCGGTGGTTTTACCGGCGATGCCTGCATCAGACCTGTTGCAGCCACTCGTATTGGCGCTGTTGTTGTAATAGCAGTGGGTAAAGGTGTAGCCGGAATATGCGTAACTATACGCAAAACCGCACGCGTTGCTTGACGCACCGGTCACCTGCACCGTCCCCGCCGCATAGCAGTTTTCATAGATGTGCTTGTAACTTGAACTGCAATACACATACCCCGTGAAGCCGCCGGCATAGCCCTTATTCGCGGTCACATCGCCGGAGCTGTAGCAGTTCTTGACCGTCAGCGTATAATAGTTACTGGTTTTTCCCAGAAATCCGCCCGTACTGGAAGACGATGCCGAATTGGTATTGCTTACAGTCGCTTGGCTGTAACTATTCGTGACCGTGCAGTTGCCGGTCAAATAGCCAATCAGCCCGCCAACATACACAGGGGAGCTGCTCGTGCTCGTGTTGCTGGCTGTGCCGGTCACGCCGCAGTTCTCCACCGTGGTCGAACCACTCACCTTGCCGACTAAGCCAGCTGTAGCCGCATAGTTGCTGCCTGCCGTTGATGTCACATCCGCGTCTACGGTCAAATTTTTGATAACCGCGCCACCACCGGTTTCTCCAAAGAGGCCCGCATTGCCGCTGGTAACATTCAGCGTCAGCGTCACTGTATGGCCGTCACCGTCAAAAGTGCCTCTGAATGTTGTTCCGCACGGCTTTGTAACGGTAATATCACTCGTCAGCTTAAAATAGCCGCTGTTGTTGCTGGAGGTTATCGCTGCGAAATCCTCCGCCGAAGTGATCAGATACGGATTTTCGGCTGTGCCGCTGCCGGAAAGCGCCTGCACGGCGATGGCGGCGCTCTGGGGGGCCAGCTGCGGGGCAGATGTCTGCTCCTCGCCCTCCGGCTGTTCCGGCTGTTCCGGCTGTTCCGAGGTCTCCGGCTGCGCCGGCTCCTCCGGAGTCCCCGGGCTTTCCGGACTTTCCGGTACCTCCGGGGTCTCCGGAAGCACCTCCTCCGCGGCCAGTGTCTGCGCTGCGCCCTCTGCCATCTCCGCCAGCACGGAGGTGGGCAGCAGGCTGGTCAGCATCAGGACCACCAGAAGCCACGATACCACACGTTTTTTCATGTTCTCTGTCTCCTTTATGTAAATTTTCGTATACGCAAAAATGGCGGAAGAAGTCGGCAAACTCCTTCCGCCCTATGGAAAACGACGGCTGCCGCCGCCTCGTCCTGACGTCAAATGAAATGCCTGTCCCCCAGGAGGACAGGCGGTACGTTTTTGCAGTAAAAACGCCGCTTCTGCCATGCAGAAACAGCGTCTCACCCACATTGCTCCACGGAGAAAACGCCCGCTGTGCCCGATCCTCCGCCGTGCCATTCTCCTGCCTCGCGCCGCGGAGCTCTCGCTCCCCGTCTGCCGCCTACCTTCTCAGGCTCACGCCCAATGGCTGACTTTCGTCACACAGCTCTCGCTGTTTCGGTGCATCCTTGCGCTCACAGTGCCGTTCGCGGTGGGTTTTGACCCATTTCCTTTTAGGCTGCCGCCTGGCCAGACCTGGCCCTTGCAGCGGGCAGCCGCACGACTTCACCGGACCCTATTTACTTCATGCCGCCCCGCGGCTAACGTAGTAAGTATACACCGCGCCTCTCCACGTGTCAATGACTTTCATCAAAAGCTCCCTCGGCTGTACCGGCCGCATAAAAACCGTGCCCGGCCGGAGCCGGACACGGAATGAGGGGTAAACCCCATGGAAAAGACAAATTGTGAAGCTTTAAAACGGAAAAGACAAATTGTGCGGTTTGGTGCGCCTTACTTCATCTGCAGGCGGTTCTCGCTGTCCCAGCTGGTGATATCCAGATTCCGGTACTGCCGGCGCAGACGGGTCAGCTCCTCGTTGTCGCCGCCCAGCGCGGCAATGCGGTTCACCACAGCCAGATCGGCGGCGGACATGGGGGCGTCGCTGTTCGTACCACAGGCGGCGCAGTGATAGGTCTTCCCATCGTATGCTACAAGACCCACTGGCTGCGGATGATTGTGATACCGGTCCTCTCTGAGGAGCGGGTCGCCAAGGTCTTTGGCGCTGTGCTGGATGTATCAAATCTATATGAGGAGTTCGAAAAGGCAACGGAAACCTTTACGCAGATCCCCGGCGGCATCCACCGCTGCTACCTCAGCGATCCCATCCACCTTGAGTATTACAGCGAGGGTCTGTGCAAGATGCTGGGCTATACCGCAGATGAAGTTGGTCAGCTCATCGGAGCGGACATGGACTACTGCCAGCCGATTCATCCGGAGGACCGGAAGGCCTTTGAGCGGTTTTGCGTGCGCATTGCGGCGTCCGGCGGCAAACATTCCATCGAGTACCGAATGCTCTGCAAGGACGGCTCTGCTATCTCGGTAGCGGACATCATGGATGCACAGCGAAGCTCCTCCGGCATTATGTACGGGTACTCCGTGGTGACGAATCAACAGAAATATAAGAAGCGGCAGGAACGGCTGGAGAAGGAGCTGGCGGAAACTAAGGAGCATCTGGAGCAGCTGAAAATCAAGAACTTTACCAGCCAGATGCAGCCGCATTTCCTGTACAATGCACTGGCATCTATCCGCGAGATCGTGCTGGATGAGCCGGAATACGCCTCTAATCTGCTCTGCGACTTTACCACCTACCTGAGGGCCTGCCTGCGGTCGGTCACGTCCGATGCGCTGATTCCCTTCTCTCAGGAATTGAGCAACATTGAGGCCTATACACATATTGAGAAAATACGCTTCGGCGACAAGCTCACCATCAAATATAATTGCATGGAAACAGATTTCTCCATCATTCCCCTGAGCATCCAACCGCTGGTAGAAAATGCCATCCGACACGGGATCTATGAGCGGGGCGAGGACGGCGGCATAGTGGCGGTACGGTCCTTCCGCAAAAAAGACCGCATCGAAATATTGGTGGAGGATAACGGCGTCGGTTTTGACTATGATGCCATTATGCAGGAGATCAAGGACGGTACCCGGGACTCGACGGGTATGTTCAACTTGATATACCGGTTTGAAAAGATCCTGCACGCAAAGGTCACCGTGGAAAGCCAACCCAATGTAGGCACACGCGTTACGGTGTCCATACCGTTAGAGGAGGTATCCAATGAGAGCGATACTGGTCGATGATGAGCCGCTGATGCTTAAGAGCTTCATGCGGTACAGCGCGGAGGTACCGGAGTTTCAGGTGATCGCACAGTTTGAAAGCCCTGAGCAAGCGCTGACGTTTGCGGGGGAGAATCCCTTTGAGCTGGCGCTGCTGGACATCGAAATGCCCAAAATGAACGGTATCGAGCTGGCGGTTAAGCTGCGGGCGCTTTATCCGGAGCTGTTGGTGGTGTTCATTTCCGCCTATGACGAATATGTGCGGGACTCCAACGCCATTGGAGGCGACGATTATATCGTCAAGCCCTACAAAAAGGAAACGATACGGCGCATGATGCAGAAGATGGTGCTGCTTTCAGCGCGTCAGCACAAGCCGATCCGCCTGCAGATGTTCGGCAGGTTCAATGTCCTGAAGGACGGCACGCCTCTGCCGATACAGGGAAAGACAAAGGAGATCCTTGCGCTGGTCGCCTGCCGGCGGGGCAAGGAGATCAGCAACGAGGAGATATACAGCGTCATCTGGGAGGGGCGGGAGTACAGCAACGAACAGATGAAAACGTATTACAATGCGCTGCATCGGCTCAAGCACATTCTTGCGGACAACGGCGCCGCGGAGCTGCTAATATCCACACCCCGAGGCCAGATGCTCAACACGGCGCTGTGCGACTGCGACTATTACGATTGGCTGAACAACAACGCCGATGCCGGCAGCCGCTTTGAGGGAGAGTTCCTCTCGGAATACTCCTGGGGCGAGTCCATTCTGGCGGATCTGCTGCACATGGACCGCAGCTGACCTGCCGCCGAAGAAAACAGGAAAAAGCGGACGCCTGTCATCCAAACGATTACAGGCGTCCGCTTTTTTACTCTAAGCCGCCCCGCGGCGTTGGTAGGATGTTCCCATGCCCCTGCTATGATGGGGCGAAAATCGACAAGAGGGGTGCTTTACCTCTTCGTACATAGAAGTGCTTTTTACCGAGCAGAGCGAAAGGAAAGAAATATGCAATTCAAACGCGATACCGATTATGCCCTCCGTCTGCTGCTTTGCGCCGCAAGACAGCGATAGGCGGATCCGCCTGAGATACCCGCGCAGGTCTTGAGCCGGGAGGCGCAGGTCCCTCTTACGATCGCAAACCGCCTATGTGCAAAAATGGTGGATGCGGAGCTGCTGCGCACAGTCAATAGCGCCGGGAATGCGCGGGGTTACCTGCTGAGCGAGAACACCATGAGCAGAACACTTTACGATGTGGTCTGCGCCATCGAGGGACACAGCGACCTATTCGCGGTGTTTGACCAGTCGACAGAGCTTTTTTCCAACGGACAGGTCTATTTTCAGGCGGCGAAGGGTCAGTTTGAAAGCGCCCTGAGCAAGGTGACCCTGAGAACAATAGAAAAATACAGCAAAAAAGCCTCTGGCGTTGGTACGGCGTTGGTAGGCGGGTGCTAAAATAATGGGAAAATCAGCGTTGCTTATATATCATCAACAGGAAGGGGAAACACACGAGATGAAACACAGACAAATCAGGAAAAATGCGTGAGCATCCTGCTGACCTTGGTGATGCTCCTTAGCATTTTTCCAGTCAATCTGACTGCGAGTGCGGAGGAACACACCCACGGCGAGGGCTGCTACTGCCCCGGCGGTGAGCTTGTCTGCACATTGGAGGAATCAGAGGGACACACCCACGGTGAGGACTGCTTCTGTCCCGGCGGCGAGCTGATCTGCACACTGTCGGAAGCGGAGCCGTTCCTGACGGCGGCGGGTGAGGTCACGACCTCCGCTGAATTTGTCGCAGCGGTTCAAGCAGGCGGCGAGGTCAAACTGGGTGCGGATATTACCGTTGACCTTGCAACGCAACCTACGATCACCGTTGACAAGGCCGTCACCATCGACTGCAACGGTCATACACTGACGATTACAGGTGGAACAATTCAGAGCCCCATGTTCAAAGTCGTGGAAACGGGCGATCTGACCCTCGTCAATGCCAAGATCAAGCAGAAGAAGGGCTTGACCATCAAGTCCAACGCCGGCAAAGTGACCGTGAAATCCACGCAGGGTGCCGGAATTGAGGTGAATACCTTCATCGCCGCCAACGACTACAGCGGCACCCTGACCGTTGTAGATGGAACGATCAGCGCAAAGACGGTGATCGTTGGCGAGTCTCGGGGCGATTTTTTACTTCGAAATATTGTCTAACTTTTTGGGGTCACTTCAAAAGCAGGACGGCGGCCTTTGGCCGCCGCCCTGCTTTTTACGACCTCCTTCAGCCAGCGGGAAAACTCCTCCGGCGAGATCGCGCCGCTGTCGCAGTCCTCTTTCCTCTTTCTGGCCTCCTCGCTCCAGGCGTAGAACGCGCTTTTGGTAAGCCTGCCGGCATTGATGCGGGCGAAACGCTTTTTGTACTCCCTGCGATATTCCTTGAACACCTCGTCGCCCCGCTTGCGCTGCGTCCATGTGTTGATGGCCCCCATCTCCCGGCAGGTGCGGCCCTTGCTGTCGCAGATCCGGCCGCAGTACTCCGTGCTGGCCTTGCCCGTCACAGCGAAGTAGCGCAGGCAATTCTTGCACACCCGCATCCTCACCTCCCGATTCACGCACTCCCGCACATGGAAGTCGATGAGGTCGTAGATGTCCTTGGGATAGAGTACCTCGGCAAAGATCTTGCAGTCGATGACCTCAAAGCTCATGGGCTGGGGCTGGAACTGAAAGGTGTTCAGCGTGTCACCTCCCTCGGCATTGTAGTAGGCCACCATCTTTTCAGATACGGATTTCTTCTCGCCGTCCATGTCCAGCGCATGTGCGATTAAACTAATGATCTGTCGCTGCATGGTATCGATGTTGCTGTAAATGTGGCTGATTTTTTTATGCGGCAGCAGCCGAAGGTACTCCTTGGGCGTGACGCGCTCCGCCGCTTTCAACCGCTCTGTCCAGTCCAGCCGCAGCAGCTCAAAATAGACGTGTCGGGATGCAAGCTCGTCCAGTCCTGCTGCTACGACCTGCAGGTCATCCTTGGCGCCGGACTGGTAAAAAGCCAGCAAGGCTTTGTCCATTTTCTTGGTGATGGCTTCCAGCTCCTGCGTATCCATATACAGCAGCTCCATCAGACTTTCCGGGAACGGAAAGTCTTTTTTTACGGTCTGCTCTCTATCCGCCGCATCGGTGTACTCGTAGTACTCCCTGCCGCTGTCAATGTAGGTTTTAAAAATATAGTCTGGCATAATGTGTACTCCTTAAATTAGACTAATGAAATATACTGCTTTCACTAAGACTTGACAATAGGGTGTTGACATGGTATAGTATGCTCAGAAGTAGACATAGAAAACATCTTTTATGAAATAAGTCTAATCCATTAAGGCGGATATGTCAACCGTTATTTTCGGAACCTTGAAAAGTGAATACCTGCCGCCGCAGCCCGGGCGCTCCGGGCGAAGTGACGCCACGAGCCCGCAAAGGGAGAGCGCACCAACGGAGCAAGAGCGCGGCGTACAGCAGAGAAAAATCATGGGAGGTGAGATCAGACCTACACCATCACTAAAAAATGAATACGCTCTACCAACAAAGCTACAAAGGAGGACACGATTTGAAGAAAAGCATTTATACCAGCTATGACGAACTGCCCCTGCTGCTGAATGTGAAGCAGCTGGTGGATCTCATGGGAGTCTCGGACTCCAGCATTTACGAACTCATTCAGGAGGATGATTTTCCCTCTCTGCGGATCGGCAAGCGCATCGTCGTTCCGAAGGAGGAACTGCGGAAATGGATTGCCGCACACACGAAAGGGGCGTCGGGATGCTGAACACGCCCTATGTGAAGAAGGACACCATCAAAAACTTTTTCCCCGTTCCCAACGCAGTCTTTGATCTGGGACTGCACCACATGGAGATCAACATCTACGCCTATCTGCTCCGCATTGAGGATCGCCGCACCTACCAGTGCCTCGTCAGCTATCCCACCATCGCAAAAGAAGCTGGGCATCTCGGTCAACACCGTGGCAAAGTATGTTGCCGCGCTGGAGGAGCATGGGCTCATCCGAACAGAGCGCACGGAGATCATCACCAGGGACGGTCTCAAGCGCAACGGCTGTCTCAGGTACACCATCCTGCCGATCCGATATGCCATTGACCTGTTCTATGAACGGCAGCTATCGGAATTAGAATTCGCTACGGCGCAGCAAAAGGCGAAAACGAAGGCCGAAAAGCTGGGCGCTACGTTCACTCCGGCAGCAGGGGAGCGGAGCGCGTAAAGTACCGCCATGTACACCGCTGTAAGCCGCCGTGTGAGATTTTACGGTCGAAGCGCAGCAACAACAGCGAGGGCAGTTATGTGGGGGCGTTCAGGGCAGAAATGCCCCGTAGGGGCAAAGTTCCCACCCTTCGGTGGGGCAAGCATAGCGTCCGGCTATACGCCTGACGCACTCGCCGGGGCAAGGCCCCGGCACCCCCGGCCCCAAGGGGGAGAAAGGAGTTCAATGCAGAGAAAGAAAACAGCGATCATCACCGCAAGAATGACACCGGGCATCAAAGACCTGATCCAGCATCAGGCCAAGCAAGCCGGAATGACTGTCACCGATTACATCATCACCTGCGCGCTGGGCAAGGAGATCGTCCGGTGGACGGACTGGATGAGATCCTCGCCGAAGTGAAAGCCCAGGGCAGGAACCTCAACCAGCTCACGACACTGGCAAACATGGGACGCATCCAGATCCTCAGAAGCGACGAGCTCATCGACAGTTATGCAGACCTTTGCCAAAAGCTATTGCGCATCAGCCGGGAGGTGCAGTAATGGCCATCTTCACCGCAGTACGCAACAAGAAACAGACGGCTGGTACGATGATGGGCGTGCTGAAATATGTGACGCAGGCCTGCAAAACCATGCTGGACGACCAATGGATGGTGACGGGACACAACTGCGTGGCAAGGGCATCGTACCTGGAAATGATGACAACCAAACAGCAATTCCGAAAAACGGATGGCAGACAATTCTATCACTTCGTCCAATCCTTCCCGGCGGAGGACGGGCTGACGCCACAGCAGGTCAACGCCATCGGCGTGGAGTTCGCGCAGAAGCAGTTCCCAGATTTTGAGGTAGTCGTGGCAACACACTTGGACACAAACCATCTTCATAACCATCTGGTGGTCAACAGCGTGAGCTGCAAGGACGGCAAAAAGCTGCACCAGAACGCCGCAGATCTCCAGCGGCATCGGCAGGTCAATGATGAGATCTGCATGGCGCACGGGCTGCAGGTGCTGGAGCCGCCAAAAAAGCACACTCGGAAAAAGCAGATGCGCCCCGGCGAGTACCAAGCGGGACTGCGGGGCGATAGCTGGAAGCTGGATCTCATCCAAGCCATCAACGACGCACTGGAATATGCCGATGACCGGGAGAGCTTCGTCGAAAACATGGAGTACGAGGGCTATGAAGTTATCTGGACGGACACACGGAAACATATCACCTTTGTCTGTCCTGACGGTCGGCGGTGCCGGGACAGCAGCCTCCACGATGAAACATTTCTGAAGGAGAATTTGGAAACGCTGTTTGCCTACCGACAGGCGGTGGGCTTCCGGCCCAACACGCCGGAGCCGGAGGAGGGCTGGATGGGAGAACTGGCAAGCGAGCTGGTTCGGCTGGGTCGGTCCATAGAGGAGGCAGACGATTTGCCGCCGCTGCCTGCGCCGCCGGCATGGACGGAGAGCAAGCAGCGGCATCGAGAGGCGCTGAAGAAACTGGCCTTGGGGCAAAAGCTGAGCCGGGGCAGAGCTGGCAGCAGACCATGTGGTGAAAGCTATGGGCGCGACTGTTGTTGCTTTCGTAGAAAGTGCGTCGACATCGATAATTCTTCTCGCTTTCGCAAAGGGTTATCGGTATGGTGTGTTTTGTAAAACAGGCTGCAGGCAGCGCAGGGAATGCAATGCCTATACAAAGAAAAACGGACGGGAGGGATAACTGTAAATGGCGAAACGAAGGCCATCCGGTGACGGCATGGTACGCAAGCGTGACGATGGTCGCTGGGAAGGGCGTATTGTGGTCGGACACAAGGAAAACGGCGACTCGATCTTCCACTATGTATCCGCGAAGACGCAAAAGGCTCTGATGGAAAAGATGCATCGGTGTATTGTCGAGTATGACGGTGCCGAACTTACGGGGGGACAGCCGCATGACACTGGGGAGTGGCTGGACATCTGGTTGAAGGAGTGTGCCGAACCGTCGGTCCGGCCATCCACATACAAGGGCTACCGTGGGTATGCAGAGCGAAATATCAAACCCTCCCTTGGCAGCAAACAAATCAGCAAGGTGACTGCTGCCGATGTTCAGACCTTGTATCGAAAGCTGCAGCGGGAGGGCGGCGTGGACGGCGGGGCGCTGTCTCCCACCACGGTCCGCAGGATACACGGCGTCCTGCATCAGGCGCTGAATGCGGCTGTTGACCGCCACCTGATCGTAAAGAACCCCACCGACGATGTGACACTGCCGAAGAAAGTGACTGCCGCAAAAACTATCCTCAATGACAAACAGCTGGAACGATTCATGGAAGCTATTAAGGCAGATGAGCACTGGCACGACTTCTTCTATCTGGAGATCACCACCGGCCTGCGGCGGGGTGAGCTGTGCGGCCTTATGTGGACAGACTTTGATGCGGAAAAAGGAACGCTGACCGTCCGCAGAACACTCCACAACAAGGAGGGCGGCGGTTACTATGTGGGCGAAACGAAAACCGGTGCGGGACGCAGGATCATCAAACTACCGCCCAGCACGGTGCAGCTGCTGTCCGAGCGAAAAAGGACATCCATCTCCCAGTGGATATTCCCGAACCCGATCCACCCGGAAGACCCCATCATGCCGAACAGCGGTTACACCCGCATGAAAAAGCTGCTGGCGGAAGCAAGACTTCCGGATATGCGCTTTCACGATCTCCGGCACACCTTCGCCACTCACGCGCTGACCAGCGGCGTGGATGCCAAAACGCTCTCCGGCATTCTGGGCCACACGAAAACCTCGTTCACGCTGGACACCTACACCCATGTCACAGGGGATATGCACCGCAAAGCGTCAGGGATCGTGAGTGAGTTTATGAATGACTTTGTGGTGAAGGAGTGATCACATGGCAAGGAAACGTAAAAACGGTCAGGGTACTGTCCGCTTGAGAAGCGACGGACGGTGGGAAGGCCGTCACATCGTGGGCTACGATGAAAACGGAAAGGCAAAGCAGAAAAGCGTCCTGGCAAAAACAAAAGCGGAATGCGTGGAAAAACTGAAAAAGCTTCAGGAGGAGTACACCGAGGTCGCCCCCTTCAAGGTCAAACCGGATATGCGGTTTGGGGATTGGATGAACTACTGGTATGAAAATCACTGCAAGCCATCCATCCGCCCCACTACGCAGAAGGGCTATGAGGAGTGGATCTATGTCCACGCTATTCCCGGTCTCGGGCATATCCCGCTGAATAAGCTGACGCAGGCGGACTGCCAGAAGTTTCTGAACGAAATGAAGGCCAACGGCAGGAAGACATATCGGGACACCAAGGGGCCGGAGATGGCGGAGCGGTCGGTGCGAAGCTGCTATCATGTAATACGGATGGCGCTGGACAGGGCGGTCAAGGATGGCTTGATCAAGAAAAATCCCCTCCTCGGCGTCAAGCTCCCGCCGCCGGAGCCGAAAGAAATGAAGGTGCTGTCCAAAGAAGAAATTCAGCGATTTCTGATACAGGCCAAAGCGGAGGGGATGTACGAACTCTTCCTGCTGGAGCTGACCACAGGACTTCGCCGGGGTGAGATACTGGCACTCACATGGGATGACCTGAACTTTGAGACAGGGGAACTCCATATCAGCAAGCAGGTCACACCGGTTGGCGGTAAGAATATCATCAGCGAGCCGAAAACAAAAGCAGCGTTTCGCACGATCATCCTGCCGCCAGTTATGGTAGGACTTCTGCGGGAATATCGGAAAGAAGTATTCTCCCCGCTGATGTTCCCGTCCCGCATCAAGCCGAACCAGCCCATCGACCCCAGCTATGTCCGCAAGCGGCTCCAGCAGATATTGGAACGGGCAGGCTGCAAAAAGGTGCGCTTTCACGATCTGCGCCATACCTTCGCCACCATGTCACTGGAACACGGCATGGATGTGAAGACACTGTCCGCCATCATTGGCCATGTCTCCGCCAAGACCACGCTGAATATCTACACCCACATTACCAACGAAATGCAGGAAAATGCCGCAGCCAGCATCGACCGCGGCATCGCAAAGGCAGAAATATCCCGACAGAAAGCAGAAGCTGCATCAGAGGCGCAGAGGTTTGAACCGTACACACCGCCGCGCCGCAGACCCGGCACGGGCTACATCAAGCAGCTCAAGGAGGATCTGTGGGAGGGACGGTACTCGCCCGTCTGGCCAGACGGCAAGAAGCACTCCCGCAATGTATATGGCCGCACGCGGGAGGAATGTGAGGAAAAGCTGGCGAAGCTGATCCTGGAAATGAAAGCGGAGATCGCTGTCCTGCGGAATGGGACGGCTGCGGAGTATCCAGACGGCGTCAGCCCCAAGAAAAAGCAGCTGGCGGAGTACCTGCACCAGCACCCCGGCGTGAGCAATAAAAGCTATATCGCACGGGAAACAGGCATGGACCGCACCACGGTGCAGAAATACTACGATGAGGTCAGAGCAGAACTTGCCGCACCGGCAAACACATAAAACGAAAATCCGCAGGTGGTGAGGGGCTGCTACTCACCGCCTGCGGATTTCAAAAGCGGTCAGAATTTTCTGCCGTCTGTGGTATTATTGTGGTCAAACGAAAAATCACCGCCAAAATGGCGGTGATTTTTCTCGAAATGGTGGACCTAATCGGGATCGAACCGACGACCTTACGGATGCGAACCGTACGCTCTCCCAAGGCTGACATATTGCATCCACACGCACTTGATTCGTTGAATTTTTGCACCATTTTATTAAATTCGGCGTCAGTTTAGTTGGAAAATGTTACATCCAAATTTCGACACATACCGCTTACTTTGTTTAAGAAAATACAAGTGTCAATTATTTTTGCCTTTCCATCTGCGGACAACGACCATTGTGTTCTGTTACGCGCAGGATAGAAAAAGGAGGACAGGCGCATCTGTCCTCCCTAAGTGAACTCCTTAGAGATACACCGCGATTGTTATCCAACCGATATTTGAGATGTCAATATTCATCATAGTCTTATGCAATATAATGCGGTATAGCTTGGAGCCTACTGCATTTCTTCGATTTCCGCCGTAAGCGCTACGTGAGATTTCAATAGAACCTTGAAGATGACCTCATATAATTCGCTATAGTCTCCAGTGGAATCTGCTCGCGAAAGAGCGGATATGTATTCGCTTTTATCTTCGACCTTAATATAGATTGGAGGTAAGCCTGCTCTAACAAGCTGCACATTCATAAAAGCCCGCGATGTTCGTCCGTTGCCTTCCGGGAACGGATGGACAACTGTAATCCGGTGATGGGTTTGAACAATATGCTTAACATATTCGCTAACAGTCATCTTTTCACGCTGGGAATAGTAGTCTTTTACATCGCTTTCGATTTTTTCGAGTTCGGTTACAATATCTCTGTAATCAGCAGTTTCAAATTTTGATCCGAGGACTACGGTATTGTTTCTGCGCATCGAACCACCAAATTCAGGATACGGATAGTAAGAAAACAATTTTCGATTTAACCCCATCATATCGTAGACCGAAACAGTTCCCTTTACTGGTATTTCAAAAATAGTTTGGTACATGGCATAATGCCCCGCAATGGAAAGATATGCTTCATTTTCCTCGTTGCAGTATTCGCTATTTTGAGCCTTTAGCCGTAGGTCAGTTACAATTTCGGAAGCCTGTTCGATGGTAACGTCGAGGCCTTCCATGCGGCTATCATTATAGATATACTCATTCTGAAATAGCAGCCGTGCGTGATTTGATGGTTCAAACGCGAGTTGCTCCGCGCAATTGTCAATCAGCCCCGCATACAACTCCGTGTATGTTAAATGCTTGGATTTTCGAGCAATATCGGGCTTGTATTTCGAAATGCGCTTTTTCAAGGCATCTGCTTCGGTATCTCCATCTATCGCGTGAATTTTGTACGCAATGCGGAAAATACATGCTTGGAAGCTGACCCCAAAATAGTCCGCAATTTCTAATACGTTATCAAAACTGACATACCCACGCATACCCACGAAAATTTTTGCGCTGATCTACTTGGGCCTTCAGCTCTGCTATAGGCATTAGCAAAGCCGCTGCAAATCTTTCGGCAAAAACTTCTATACTGCTCTGGCTATTAAATGGGCAAGAAATTTCTTTGTCTGAATCGCGGAAGTGGTGACAAAGTTCGTGCGCCGCTGTGTAGCGTTGGCGTGTAATAGGGCGGGCACTATTTATGCCGACGATAGGAATATCCTCCGAATTAGACGCTGGGATGTAGACACCTTCCAGCCTATGGAAGTCCGCGAGTTTAAAAATAACTCCTTCGCTCCGCAAAAGCGCAAATGGATTAATCGGATAATGGATGGGTTGATTTCCGAATTTTTCGCGCAGATAAGCCGCCGCCATATGCTCTGGATCGCGATATTTTTTTGCGTAAGCGTAAAATCCCATTTATTTCATCCTTTGTGCTTTAATGCGCTCCTTGAAGCGAATTAAATTCATTATTTCAGCTTGATCAATTTCATCTAATTTTTCAAAGCTTCTGGCAAAAACAGCCGTCGGTTCGCTTTCTTGTGAGCCATGCAACAGCGCATCCGCAGAAATACCAAACAGGTCAGTTAACTTAGAAATATCTTCTGCGGTTACTTTCCGTTTCCCATTTTCCAGTTGAGAAAACGTTGCTCGATTCATTCCGAGATAAGAAGCGACATATTCCTGCGAAAGGTGCATATTATTGCGCAGTTCCTTAATGCGTTCAAAAATATTCTTCATAAAAATTCCTCCTCGTTCTGCGTTCTCATAGTAACTATAGCACGGTATAGCAACAAATGCAATATGTATATGTTAGAAAATCTAACATATACACAAAAAGCAATTTATGCAAGTGTTACATCGCACATACTTTATTATACACAGAAGATGCGGTATGCTTCACTCAAAAGTTGCAAATAACACTCTGCAGAGATGCGCCACTTCATACAACGGCTACATTAAGGCAAATGTTGCACATATCCATGCAACATACTTACAACTCCATTCCATTCAAATACTGCGCCTCGGAGATATTGAAGTCGATTTGGATACCGTAGCCGCGGGTCAGGGTCACGGCTTTGATGAGATGGGAGGCGATGAGCTTGCGCTCTGCGGGGGAGGTGGCATCGAACATCTCGGCCCAGGAAAGGAGTTGCTGGTGCTGATCCTTCAGCTCCTGGGTGAGCCTGTCGCTGTCGGCCAATCGGGCTTCCAACGATTCAATATTGGCGGATAGCGATGTCATGGCCTCCTTTACGGAGTCCAGTCGGCTTTTGACCTGCTCGGGGGTGAACGGGCACTTGCCATCCAGCGAGTCCAGCATCAGGCCTTCCCAGCGGCCCTGCTCAATGTGCTTCTTGGAAAGCTCCAGCTTGGCTTGGCGGATCTGTTGCTGCAAATCAGACGCCGTTGCACCGATCTGATTATGAACGATGTCGTACTCACTGACAGTGCCAGCCTTCTGAAAAATATCCCGGATAATCTTGCTGACCACGGCATCCACCTTTTCAGCACGATAGGTGGTAGGGCCACCGCAGTTTCCTTTGTGCTGGGTTCGGTTGTAGCATTTGTAGATGGCCACACGTCCATTACTGCCATCGGTGGGGTGATGGGTCTTCCGCGCTGTAGACGCAAAAATACGGCCACCGCAGTGACCGCAATACATTGCCGGACAGCAGAGCACTGCCGGTATTTTTTCGGGGGTAACTGCGAAACGGGCGGGAAACCTCCGCTTTGCTGCCATCCCTCAGTGTGATCGTCTCTGTTCCGTAGGCAGCAGCACACTTGGCCAGATAGTCCGCAGATCGCTGCTCCCGTCCCTGCTGCACCCGCTGGAATTGCTCCGGCATGATAATCTGCAATTCGGGGAATATCTCCGATACGCTTTCACCGCTTCGCAGCACGCCGGTATAGGCGATGTTGATGAGAATATTCTGAATGGTGGAATAGTGAAACGGCTCACCCGTGCGGAGGTTGAGAAAGCCCTCCTCTTTGAGCGTAGTGGAGGTTTTTCGGCCACCGTAGCCGTACTGGTCGGCCAAATCGAAAATGCGGCGCACAGCCGCGGCTTCCATGGGGTTGACCTCAATATCAAACAGCTCACGGTTCTTCTTGCCTATGCGCCCCTTCTTTACCAACTGATAGCCATAGGGCGCGTAACCACCACGGAACCGACCCTCCATGACGATCTGTCCCAGCCGGGTCTTGGATGCTCTCGCCGGACGCCTGCCAGTAACGGATGTAGTTCAGCAGCTTGTCCACATGGTTATCAAACCGCTGCTGGCCTTCCTCGGCGCTCCAGACCTCAATACCGTTGTTGACAAACCATTCCACAATGAAGGGTGTTTCGTCATCGCGCCGGCCAAGGCGGTCAAACATGAAAACAAGAAGGATGTCAAAGGTGTTCAGTGCCGCCTCGCGCTGGATTTCCTGTATGGCATCGCGCTGCTTGGCAGACACTTTGAAGCCGGAGACACCCTTCTCGGAAAACTCTCGAACAATGTCCCAGCCCATCTGTGCGGCAAACTCATGACACCGCTGTTTCTGCATGGGGATGTCGTCTTTTTCGACCTGCTTCAGCGTGGAAACGCGATACAGGCAGCAAACTCTTTTGCCCAAAGTCACGCCTCCTTACGTCTGGAGCGTCCGAACGTAGCTATTCTTCAAAATTGCTCGGACGGCGGCCACGGTATCATCCGCAGGAAATGGTGTAAAGGTAAGATGCACATGGAGTCCATTTATCTCCAGCGCTATCATGTTTTTAGAAGCTGCCATAGCTTGTCCCCCTTTCTTCAGTATCCGATTCATTTGCGAAATGTTCGGCGAGGTCATTGACCGCCCGCAGACGGCCAACGACCTCGCTCAATTCATCTTCGGTCAGGGGTGTATCCCCCGTAATGATGATAGCTCCGTCAATGCAGGCGATCTGCACCTCCGCGTTCGAGTCGATGCCTGCTTGCCCCAATAGTTGCTGCGGTATGGCGATCTGCTGGGTGGTATCCAATTCAGAAAGAGATACCGATGAAACTATGAACTCATCGTATCGGTTTGCGAGGTCATCGTCGGTGATATAAGCCACAAACACGTCCTGCCCCGCAGTCAACCCCATTTCAGTCAAGTCATCCGCCGGGATCACAAGGCGTCCGTCATCGCCAATGGTATAAGAGCTTTCAGAAATTTTAATGAGTACCCCTCCTCTTGCAGTTGCATTGATTCCTGATGGCACAAACACGGGTGCTGCGGAAAGGAGTAATTGGGGGGGTAGGTAGTAAATATGTGAGGGGGAGAGAAAACGCAGCACCCGCGTTTCTGCCATCAGGCAAAGGTCATGGCGGGGCCGCCCCGGTTTCCCGGAACGGCCCACGCCGTTTCTGTCGTTTGTCCAGTCCTATTCGACACTACTTCCCGGACTGATGGGCGGTCAACTGGTCTGCGGTGGGCGCCGCACATGGGAATTGCACCCCTCCGAGGATCTCTCCGAGCTGCACCGATTTTGTGAAGGCATCGCTACAAACCCTTTAACGCTTGCTCTGTTTTGCACTCACGTTACAATTTATATCTTTCTTCGTCTGCGTTAATTATTCCCCTCGCAAACTGAAGCCCGATATCGTAATAATCGCCTTCAAGATCTTCTTTGGCAAAAGAATACGGCTCGCTGATATCGACTGTTGTATACGAAATATCGGTGCCGCTAATAAATCTGTTAAAATCAGAAGTTATTCCTCTAACATCAACATAGTATTTTCCGTCTTTCGATTTGCAGAAGATATGGAAACACCTATCAACGGTTATCGAGAAGGATATTGCAAAGCTGGCCGACATCCTCGGTCACGCAAGTATTAACACCACACGAATCTACATCATTTCCACCGGCATGGAGCACCGCCAGCGCATGGAGAATATGCGGCTCATAATATGAAAAAGGCCGCCAAAAGCGGCGGCAAATACATAATCGGTATTATGTTGTAGCTCTGCATGAGAATAGTCGAAAACGACCTATTCATATGAATAAAGTGTATATCATTTCCCAATAAAAAGCAAGTGTTTTAACGAGAAAAGTACGATTAGGCAGCTCCTAGGGGAAAACAGCCAGTACCAGCAGTACCAGCACCAGAGCGCAAATAATAATGGACGCCATAATAATGGCGCCCAGCACGGACAGGATGACAGTATGAGAAGCGGCGCAGGCGCAGCAGAAAGCAGCACCGGCGCAGGCGGCGGTCATGGTCTTGTTCATCTTGCGGGTCATGGTCTTGGTCATGGCGGCTGCCTCCCTTCGCTTCAAAAATGATGGGTGAATTTTAGCAAAACCTTCCGGAGAAGTCAACAGGTGATTCTACCAAAATGCGATCACACTGCACAATTTCTTACTATATAGATTATGCAGAATGCACAATTATTTTCCTGCCGTCCAGCTGCCGTCTTCCGGATTTCTCCGCCTGCCCGCACCCCGGAAGCAGCGCCGCTCTGGCTGCCGCAGCATCTCGCCGCACCGCATCGGCTCCGGGAGAGGGTATATCTGCCGGGGACGATAGAAAGGTGCGGCAGCGCAAAGGCGCTGCCGCACGCTGTTATTTTACGCAATAGGGAGAGATAGGGGAGAGGTTCAAATCAACGCCGCTTGCCGCCGGCCGCCGCGCGGTCATATACGCTGTCCCGCGGCATCAGCCAGCCCCGTATATCGGCGCGGCAGCAGGAGGCATCCCCTTGTACTTTTTGCACCAATCTGTGCACCGCCATTTGGCAAATATCACAGGTGTTGAAATGCAGCGAGGTCAGCGGCGGATCCATCATTGCAACGATCGGCATATCATCAAAACCAATAATGGATACGTCCTGTGGGATGCGTATCTGATATTCCTTCAGAGCCTTGATGGCGCCCATCGCCAGCAGGTCGTTGCCAGCCACAAAGCAGGTGGGCAATTCAGCCGGGTCACAAGCGGCCAAGTATCGGCGCATATCTTCAAAGGCCTGATTGGCGGTGCAGTGCAAATATGCAATATCCTGCTCACCAATCTCTAGCTCCAGCTCGTTCATCGTGGTGCGATAAGCAGCCAATCTCTCTAAAAAATTATAAGTGAAAACGCGGCTTGCCAAAAAGCCGATGTGTCTGTGCCCCATTTTGTGCGCATAGCGCACCCCCTGACGCACCAAATATTCGTTGTCAATACCGATGCAGTCCACATATGCGGTCGGGAAATGGGCATCAATCACGACCAGCGGCTTTTCAATCTGCCTGTATAGCTGAAACTCATCCTCATTCATTTCCGAAGCCAAAAGCAGGATCCCTTTGGCTGTTTCACGGTTGCATAAGCTCAGCAACGAAAAGCTGTCCTCTCCCTGGGTATAGTTGACCACAGGAATCGTATAAGAGGCGTTTAAGCCCACCCGCTGGATGGCCTCCATCATTTCGTTGAAAAACGGTGTGTCCTTGATCACCTGCCCATGCGTTTTATGCACCACAAACAGCAGCTCCTGGTCAGACGGCAGGATGCTCTCTGCGGGGTGTGCGGCATTATATTCGTCCACAATGCGCCTGACGCTGGCGCGTGTGGCAGCGCTCACACCCGGCCGATTGTTCCGCGCCAAGGATACCGCCGCCGTTGAAATGTTCAGTTGTTTGGCTATTTCAATGTTTTTGATGCCCATGCAGTCTCTCCTGTTTGCGGTCCTCCTGACCTCGTTTTACATTTGATATCAGATATTATAGTATACAGGACATACAAAGGCAAGAGAGTTTTGTACATCCTGTATACTGTTAGTTGCTTTTCACTTGCCGCCGCGCAGCCAGTAAGACAGCATTTCTTCCGGGGTTTTGTCGGCCAATTCGACCTGGACCCCCGGCATATACTTCGCAGAAGCATAGAGAATATGTGCCACATGGCCGTATGCGCCGGAGCAGTGATGAATATACGGCCCCGTTACCAGCTTGTATTCCCACAGATCCATGTTTTCCACCTTCAGCCAAACATAGGTTCCTGTGGTTTCAGGCCCAGTGGTCGTATGCCCTTCACCAATAAAGAGGCGGTACTCACCGTGGTCACCATCGAAGCGGCAAATCGTCAGATTGCCATCCTTCAGGCGATAATGCCCTGTCCCGGGACAGTGGTGCGCCAGCAAAACATTGGGCGTCACGGTGGCGTGCTTGACATCCGCTATGCTGCAGGTGGGGAAGTTGCCGCAGTGCCACAAGAGCTCCGCATTGGGATCCTCGGGATGGCGAATTGTCATATCTGCAAAGAAGGGCACCGCATTGGCTGCCGCCTGCAGAATAACAGAGCTGATAGCGCCGTGAATGTCCAGCTCACAAGCCACGGGGATGCCCTCATCCGTCAGCAGCGCATTGGAATTGCACGGCATAAGCCCGCACTCCGCCTGCAGCTCGTCCCAGCATTGAATTGCCACGGCGCGGCAGCCGCGCTGTTGGCAAAGCGTCTGCATCGCGCACTTAAGCGCGGCAATACGCACCTTGACTTCTTCACCGCCGCAAGGCGAATAATCGCAAACGGCACCAGACAATGTATCTGTAAGCTCCTTGGGGCGCGCCGCCTCAATTTGCTTGGCCAAGGCGACCAGCTCTCCCAGTGTCACCGTGGACAGCTGAATATGAAAACGCTCCAGCAGCTCCCCTTCGTTGCACATGACAGACCAAAACGGCTGTGGGCGAGGGCCGATCTGAAGGATCCGCAGACCACGCATTGCCTTGATTACGCGGCAAACACCAATGAAGGCATCCAGGCCAAAGCGAAAACGGGGGTCCTCTATTCGGCAATTCGGGATATAATCGAAGGGCACATTCATGCGGCGAAGAACCTTTCCCGTAGCAAACAGCCCGCATTGCGTATCGCGGCTTCGCATACCATCCGATGAGGGCGTGTCATCCTGAGGGCCCCAAAGCAACACCGGCACCTGCAGTGCCTGCGCCACCTGCGCCACAGCAAATTCTGTGCCGAAATTTACATGGGGGAAAAAGACTCCATCCACCCTTGCGCTGCGAAACCGCTCGATCACCGCCTGCGCGGATGCATCGTCCAACAGCAGATCCTCTTCGTTTACGCCGGAGATGGATATAAATTCCGCATCGTAGCCCACCAGTGCCGCATTGAGCGCATCTCTGACCTGATGGGCGCTTTCTTTCAAAAAAGCGTCGCGTCGCGTGGGGGCAACGCCGATGATTACTTTTTGTTTTCATGTTCTTTATATGCAGAGCTTCAGAATGCTCTCAACATCTTCCTTGTTCAGAATTCTATAGCCGCCCAAGGGACCAAAGCGAACGGCCTGCTGAGCCATATAGGGGATTTTTTCAGGATCGACATGCAGATCGGCCAGCGTAGCAGGGGCTCCGATGCTGTTAAAAACTCCCGCATCTTGTCGGCTCCGGCCATTGCGATCTCCCTGTCCGTCTTGCCGGCAGGATCAATATCCCACACCTTTTCGGCAAACTGCACGAAGCGGGAGGGGTCTTCCTCCATAGCATATTTCATCCAGTTGGGATAAATCACAGCCAGGCCCGCGCCGTGAGAAATGTCATACAGTGCGGAGAGCTCATGCTCGATTTTGTGGGAGGCCCAGTCATGCACCTTGCCGACACCTATCCAGTGGTTGTTGGCTACTGTGCCGGAAAACATGATATTGGCGCGGGCATCATAATCGCATGGATCCTTCAGCACGCGGTAGGTGTTCTCCACCATCGTCTTCACCAGGCCCTCCGTCAGGTAGTCCAAAACCGGCGTTTCAGGGGTATGTGTAAAGTATTGCTCAAGGGCGTGGATGATAATGTCGATATTACCGTATACCGTTTGAGACCGGGGAACTGTATAGGTATACTCCGGGTCCAAAATCGAAAAAACGGGATAGATGGCAGGGCCGTAAATGGGTACCTTTTCCAGGGTATCCCAGCGGCTGATGACGGCGTTGCCGTTCATCTCCGTGCCCGTGGCCGGCAATGTCAGGATGGTTGCCACAGGAACGGCCTCTGTCAGGTCATAGCCCTTCAGGAACTCCTCCCACACATCGCCCTCCAGCTTGGTGGCAGCCGCAATACCCTTGGAGCCGTCAATGCAGCTGCCGCCGCCGACGGCAAGGATCAAGTCAATATTCTCTCTGCGGCAAATCTCTCGGCCTTCGAGCACAGATGTAAGCTTGGGGTTGGACGCAATGCCTGAGAGCTCAAAAACTTCCTTTCCGATAGCGTGCAGGATATTCAGCACGGTATCGTATAGCCCGAGCGCTTTACGCTGCCGCCGCCGGAGGTAAGAAGGATCTTCTTTCCGTAATGCTGCAATTCCTCTGACAAATGGCTGATAGATCCTTTGCCGAAATAGATCTTCGTTGGATTTTGGAATACAAAGTTGTCCATAAAAAGCTCCTATCTGCCGCCGCGGGAATTTTCCTGTGTTTTGGGCGGCTGTTTACAGTTCATCCGAAAGGGGCTCCCCTCCCGCAGCGCTTCACACTGCGGGAGGGCTTGCCTTGCTGCATCGCTTATGAATGCTTACTGAAAATCAGCTACATTCGCTTTGGTGATCAACACGAAGTCGATGTCATAGGAGGCATCCACCTGCTCACCGGAGGCGGCCTTAATGGCGACATCCAGCGCCGTTTTGGCCTGCGTAATGTAATCCTGGAAGAAGCGTGCAGTCCATGTCGCCGTCAGCCACAGCCTGAACGGCGTCGGGGATCGCATCAATGCCGCCGATCACATACTTCAGCCCGGAATCCTTCAGAGCGGACAGGGCGCCCACAGCCATCTCATCGTTTTCGGCAAAGATAATGTCAAACTTCATGCCGGAGGTGATGATGTTCTCCATAGCGGTCATAGCCTCCTCACGGCTCCAGTTGCAGACCTTTTCTGCCACGACCTTAATGTCCCAATTCTTTTCCTTGATCATCTGCTGTGCGCCGGTATGACGGTTGATCTCAGCAGACACGCCGGTGGGGCCGTGGAAAATGATCATGTCGCCCTTGCCGTCTACCAAGTTACCCAGGTATTCCATCAGCATACGACCCGCCACGATATCATCGGAGCCCACAAAGGAGGTCCGATAATCCTCCGCTTCGGTCTTGGTGCACAGCTCGATAACAGGGATGTTCTGCGCATGGGCCTCTTCCACCATTACCGCCTGGGCGGTTGCATCACCGGGGATAAGGATGATCGCATTCACGCCGCTGGCGATCATGTTCTCCAGCTGAGAATTTTGCGTGTTGGCATCTCCGCCGGCATCCGTAACACTCAGCTCGACCTTGTCAGCCAAGCCGGCCTCGTCAAAATAGCTCTGCATCGCGGACTTCAGGTTGGCGTTGTATTCACCGGACAGTGCATAGTAGGACACGCCGATCTTGAGCTTTCCACTGCCGGAATTCTCGCCGTCGGTTGCCTCCTGCTTTCCGCAGCCTGCCAGCACCGCCATTGTCATAACCGCCGCCAGCAAGAGTGCCATCCACTTCTTTGCCTTTTTCATCTGTTGTTCCTCCTGTTTTTTTAGTATTATTGTTTTTCCCTGCCGTGCAGGAATGGGTTTACATCATTTCTTTTTCTCGTTGATGCGGTCAATCAATACAGCGCCAATTATGATGGCTCCCTTGACTACCTGCTGGGCATAAGACGATATGTTGAATAAGTCCAGACCGTTGTTCATGATGCCGATGATCAGTGCGCCGGTGATGGTTCCCAAAATGAGACCCTTTCCGCCCGACATACTCGTTCCGCCGATGACCGCCGCTGCGATGGCGTCTAACTCATAGCCATCCGCGGCATTGGGGTTTGCCGAGTTTGTGCGTGCGGTTAGGATCAGACTGACGATTCCGGCGCACAAGCCGCAGATGGTGTATACGAGGATTCTGGTTTTCTGCACATTGATGCCGGACACGCGCGCTGCGTTCTCATTGCCGCCAACGGCGTAGATGTGGCGCCCGAACTTGGTGCGGTGCAGGAAAAGATAGGCAAAAATGCCGCAGAACAAGAGCAGATATACAGGGAAGGGAATCCCCAGCAGGGTGCCTTGTCCGATGAACTTAAAGCTGCTGCCCAGGTTGATAACGGAAAAACCGTCTGTGTAAAGGAATGCCGCGCCGCGGGCTATTTGACACATACCCAGCGTAACGATAAAGGCAGGAATTCCCGTGTAGGCAATAATGACGCCGTTGATGAGGCCTACCAAAAGGCCGACACCCAACGCCACGGCAATCGGCACGATCAGTGCGTGCTCGCCCGGATGGGCAAAATTGGCCGCCAGTACACCGGCCAATGCGATGGTGGAGCCCACGGACAAGTCGATGCCATCGGAAATGATCACATATGTCATGCCAAAGGCCAAGATGGCATTCATGGAAATTTGCCGCAGCACATTCAAAATATTCCGCGTGGTCAGAAAGCTGTTTGTTCCAATAGACAGCACAACGACCATCACAAACAGCACCATATAAATGGCGTACTTGCTTAGAATGGTTTTTCTGTTCACCTTCAGTGAAGTCAGCGGTTTCATAATCGTTCCTCCTTAGCCGGCTGCGTACCGAATAACATTCTCCTGATCGATGTCCTTGCCTGTCAGCTCGCCCTTGATTCGGCCTTCGCTGACAACCAGCACCCGGTCAGACATACCAATGATCTCTGGCATCTCGGATGAGATCATAATAATGGACTTTCCTGCCTTTGTCAGCTCATCCATGATTCCGTAGATCTCCGCCTTGGCACCCACATCGATGCCGCGGGTCGGCTCATCCAAAATAAGAATATCAGGGCTTGTGCAAAGCCATTTTGCCAAAACAATCTTCTGCTGATTTCCGCCGCTGAGATTTGCTACCTGTTGGCTTTGGGATGGGGTTTTGATTTTCAGGTTTCGTATCATATCGGCCACCACGGGATATTCTTTATTCTTGCGAACAAAGCCCAGCTTGTCGCAGAGATGATCCAGCCAGCAAACGCACACATTTTGGCGCACGCTTAGCCCCAAAAACAGCCCGTATTTTTTGCGATCCTCCGTAGCCAAGGCAATGCCGTGATGGATGGCATCCTGTATGGAGTTGATCTGCACCTCCTCGCCCTTGATCCGGATGGTGCCGGCGCTCTTTTTCCGAAGGCCGAAGAGCGTCTCAACGATCTCTGTGCGTCCTGCGCCCACCAGCCCCGCGAAGCCCAATATCTCGCCGCGCCGCAGAGAGAAGGAGATGTCGTACAGCCGTCCGGGAAGGCACATTCCCTCCACAGCCAGCACGCTCTCTCCAATCTCGTGGGGGGTTTTAACATAATACTGGCTCAGATTGCGTGCCACCATCATGGTGACCAGCTCCTCCTGCGTCATATCGCAGGTCTTGCCCGTGGCTATGTATGCGCCATCTCGAAATACGGTGATCTCGTCGGTGATTTCGAATATTTCACTCATTTTGTGCGAAATATAAATAATTGCAATGCCCCGGGCGCGGAGGTCGCGAATAATGGAGAAGAGAATTTGCACCTCTGCTTCCGAGATTGTAGAGGTCGGCTCATCCATGATGATCAGATCTGCCTTATAGGACACGGCCTTTGCGATCTCCACCATTTGCGTTTGTGCCACGCTGAGGTCGCACATTTTTTGCTAAGGGGTCCAAATCGGTCATCCCCAAGCTCTGCAGCAGCTCCTCTGTGTCGCGAAAAAGGCGTTTATCATCTACCAGCCCGTATTTTACCGGCTCGCGACCCAGGAAAATATTGTCGCATACGCGCATATCAAGCACCGGGGAAAGCTCCTGATGGATCATGGAAATCCCTTTGTCCAGCGCTTGCTGCGGAGAATGGTTCTTAAGGGTTTCTCCCTTAAAGAGGATGGTTCCCTGGTCGGGGTGGTATATTCCCAGCAGCAGCTTCATCAATGTGGACTTGCCGGCGCCGTTTTCTCCCAAAAGAGCGTGTACAGTCCCCGGGCGTACCTGCAGCCGTGCGTTTTTAAGGGCCTGCACCCCGGAAAACGACTTGTCAATGTTCAGCATTTCCAGCAGGTATTCATTTTGTTCCATATCCCGCCTCCTCAATTCGTTGTATGCCCTGTTGCTAAATAGAGAGATTTTCACCTATCAGTGCGCCGCAGAGACCCTCTCCCTGATACTCTCGGTGCCTCAAGATCCATTTGCTTACGCCACAAAGCGCCCCGGCACAATCCTCATTGATCAACGGCGCATTCACACCGGCAGGCAGAATCACAACCGCTTTGAATGCTCCGTCCGCTCCTGCGCCGCACGGTGCAAAGTGCAGAGTCGATGAGTATAGCTCCACTGCCGTGCCGGCAGGCAGGAGAAACGCCTGCACTTTTTCCGTATGATAGGTTCCTTTTTCATCTATATCATACCGATGGCCCAAAAGCAATACCAGGTCGGTAACAGCGATATTTACTTCTGAGCAAGCATGGTACTCCAATGCATTTAGCTTTCTGTTATGCCCGGCGCAGTAACCGGCCTGGATCGGCAGGCAGCCAAAGGTCTGCACTTGAATGTGCTCCGTGTCGCTAAGCGCTTGCAGTGCCGGGTCCATTGGAATATACTCCACCTCTTTCGGAATGGCGCGGTCCTTCAAAAGCGCCGCATAGCAACTTCCCCTCACCTCGGCCACGATACGCCCATACGGGAGAAACTCCGGGCTGCTTATCGGAATAATCTGCATGGCACACACTTCACATAACCTGTCCGCCGGTGATCTTGATAGACTGCCCGGTGCAATAGGACGCTTTTTCAGACGCATAAAAATCCAGCACATTGGCAACATCCTGGAACTCACAGCCTCGCTTTAGGGGAACCTTGTCAATGTATGTCTGCACCACCTGATCCTCGGGGATGCCCAATTTTTTGGCATAGCTGGGGATCAGACTTTGGAACATATCGGAATACAGGAGGTTGCCCAGCATCAGAGAATTCACGGTAATACCGTGCTCCGCGAGATCCAGGGCCATGGATTGCGTAAGTCCGACGCCGCCGAACTTGGATGCGGAATAGCCGGCATTATACTTGCTGCCCACACAGCCCGACTTGGAGTTGATCTGAATGATGCGGCCTTTGATCCCGTTGTCGATCATGATGCGCGCCGCCGCGCGGGCGCAGAGGAAATATCCCGTCAGATTTACATCTACGCTGCAGGTAAAGTCCTTCAGCGTAAACTCCGTAATTTTTGCACTGCGGGCAATTCCCGCCACATACAGCATCAAATAAACCGCGCCCAGGTCAGCGGACACCTGCGCAAAAACCTCCGTTACGGAATCTTCCTGGCAAGCATTTACATAGTAACCCTTGGCTTCTCCTCCGGCGCTAACGATCTCCTGCGCCACGGCGCACGCATTTTCGGCGTTAATATCCAGCACGGCCACACGGAATCCCTCGGTCGCCAAATGCTTAGAAAGAAATGCGCCTAAGCTCCGGCCGCCACCCACTACAACAGCTGTTTTCATGATTAAAATCTCCTATCAAAACATTAATAATAATACCGCTTAGCTTAAGAAAAAGTCGGCTCGCCCCGATGATGCCGGCATCTCCGCCTAACTGGGCAAATCGAAAATAAACCGGCAAATCGTTCTTATTGTACCTTTGAAATTCTTCAAAAGCTTTGTCAAACAGCAGTGGACCGAAATGAACCAAACCGCCGCCAAAAACAAAGCAATTGATGTTCAAAATTTGATACAGATCGAATAACCACAGTGCCATATAATGCGCCATATGGTCCACAGCCCACAAGGCCAGTGCATCGCCGGCTTGCGCACCTCGCAGGATGTGCTCCGCCGTCAGCTTGGACAAATCGCCCTTTACCATGTCCGGCAATTCCGTTGGTGCGCCGTCCTGTATGCGCTGGATCACACGCTGCACGATCATGTAGCCCGAAATGTGGGACATAAAGCACCCTCGGTTTTCACACCCGCAGTACGGCCCATCTCCCGGTGTGATGAGGGCGTGCCCGCTTTCTCCGGCCCACCCATAAGAGCCGTGGAATATGTGGCCGTTGATAACAATGGCGCTGGAGCAGCCGGTGCTGACAGGGCAGTAGAGCATATCTTCAAAGCCCCGTCCAGCACCTTGGTGAAATTCGGCCAGCGCCGCCGCGTTTCCGTCATTTTCCAGCCGCACCTCTGCCGCGGTCCGGCAGCTTAAGTAATCCCGCATCGGAAAATCCCGTATGTTGGGCAAATTGGAGGTCTTTAAAATTCGCCCTTCCTTTTGCAGAATATAGGAAGGCATCGCTACGCCAATACCCGAAAGCTGTGCCTTTGGCACATTTGCAGTTTCCAGCAGCAAATCGCACTGCCGCAGCAGCAGCGCGGACAGCTTTGGCCCATCGATCTCGCGATCAGAGGGGATGCGGCTGCGCGTTATCAAGCGATGCTCCTTGTCGAACAGTCCAAAGGCGATCTTTGTCCCACCTACATCGACACCTATGTAATAATGCTCCATCAAAGCTCCTCTTTTCCGCCGCAGTCATAGCTTGCTTCCGTGCTGTAGGAGATATGCCTCGGCCTCGGCGCTCCACAGATTGTTGCTGCAGCTGCAGATCTCGGCCAGGCCACGGAAAAGCGCCTGCGTTTCACCCAGCTTTTGGAAATCAGCGATTGCTGTCAGCGGCAGGCTTATCCCTGTGTAAATCAGCTTTTTGCCGCCCTTCAAATCAGGTAGGTGTAAAGTTGCCTCCGCCGCGGCATCCAGGCCGCCGATATGTGTAACAAGTGCTGCCGGCGTCAGTCTGCCTGCCTCCATCATTTGGATGGCTTCTCGCATATCATCGGTATTGCCGCCGGATGTGCCGCAAAAATGATGCAGATTATAATGTACATTATAAAAGTTTATCGGGGCGGAGAGTGACTTGTCCGCCGGGCCGGCAAAGAAGTTCAAGCAGCCGTCAAAGCCCAGTATCTCATCCGCTGTTTTAAGCAGGGCCTCGTCCGGCGCATATACGAAGACATCGTCATAGCCCTGTCCTGCTGACAAGGCCAGTAGCTCCTCGGCCACATTTTCGCAATCTCGCGTATTGAGATAGTGCAGGGTCACTCCATTTTCTGCCGCTTTTTCCGGCGGAAAAAGCGCTGTGCACCGGTCCAACACGCTCTGTGTACGGCCGGTCACCACCAAAACCGCCGGGCGGCGGTTACAATGTAAAATGTAATCGATAGCCGCTGTTCCCATAGGCCCGGTGGATGCCAACAGGGCCATGTTTCCGCCCTGCTTGATTCCCATTTCGTGGCGGTACGCCCCCGGGGTGTTGTGGTAATTGGCATGAAAGGCACCTATCACGCAGGAATAGGGCTCGGCCAGCGAGCCGCCAAAAAAGCTGTCGCAGTTATAAGAGATCACATTGTCACGGGTTGTATAGGGCGCGGGAATGATCGCATATTGGCTGTCTCCGCCGCAAAACTCATACGAGTAGCCCGGGGCCGCATAGGTATCAGAAAGCGTTGTTTGCAGAGAAATTCTTTGTCCAACAGAGTACCTATCACGACAGTTTTCACCCACCGCGGCAATTTTGCCGCAAAACTCATGCCCGACAATGACCGGGTGTACATCTATGTCGTCAGGCACCCGTTTGTGGCCGGAGCCCAATGCTGCCGCCTTATAAGACGACATACACAAGCTATCACAAACGATGTGCAGCAAGAGCTCATCCGGCTTGATTTCCGGGATAGAGAATGTATCCAGGCGTAAATCCAATGTGCCATGCAGGCGTACAGCTTTATTTTGCATAAGCATCCCTCGAACTAAATATTCTAACTTTTTGTTATTCGCATTATATGCTGCAACATTTTTACTGTCAAGCCATCTCGTGGTTTTTCTACAAAAATAGCAAATACACGACTGTAATGCTGTCTAAATTGCACATTTATCAAGGAGATTTCCTTTGAATATAACTAAATATATTTAGTTACTGTCAGCTTATTCGCTGCTTTTCTTTGGCGTCACATAATGATTTGCTTTCCGTTTGGCATTCTGCTTGAAAGAAAAAAGTCAAGTTTTAAGGTGCGCAGAGAGCCCACAGGAAAAGTAAATTGTCGTTTTGAAGTTATTGCAGAATCGGAGCAGAGGTGTAACTTAAGTTCACTCTGGAAAAGGATGTCCATCGGCAATTGCACATGATCTTGCGGCGCAAGTCCGGCAGATAACAGATCTGCAGACATCGCATCCGCTGCTTCTTTTCTGCACCTCCACTGCATAGATCATGGCAGAAAGGGTGAGGAGAATGCGAAAACGGAAAAAACTGCGCATGGTGGTGCTGTGGAGACGGTGGCTGGCGGCGGGGCTGTGCCTGCTGGCAGCAGGGGGCATCTTCTTGGCGGTGGAGGCTCCGGCGGCCCCTGAAGGCGGCGGCCTCTGCCCGGCAGCTACCCATCTACTCGGTGGAGTGCCCGGACAAACGCTGCGCCATCAGCTTTGACGCGGCGTGGGGTGATGCAAAAGTGCGGCAGTTCAGTTGCTGAACTGCCGCACTTTATTGCCATATATGATACAAAAATAATTCAATGATGACCGTTCTCTGACATTTGAGAGACTGCTTCATTATAAAACACGTTCAATTCCCCCATATATCCAGGCTTCCAGGGCTTGTTCCGCCCGCAGTAGTGGATGACCACGGACTGCTGCCGCACGTCCTCCAGCGTCATGCCGTCCCCGTTGCGCCGATGGAGGGAAAACAGCTTTTCCGTCATATTGTAGCGGATGGGATCCAGCGGTAGGATGCGCTGGCCGTACAGGGCACTGATGATGTCCTGATCCGGCAGCATGAGCCGCCCCTTGTGGGCGTCCATGTAGTCGAATACCGCCTGCGTATCCTGTTCCGCCCGCAGTGCCTGCAAATTCATCAGCATGACGCCGGAGTTGATATAGGGGCTGTCCTCGTCCATGTCCAGACGCAGCTCATTGAAACGGTGCAGAAAGCCGCGGATGTGGGTGGCTGCGGCGAAGAACGCCGTGCCCATCGGCATCTCATACAGCTCCCGCAGGCTCTGGCGCACCACGATGTCCGGGTCAAGATACAGCACCCTCTCCAGCGTGTCCGGCAGATATTTGGCCGCAAAAATACGGTAGTAAATGGCTTTCGGGTAGCGGTCAGAGGTGGGCACGTCCGCCAGACCGTCCTCGTCCACTCGTATCAGGTGCAGCGTCCCCCGCTGTCCCAGCAGTACTCGCGTTCCCGCCACATCCTCCTCTGACAGTCCCTCGTCGTGCAGCAGGTACACGTCAAAATGCGCGGCACTGTCGCAATGCAGCGCGGAGAACAGCATTACATTCAGCTGCGGAACATAGTTCCGATCCAATGTCATCAGCAGGTTCATAGACACACCTCGACTTTTTGCTTTCAGTATATTCTACGTTCTGTCAAAAAGCAAGGGCATAAACGTTCCGGTATAGGCATCACCCGCGCCGAGCACCAAAATGCCGTCCTTATGCCAGGCGGCCTAAGGCAGACCTATAGATAGAACTATAGTGTCTTACCTTGCCGGTGGCCTCTCACGTATGTCTGGAATAACTATCGGTAAATGTTCGGGCTACGCCCGTATCGTCTCTGGTAAAGTATTTCAGCTTTGTACTGGTAAACGCGCCCCACCGCGTCACGGGCGTTTTGTCCTCATGGTAGCGGTACTCGTTACCGCTGCTGACCGTGCCTGTGACTGTGGCTGCGTGGGCGGTCACGATGGACAGACCCATGATTGCTACTAAAAGGCATACCAGCGTCAACAGTTTAGGAATTGTTTTCTTCATGTTCGTCCTTTCTCCCAACGCAAAAGACCGGCAGCATACGCTGTCGGCCTTTTGGCTGAGTGTTTAGTTGGTTTATCCGTACAGCACCACCACGATGTACTCGTCCGATGCCGCGTCGTAGCGGACGGTGCAGTTGAATCGCGCATACGCGCTGACCGTCTCTGCGCCATCCATGGCGGCGAGGCAGGCGAAGGTGGCGTCCACGTTGCCCTTTACGGCGGCGGTCAGTGCCGCCTGCCCGCCGTTCTCCGCCAGCCATGCCACGCTGTCCGCCGTGCCGGGGAAGAAGCTGGAGTCAGCGGCGGTCATACTGGTGTCGATGGTCACGCCGTATTGTGCCCGCGCATACTCGTTGCCCGCCCGGACAGCCTCCGCGATGGAGTAGATGTTCCCGCTGGCGGCAGGCTCAGGCGCGGGCGTAGGTTCGGGGGCGACTTCCGGCACTGTTTGTTCCTGTTCCTCTGCCGGTGTCGGTGCAGGTACGGGAATAGGCGCAGGTTCAGGCGTTACCGGCTGTTCGGGCGTAGTCGGCTGCTCCGGCACGTCCGGCTGTTCCTCTCCGGCGGGTGTGGACAGTGTTTCCTCCGTCTTGCCGGAAGGTGTCGCGGCATCCTTGGTAGGTTTCGGAGTCTCCTCGTCGCCTGCGGGCTCGGCCTCCTCGGTATCCTCCCCAACGAGCAGGCTGTCGACATCTTGCTGCATCTTGTCCTCCATGGGCGTGACGGCCTGTACCACGCTCTGCACCGCCGTCACCGGCAGCATCGTCGATGGGGAGCTGTCCCCCGTCTGCCCACAGGCCGTGAGCAGCAGGAGCGTCCCCAACATCAGAGTCAGGATCTTCTTTTTCATGTGCGTTTCTCCTTTCAGTGTTTTGGGTAGCACAAACAACTACCACACAACCATCCGTAAGTCAACGGAAAGATTTAGAATGGTCTGACAGGGTGGGAGGCCCTCTGGCACAAGCCGTTCCCATGCTCATACCATGCCGCCCATCTGCGGCGTGTATGCCTCATCCTGCCAGTTGTTTCGGCATTCTTCGAAGCGGTTGACCAGTTCTGCGGCGGTAAGGGCTACCGTAGGTGGCTCTATCGTTTCCGAGAAGCTGTCCTCATCCAGCTCGAACCAGCAGTGATCCACCGCCGGATCATACCGATCAAAGCGGCGTTCCGGCAGACCCACTTGGCTTGGAATGAAGTATTCGCCCATGTCGCAGCAATCTTTGATGGCACAAATTTGCTCCGCAGTCAATGCGCCGGCAATGACGCATTCGTTGACTTTCTTGTAATTGTCGGCATCTCTATACAGATACGAGATTTTTGTGTTCACAGGTAGCCCTCCTTTTGAATGATCATGTCATGCCTCCCATCTCCATGCAACCGCTCTGGCTGCCGTTCATCACTTCCTCCATGCTGTAATAGCCCTTGTACGCGATGTAACCCCGGTCGGTGAACATTCCGTCCTCCTCACTCATGCGCTGCTGGGCGTAGCCTTCGTAGTCATAGAACCCATCTAAATTCTCATCGTAATCAAAATAGCCGGACTGCTGGATCATGTACTTGCCGTATTCCTCCGGCGTGTGCGCGCCGGGAGCGAAGTCAAAGAGCTCGAGGTTTTCCGCAAGTCTTTTGATCTGTACCGCAGTTTCCGGCTTTGCCATAGCCACCACAGCGCCCAGCTTTTTGAGGTCATCCGTGGAAAGAGTATCCGCTACCTGCGCCAGTGCATTGAGGTCCGCAAGGCTTTCCTGTTCCATATCCAGCAGCACGTCTACCTCGTCCGGCAGATGGCTCTCCACCAGCCGCAGGCGGATCTCCGGCGGATCGGTGATGCCGGCACGAAGCAGGGATCGGTCGATCTCCTCCTGCGCCATGGGGAGAAACAACCAAGTGATGTGCTCGGTGTCCTCCGGCTCGGCTTTGGAGGTCAGCGCAAGGGCGCTGGCATTCGGCTCATAGTAATAGCAGGGAAAGAACTGCCCATCGTAGACCTGCTCCAGCTTTATGCCGTTGTCATAGGCCACGCCATAGGGCGTGATCGTGCCGTTGCCATTCTCAATGAGCTGCCTTGCCGTTTCCTCGCCGTCCAGCGCCTCCAACTCGTCAACTCTTGCGCTGCCGCCGTGCAGATTCATGTAGTGGTCTCGGCCAATGGCAGCAAGGTCAGAAAAATCCGTGATGACTGTAGTCTGCTGACAGCAGAAGGTCAGGTTTATGAAATCCTTCAGCTTGGAGAGTTCCAGCTTATGGGCCATTGCCTGAAACTGCGCAGCTTCACCGTCATCGAAGCTCTCCAGCCGTTTGGCGAGATAGTTCAGCTCCTCTACATTTACCGTAAGCATCTCCATGCGCTTAAGAACGGTGTAGAAGCTGTCGATCTCCTCCACCTTGCAGTCTGTCTTGACCGCGCCGCCGATCTCCAACGCCTCCAGCAGCTCCATGCAGTACGCATACTGGTCATGTGAGATTGGAAACGGAATGGTCGCCACGCCGTATTTCGGGTGCAAAGGGTTACTAAAAACAGCTTGAATCATTCTTCTTTCTCCTCTCGATTTTCTCCATATCTGTCCGCAGGCAAGTCCCATCCCGATGCCAGCAGATGACACCGTGGGCGGGATACGGGCATCCGCGGCATCGTTCGTTCTCAGTGCAAAACACCGGCTCCGGCGGCGTCGGCACAAATGCCGTACAGGTACGTTTGTCTACGCTGCATCTGATCCCATCGATCATGTCTACCTCCCTGTCCATAAAATACAAAAGGACGAAGTCTGACCCTTCAAACTTCGTCCCGTGACATTCTGTATTACATTATTACATTGTCTGTTCCATCGCGTCTTCCTGCTGCCGGATGCGCTCGACCACATCCGGCACACAATCCTCGATCTGCTGCTGTACGCTTCGGATCACCTTTTCCTGTTCGGCGGTGAGGTCGAAAAAATCACCGTCTACAGAGTCGGCGCAGCAGCGGTAGATCTCTGTCATCTGCTCTGGGCTGAAAAGCTGCTCCTTGTGGATGAGGCCGCTTCGTATGGCAAAATCTTGCTTGGCTCCGTCATAGTTCTCCATGAAATAGTGTCCGTGGGATAAGCCCGTGCGGTCATAGTCCCAATCCCATGTAACGAATTGAACGCCGTGTTTACTATGCATCCCGGCCAACACCGTGCCGTTGAAGTCGGCAAGGATTCGATAGTCGCCCTCCAGCCCGCTGGCTTTGAGCTGCGGGGCAGTCTCCATAGCAAGCATATACTCTCTCGTCCGTGCGGCGATGTCCTCGACACGGAGGAGGGCATCCTCTGCCAGTGGTGTATTCACATCTTCCCGTCGATAGAACACGCTGCCCTTGCCGGTGATGCGGCAGAGAGGTACGCCGTTCCAATAGACAGGCATCTGCGAGTTCTCCAAAGGCTGGGTTTCAAACCCTGCCCGGTGCAGGCAGGTACAGACTTCCTCAAGATAGCGAATCTGCTGCTCCGTGTTGCGATCATTCATGTTGTGATCCTCCCATTTTGTAATGAAAAGAGGTTGGTATCATATTTTGATACCAACCTCTTTTGAACGCAAAAAGAGCGCCGGTTCGATGGTTTTATGAAACCAACAAACCGACGCTCTCACTTTCTGTATTCCGTTTTCGGATGCGAACCGCTTGGGGTCAATCTTTCTGGAATTCTCCAAAATTCGCCGGAAACGCTCGGTTCGCATCCATGCAATTCCCTTCAAATAGTTGCAAAAAAGCTGTGAAATATGAAATTTCACAGCTTTTCTTGGTGGACCTGAAGGGATTCGAACCCTCGACCTCTCGGATGCGAACCGAACGCTCTCCCAGCTGAGCTACAAGCCCGTATTCACTTGCGTACCCTGTTATTATACACATTTTACGCAAAAAAGCAAGAGGAATTTCTGCGCCAGCCACATCATTAGCTAATCAAAACGCAGATATCAATTTTATGTATTTTACTTATGTTTATTTTGTGATATACTATTTTCTGTTGCGCGTTTGCGCTGCCTTTGACGATTTCAACACAACACCTTAATTATATCAGGAGGGCTTCCGCTATGAGCAGAACTTTGGGTACCGTGGTCCGGGGTGTGCGCGCCCCCATCTTCCGCGAGGGCGACAGCGTGGTGGACATCACCGTCAGCACGGTTCTGAACGCACTTAGTGAAAACAACATCACTGCCCGTGACGGCGACGTGGTGGCCGTGACCGAGTCCGTGGTGGCCCGCTGCCAGGGCAACTACGCTACCTGTGAGCAAATCGCCGAGGACGTGCGCGCCAGGACCGGCGGCAAGACCGTGGGCGTGGCATTCCCCATCCTCAGCCGCAACCGCTTCTCCCTGCTGCTGCGTGGCATCGCCATGGGCGCGGAGAAGGTCGTGCTGCTGCTGAGCTATCCCTCCGACGAGGTGGGCAACCATCTGGTGAGTCTGGACCAGCTGGACGAGGCCGGCATCGACCCGTGGCACGATGTGCTGTCGCTGGAGCAGTTCCGCGCGGCTTTCGGTGAGGTGGTGCATCCCTTCACCGGCGTGGACTATGTGGCCTATTACAAGTCCATCATCGAAGAGGCCGGTGCCCAGGCGGAGATCGTGTTCGCCAACCGCGTCACCGCCATCCTGCCCTACACCGACACGGTGATCACCTGCGACATCCACAGCCGCCAGCGCAGCAAGCGTCTGCTGACCGCCGCCGGTGCCAAGGTGGTGCTGGGTCTGGACGACCTGCTGACCGCGCCCGTGGACGGCAGCGGCTACAACGCCCAGTACGGCCTGCTGGGCAGCAACAAGGCGGACGACGACCGCGTGAAGCTGTTTCCCCGCGACGCCAAGGCGGTGGCGGAGGACATCGGCAAGGCGATGAGCGACGCCACCGGCAAGCGGGTGGAGGCCATGGTCTACGGCGATGGCGCGTTTAAGGATCCCGCCGGGAAGATCTGGGAGCTGGCTGACCCCGTGGTGGCTCCCGGCTATACCAGCGGTCTGGTTGGTACGCCCAACGAGCTGAAGCTGAAGTATCTGGCGGACAAGGAGTTCGCCGACCTCAGCGGCGAGGAGCTGAAGAACGCCATCTCCGAGAAGATCAAGGCCAAGGACGCCAAGAAGTCTCTGGTGGGCAACATGGTCTCCGAGGGCACGACCCCCCGGCACCTGACGGACCTTATCGGCTCCCTGTGCGACCTGACCAGCGGCTCCGGCGACAAGGGTACCCCCATCGTCTACATTCAGGGCTATTTCGATAACTATACCAACGAGTAAACAGCAGCAGTCCCCGGCCTTGCCGGGGACTGCTTTCACATACCGCCAGCCCCCGGCTCTGCCGGGGCTGGCGTATCAGCTCAGTTGTACAATATCTCGTCCACGGCCACGGTGGAGCTATCATAGGTGCCGTCCACCGGCTCCTCGAATTCCAGTGCATCGAGGAACGCCTTTGTCTCCACGGCGAAGTCGGGGACGTTGAGGCTGAAGGAGACGTTGCCCTTGTCGGTGTTGAGCCGAATCTCAATGTCAAGGTTGGTGCTGCTGTACATATCATCGCGCAGGAGGTCGATGGGTGCGCGGCTGTTGGCGGCGTCCGCCAGCGCATGGGACACCAGGTCCTGCGCCTGCTGCCGGGTCAACTCGGCCACCTCGTCGGTGTCGTACCGGCGGACGTAGCCGCTGATCACGGCGTTCACGCCGCCGTACCGCGCCAGCGAGTCGATGCCGATGAGGCTCTCCCGGCTGTCGGTGCGGTTCACCAGCTGGGTCAGCAGCCGGTGGACATCGGAGCCATTGACGATCGCTACCCTCCACTCACGACACAGACTCGTGCCGTTCCGCAGCTGGTAGTCCACACGCACATAGCGGGTGATCGGGCCGCCCTCCGTGTCCAGATAGGTTTGGTTCTCCAGCCTTTCGCCTGTCTCATCGTACTGCTCCAGAATGGCGCGATGGAGGGAGATCACGCTCTCCACCGCTGCGGGATCATCGGCGGTGAAATCCGCATAGCTGGCGCTGAAGCGGACGGAGGTCACGTCCTCCGCGTCCGGGACGCGGTGCTGATAGCCGGTGATGTCCAGCTTCACGCACACCGTCACCGCCGCCAGCACCAGCACCATGGCCGCCGTCTCCAGCCACCAGCGCTTGTTGAAGATGCGGAACTTCTTTTGCAGCAGCATCTGGGCGGCGAAGAAGCAGATCACGCCCATGACCAGCTGGCAGATCAGCAGGCAGGCGAAGCCGCCATCGATAAAGGCGGTATAGCGCAGGAACAGACCCAGCCCCAGACCGCCGCACAGGCCGATACTCCACCGGGCGATGGGGCGCAGCCACCGGAAGGACATAGCGTCGCCGGCCGTCTCGCTGGGGCGCTTTTTATACAGCCACCACACCAGCGCCAGCAGTGCGATGCCCACCGCGGCGTAGATGATACAGGTGGAGAAGGCGGAGGCCGGCAGCTGGACGCGTTGATAGCTTTGGGTGCCGATGGGCTCGCGGAACTGCACGTCGATGGGCTGGGCGCCGCCGTTGGCCACGGCATCCCAGATCCGACCCACCGGCGTCAGCCAGGTGATGAACTCCGGAATGTCGCTGTTGCTGTAGCCGAAGTAAAACATCTGCGTCATCGTGCTTATCACCGCGTACAGAAGGAGGGCGATGACGTTCATCGCGCCGTAGAGCACCGGCACCGCCAGCAGCCATCCCGTGACCATGGCGCACAGGGAGCCGAGCGCGAAGAAGAACAGCGCCATCAGCTCCGTCAGCAGCAGCCACGTGCCCAGCGCCGCCCAGTCCACGTAGGAGAAGCCGGCGCTGCACAGAGCGGTCAGCAGGAAGATCAGCACGTTCCCCGCCGTCAGCGCTCCCAGCGCAGAGAGGACGTGGGAGAAAAATGCCTGTGTCCGTGTCACCGGCAGGGCGTGCATCAGTCCCACGGTGCGGCCGGACATCAGGTACGACCACACCGCCATGGCCGCAAAGCAGCCGAACAGCAGGGACATGACCACGGAGGCGGGTATGGCCTGGATGATGACGTTGTGCTGCCGCAGCTGCAGCACGGTCATGATGCCCTCCGCCACGCCGTCGCACTCCCGGCTCACCGACAGTATCTGCATGGGAAGGATCACCACCCACACGGCCACATACAAAAACAGCAGCGGCCAGTAGCGCTTTATATCGCTGCGCAGCAGCGCGGCGTTACAGAAGGATGTCTTTCGCGGCATAATCCACACCTCCCAGCTCGTAAATGAATATCTCCTCCAGCGTCAGCGGGATGGATTCCAGCAGCACCGGCTCGGTGATCTGCATCCGGCGCATGATCTCCTGACTGTTGCCCCGGACGATATAGGTGTACACCCGTCCCACGTGGCTGCGGTGCAGGATGTTCAGCTCCGCCGGCAGCGGCGGCTCGGTAACGCCCTGATAGGCCACCTGCAGCTTTACCGTGTTGTCCTGCAGATCGCTGAGACTACGCTCCAGCAGTACCTTGCCATGGTTCAGGATGCCCACATGGTCGCACACGTCCTCCAGCTCCCGCAGGTTGTGGCTGGAGACCAGCACCGTCGTGCCGCGCTCCGCCACGTCGCCCAGAAGCAGCGACCACACCTGCCGCCGCATCACCGGGTCAAGGCCATCCACCGGCTCGTCCAGAATGAGGTACTCCGGCATACAGCACACCATCAGCCAAAAGGCCGCCTGCTTCTGCATACCCTTGGACATGCGGCGCAGCATCATTTTCTCGTCCAGAGGAAATACCTCCTTCAGCTTCTCGTACCGCTCCCAGCTGAAATCGGGGTAGATACCGGCGAGGAATTTCGCCATCTCCCGGATGCCCGACTGCGGGAAGTAGTACCAGTCGTCGCCGATAACGGCCATACGACTCTTCACGGCGGTGTTCTCATATACCGGCTGACCGTCCACCAGCACGTCGCCGCTGTCCTGCCGGTAGATGCCCGCCAAATGGCGGATGATGGTGGATTTCCCCGCGCCGTTGGGCCCTACCAGACCGTACACCGCGCCGTGGGGCACCGTCATGGTCAGGTCGTCCAGCGCCCGGAAGCCGTCAAAGGTCTTGACGACGTTTTTTACCTCGATCATTTACCCTCTCCTCCTTCCCAAAGTACCAGCAGCTGTTCCCGGGTATAGCCCAGGCTCTTCAGCTCCTCCAGTAGTGGGACCAGCCGCCCCGTCAGTTCAGCGATGCGCCGCAGATGCTCGCCGTCCCCGGCGGAGACAAAGCTCCCTCTGCCGGCCACGGAGTAGATGTACCCCTCCGCCTCCAGCTCCGCGTAAGCCCGCTGGATGGTGTTGGGGTTGATGGCCAGCTGCGTAGCCAGAGAGCGCACGGAGGGCAGCTTTTCGTCCGGCTCCAGCAGCCCTGTCAGCATCATGCGCCGCAGGCTGTCCTTCACCTGCTGGTACAGGGGACGGCTGTCCCGGTAATCCAGCACGATCATATCGCACACGCTCCTTTCTGTGTCAAGTGTATTATGCGTGTTAGTACAGTTAGCATATCACGATGTTCTCCCTCCTGTCAAGGGAAAATTTTTCTTTTCATCCCCGGGGTTTCGTAGTATAATGGCTCCAAATTCTTTTCCCGAAGGGGGCATTTCTATGCGTATCACGGTAAAAGTCGGCACCTCTACTCTGGCCCACGCCACAGGACGGCTGAATATCCAGCGGATGGAGGGCCTGTGCAAGGTCCTGAGCGACCTGAAAAACGCCGGGCACGAGATCATTCTCGTCTCCTCCGGCGCCATCGGCATGGGCGTGGGCAAGCTGAACCTGCCGGGACGACCTAAGGATATGCCCACGAAGCAGGCGGCCGCCGCCGTGGGCCAGTGCGAGCTGATGTACACCTATGACAAGCTGTTCAACGAGTACAACCACACCGTGGCACAGGTGCTGCTCACCGGCGAGGATGTAAAGAACGAGCAGCGCAGCCGTAATATGCGGAACACCATTTTTCGCCTGTTGGAGCTGGGCGCGCTGCCTGTCATCAACGAAAACGACACCGTGGCCACCGACGAGGTGGGCGTGGAGAACACCATCGGCGAGAACGACACGCTTTCCGCCATCGTGGCGGCGGCGGTGCAGGCCGATCTGCTGATATTGCTCAGTGATATCGACGGCCTGTATGACGGCGATCCCCACAGGGATCCCGCCGCGAAGCTTATCCCTGTGGTACCGTCCATCGACGCGCACATTCTCGCTCTGGGCGGCGGCAGCGGCAGCAGCCTGGGCACAGGCGGCATGGCCACCAAGCTGAAGGCTGCGCAAATCGTCACCGAGGTCGGCTGCCAGATGGTCATCGCCAATGGCAGCAAGCCCGCCCTGCTGTACGACATCGTGGGCGGAAAGCCTGTGGGTACCCGATTTCTGGCAAAGGAGAAGTGAGCCATGACCACTATCGATATTCTGAAAAAGACCCGCGCTGCCCGGGGCGGACTGGCCGTCCTGGACGAGGCAGGCAAAAACGCCCTGCTGCTGTCCATGGCCGACAGTCTTCTGTCCCATGAGGGCGCTATTCTGGCGGAAAATGAAGCCGACATGAGCGATGCCCGGGGGCATATCTCCGACGTGATGCTGGACCGGCTGCGGCTGGACCATGACCGACTGGCGGGTATGGCCGACGGCGTGCGGGCCATTGCCGCCCTGCCGGACCACACCGGCCGTGTGCTGTCCGAGGTACGCCGCCCCAACGGTCTGGTCATCCAGAAGGTACAGGTCCCTCTGGGGCTGGTGTCCATTATCTATGAGAGCCGCCCCAACGTTACCTCAGATGCGGCGGCCCTGGCGCTGAAATCCGGCAACGTCTGCGTACTCCGCAGCGGCAGGGAGGCCTACCGCACCGCCCGCGCCATCGTGCAGGCACTGAAGGCCGGCATCGCCGCCGAGGGCGGCGACCCGGACATTCTGAACATCGTGGACGACACCACCCACCAGTCTGCCGCGGACATCATGACCGCCAAGGGTCTGGTGGACCTGCTGATCCCCCGGGGCGGCGCGGGACTGATCCGGGCCTGCGTAGCCGGTGCCACCGTGCCCTGCATTGAGACGGGTACCGGTATCTGCCATGTGTATGTAGACGAGAGCGCCGATCTGAGCAAGGCCCTGAACATTGTGGAAAACGCCAAGGCCAGCCGTCCCTCCGTGTGCAACGCCGAAGAGGTGCTGCTGGTACACAGCGCGGTGGCGGCGGAATTCCTACCCCGGCTGAAAAAGCGTTTGGTGGATGACCGAGCCGCCACAGGCAAGGTCCCCGTGGAGCTGCGGCTGGACGAGCGCGCCGCGGCGGTCATTCCCGGTACCCCCGCCGGCGAACGGGACTTCGACACCGAATTTCTGGACTATATCCTGGCCGTGAAGCTCGTGGACAGCGTGGACGAGGCCATCGCCCACATTGCCGCCCACTCCACCGGCCACAGCGAGGCCATCGTCACCGAAGACCCCGCCCACGCCGAGGCCTTTGTCAACGGGGTGGACAGTGCCGCCGTGTATGTCAATGCCTCCACCCGCTTTACCGACGGCGGCGAGTTCGGCCTGGGCTGCGAGATGGGCATCTCCACCCAGAAGCTCCACGCCCGGGGCCCCATGGGGCTGGACGAACTGACCACGTACAAATACGTCATCCGCGGCGACGGACAGATCAGGTGAAGAAAAAGAGACGGCCTCCGCCGTCTCTTTTCATATTTCCGCGATCTCTGCACCCAGGGCCGCGGCGTCCGCCCGGTCATGGGTGACGCACAGCACCGCCGCGCCGTTCCGGTGCCGCAGAAGATACTGCGCCGTCCGGTCCCGGGCCGCGCCGTCCAAACCCTTGAAGGGCTCATCCAGCAGCAGCAGCTCCGGCCCATAACATACTGCCCGGGCAATGGACACCCGCCGCCGCTGTCCGCCGGACAGTTCCGCCGCCCGCTGGTGCAGGCAGTCCGCCAATCCCAGCTCCCGCAGGTGCGCCTCGATATCCGGCCGGGACATGGCCCGGCCCGTGACCAGACGCACGTTCTCCACGGCGTCCAGCTGCGGGCACAGACGGTCCTCCTGAAACACGAAACCCAATCGCTCCGGCACGCCGGTGACGGTGCCGCTGTCCGGCATCTCCAACCCGGCGATACAGCGCAGGAGCGTGGTCTTCCCGCGGCCGGAGGGGGCCATCAGACACACCACCGCCCCGTCCGGGACGGTCAGGCTCACGTCCTCCAGCACGACCTTGTCGCCGAAGCGCTTGTACAGATGTGCCGCGTTCATGCGCCGCACCCCCTTTCCAGCCGACGGAAGCCCCGCCGCAGCAGGGCCAGCACCGCGCGCTCAAACAGGGCGCTCAGCGCCACGATCACCACGGTCCAGGCCAGCAGGTCGGCGGTCTGGAGGTAGATCTTCGCGTCGTACAGTCTCTCGCCCAGGGAGCCGGCCACCACACCGATGACCTCGGCCGCTACACCGGCCTTCCAGCTCATGCCCAGGGCCGCGGCGCAGCCCGCCAGCAGGAACGGCTCCACCGCCGGCAGCAGGATGCTGTGCAGCTGCCGCCGCCAGGGCACCCGGAAGGCCCGGGCCATTTCCAGAAGCTGGCCATCCGCACTGCGGAGGCCCGCCAGCACGTTGGTGTACAGAATGGGGAAGACCATCAGAAATGAGATGAACAGCGGCAGCGCCGATGTCCGCATCCAGATCAGTGCCAGGATGATGAACGACGCCACCGGCACCGCCTTGATGGCCAGCACATAGGGCCGCAGCAGCACCTCCACCACCGGCCAGCGTCCCGCCGCCAGCGCCAGCACAAAGGCCAGCACCAGTGCTAGGGCAAAGCCGCCGGCGATACGGCAAAAGCTGAACGCCACCGCCCGCCGGAAGGCCGCTGTCACCGCCAGGGCGCAAAGCCGCCCCAGCACCGTTACCGGGCCCGGCAGCAGCAGTGCCGAGCCCACGGCCCAGGAGGCCGCCTGCCAGACCGACAGGGCCAGCACCACCGCGCCGGCACGCTGCCAGGTCTTTATTTTTTTGTCCGCAGGTGCGCTCATGCGCCCATCCAGTAGAAACCGTCACCGGGCATGGCGCCGCCCACGGCCTCCGTCTTCAGGTCATACAGTGTTTGCAGATAGCCGCCCACGGCGACCTTCATATCCACGCCGGTAATACATACCAAGTTACACTGGGGCAACGCCTTCTCCGCCACGGCAGCCTTGACGATGCCATATTTCTCCACCAGCACAGCGGCCTCGGCCGGGTGCTCATTGGCGTAGCCCGTGCTGGCGGCGTAGTCCTCCAGGAAGGCTGCCAGTGCCGCCGGGTGTTCATCGGCAAATGCCTTGCGGGCCACCAGTACCGAGGTAACGAGGCGGCTGCCGTTGTCCAGCGCATCCCATTCGGCGCTCATATCCAGCGCCACACGCAGGCCCTCCACCTGGCTCTGCGCCACGGTGACAAAGGGCTGGGGCAGCATGGCCACGGCGTTGTCCTGCTCCGCCATCAGGGCCACGATCTCCGTGGGCTCGCTCTTCCACTCCACCTGTACGTCCTCACCCAGAGTCAGCCCGTGCTGCGAGAGCAGATAGGTCAACGCGTACTCCGGGGTAGCGCCCTTGCCGGTGGCGTAGATGGTCTTTCCGTTCAGCGAGGCAATGTCCGTCACCGTCTCGCCGCCCTTTTCCACGATATACAGCACACCCAGCGTGCCGGCGGCCAGCAGCACCACGCCGCCCTCCGTCTGGTTGTACAGGATGGCCGCCACGTTGGCCGGCACCGCCAGTACATCCAGCTCGCCCTGCACCAGCTGGGGCGTCAGCTCATTGGCGCTGGCCGCGATGGTGTACGTATACGCGTTCTGGCCCAGGCCGTTGTCCGCATCGTCAAACAGCTTTACCATGCCCATGGAGGTAGGGCCCTTCAGCCCGCCCAACCGCACAGTGACCGGCTGGGCGGCGGATTTGTCGCCATCCTCAATGGGCATAGGCGTTTTCGGCGTTACGCAGGCGCACAGCGTCAATGCCAGCGCCAGCGCCAGCAGCAGGGATATCATTTTTTTCATGTTGTTTTCTCCTTTCCGTGATACGGTCTCTTATACAAAGCTGTCGTGCAGCATGCCTATCTGTCTTCTATCGGTGTGATCACGTTGGAGTACAGTGTCTTGGCACTGACACCCTCCAGCCGCCCGATCTTCCCGCTGAGGGCGGAGATCGCGTCCTGCGGCGCATCCAGCACCACGGAGATGATGTTCACGCCCCGGGCGCGGTAGGGCACGCCCATCCGCCCGATGATATATGCGCCGTACTGATGCAGCAGCGCGTTCAGCTCCGTCACCGCATCCTCATTTTCCACAATGACCGCAATGACCGCCACCCGTGTTTCCATAGCAAAACCTCCCGTCGTAAGATCCGCGGCCAAATAAAAAAGCCGCGCCGCCACCGCGACACGACCACAGCGCCCGCTTCGCGGGCGCAGAACCTATGGCGCATCTTCCGTCTCAAGCGTACTTTCGACGTCAGCAGCGTGTTTATTGTACGGCAAACACCTGCTCTTGTCAAGCCGATCCCGCCGGCGGACTGTTTCAGACAGCCGCCGGTATATAATAAATATAGGAGAGAAGGGCGGGACCGTGGGGTAAGAACGGCCCCGCCCGGGGGAAGCGGTTTAATGCTTTTCGCTGGCGCGGCGGGCGGGCTTCTCCGCACAGCGGACGCCGGGCAGCAGCGTCAGCAGCTGGGCGGCCAGGCCAAACACGGCGGCGGGCAGCAGCCAGCTCAGGCCCAGGTCATACAGGGGCAGCGCCTCCACCAGCGGCAGCTTCACGCCATAGGTGTGCAGGGTGCACAGCACGCTGGTCAGCAGTGCGCCCAGCGCGGCGCCCCGGCTGACAAAGTCGTGGACCTTGGGTATGATGAGGGAGACGCAAATAAGCACCAGCGTGGGGGGATATACTATATCCAGCACCGGCGCGGCCACGGCCACGATACGGTCCAGGCCCAGGTTGGACACCACGGCGCTGAACACGCAGATGACCGTCACGAACACCTTGTAGCTGATCTTCCCGCGACACAGCTCCGTGAAATACGCCGCGGCGGAGCTGGTCAGGGCGATGGCCGTGGTGACGCAGGCCAGGCCCACCACCACTCCGAAGATCACCATGCCGGTCTTGCCCATCAACGCCTCTATGATGGCCATGATGAGGGCCGCGCGGCCGATGGAGGACGTGTACTGTGCGGACACGGTGGCGCCGAGATAGGCAAGACCCATATAGACCGCCAGCAGCAGCACGCCCGCCAGCAGCGCGGCGCCGCCCACCACGCGAAGCTGGCTCTGGCCCCGCTGATAGCCCTTGGCGGTGACGCTTTGCAGCACGATGATGCCGAAGGGCAGCGCGGCGAGCGCGTCCATGGTCTGGTAGCCGGCCTTGATGCCGGTGACGGCCACGTTGTCGAACTGCGCCAGGGGCGCGATGTCACCCAGCGGCGTGATCACACCCTTGATAATAATGGCGAACAGGCCCACCAGCAGCAGCGGCGTGAGCACCTTGCCCACGATGTCCACCACGGCGGACTCCTTGATGCACAGGGCCAGGATCACCGCGAAGAACACCACGGAGAACACCACCGGCGATACGCCGGACAGGTTGGGCGCGATGGCCATCTCATAGGTGCTGGCGCTGGTGCGGGGGATGGCCACCATGGGGCCGATACACAGAATGATGGCGCACATGAGGATCTCGGCGGGGACTCTGCCCGCCCGTTCCAGTACCTTCTCGCTGCTGCCCACGCGGAGCAGGGCAAACATACCCATCATCGCCAGACCGATATCCGCGATGAAATAGGCGGAAAAGCCCGCCAGCCACTGGCGGCCGGACTCCATGCCCAAATAGGGTGGGAAAATCACATTGCCCGCGCCGAAAAACATGGAAAACAGCGCA
>VOFB01003516.1_pt1 | contig 98666 bp, 111 predicted proteins | sample 5384141 | NCBI WGS metagenome assembly VOFB01 (sample SAMN12384721, study PRJNA508395) | human gut metagenome | isolation source: healthy gut A | host: Homo sapiens | reverse complement strand
GCGGTTTCTGGCTCGTTCTGTTCGACGATTTCCGTCTGAATGGGGTTTTCGATAATCTCTCTTTCCGAGAGGACGGAAACCGGAAGATGGGTCAGCAGGAGCGCGGCTGTCAGCAGCCACGCGAGCCGTTGTTTTCGATGGGGTTTGCGCATATCACAACCTCCCTTTGAAAGTGAAAATGGAAAAATGTGCGAAAAATAGATGTCATAATTTCAGAAAAATGTGTAATCTTCCATGAAACGGAAAACCCGCTCAGCATAATTCTGAGCGGGAGAGTGAATGTAACCGATAGGGTTGTCTAAAGGTCTTCGAGGGACATCTTGAGGGACATCTTGAGGGACATCTTAGGGACATAGAGGGACAGCTTAGGGGACATAGAGGGACAGCTTAGGGGACATAGAGGGACAGCTTAGGGGACTATGCTGTTCAAATTCAGCGAAATAAACCTGAATGGATATCTTGAAAAGATTATTCGGGATATGTTACTCCTTTTAGCGATTTGTCATTGCTTTTTGAATGCTATAAGGTTGAGTATCTCTTGCTGGTCATTTTCAGACAATTCATCGAAGCCGCGTGCAAAAACCACGGTTTTCGGATTGTTCTGCTACTTCGGAATTAAGCAGATAATCCGCTGATAAATGATAGAGCTTACAGAATTTTTAGTTCATCGGCGGAAATTTTGCGGTTTCCAACTCGATTTGAGTCATAGTTGAACGACCAATACCAAGGCATTCCGCTACATACCCTGCGAAAAGCCGAGTTCAACACGTGCAGTTCGTAACTTTTCATAGATACTTTTCATAGATTATCCACCCCTTAACTAATATAGTATATCATAGATGTTAGAAAAGTCAACATCAAATGTTGATTTTTCTAACATTTGGCAACAGAAGATGTCTGATTCATATGCTATGAGATTTATCAGTTATGATTGAAAATCTGAGCATGGTTCAAAAATACTTTGCTCATGCCTAAAAACGTATGCACATCGTTCAATCTTCCCTGACCGCCATCACGACAAACCGCCCATCTGCGCCGCCGTAGGTGCGGTCGCAGGTAATGAGCGTCAGCAGGTGGTCACCGCCGGTTACGGTCACATCGTTTTCATGCAGGTTTGCGGACTTCACAAAATCCATGAAGTGTGCAAAATCATCCGCGGTTTCAAAATCGGCTTTTTCCGGCGCAAAATCATCATAGCGCATGTTGAACGCGGCGAACACTTTGTAGGTATAAGCGCCGTTCAACGTGTCCAGATGAATTGTCCGATGTGCCTGATAGAACTCTGCTTTCTTGTAGGAAAGCAGCGGACTGAACATCACGGTCGACTTGGAGCGGATATTGTGACCATAGATGGCGATGTTGCAGGATGGTCGGCTGAAGCTGGTATCGCCGGTAGCGAACAGCGTTCCCAGAGAGCTGGTCGAGCCGGTGAAGCTGTGTTTGAGATAATAGGCGGTATCATAGGTGAACACGACAGGGTAATTAACGGGCGTGTTCGGGATACCAGGTCGAAGGTCGATGTTCGATGCACGAACACAGAGGCGTTCGGGATGCTGAATAAAGTCTTTCGTTTGCAAAACGCAGCCGTCAAGAATATCTTCGTTCAAAACGGATAAGGTCGTTCAAAACGGAAGAATCCGCTTCGGACGGCGTGACGACAGGCGGTTCGGATGTTTGCGGCAGCTGCACGGAGGAACTCAGCACTTCGTACTCCGCCGATTCCTGATCGAGCTGCTTCTGCCAGCCGAGAATCGGCAGCAGGAACGCAAGCAAGCCAACAAAAAGAGCAGCGCAACAGCCGTGAACCGCACCCCGTCAAGAGGACAGAGAAAAAAATATAAAGTTTTCCCGGCCAGCAGCCATTCGCTGCTGGCCGCTTTTATGCGGCGAGGCAAAGCGTGTGCTTTTCCATCGGCGTCAGGACGCCCAGATTGCGCTGGACACGTCTCGTGTTGTAATAGCGAATATACTGCTGGATCATCTGAACAAGCTCGTGCTTGCTGATGAACCGTCTGCCGTAATAGCGTTCCCGTTTCAGGATGCCCCAGAAGCCCTCCATCGGGCCGTTATCAATGCAATGCGCCACGCGGGACATACTTTGTGTCATGCCCGCCTGCACAAGCTTGTGGTGGAAAGTGCGGTTGGTGTACTGGAACCCTCTGTCGCTGTGGAACAGAGGATGCGCGTCCGGATTGGCTTTCACAGCCTTATCAAAGGTCTTGAAAACCAACGGATTGTCATTGCGTTCGCTGAGCACATAGGACACGATGCGCCGATCGCAAAGGTCGAGGATGGCGCTCAGATAGAGCTTTTTGTACCTTCACACCCTCAAACCACTTGAATTCGGTTACATCGGTGCCACTTTTCATTGGGCTTTGCGGCATAAAACTGCCTGTCCAAAAGGTTTTCGGCAAGATACTGCGGGTTCTTCGCTCGCCGCGTGCAGCCATGGTTGTTGTACTTGATCGTGGAACGAATATCTCTGGCCCGGCAGATGCGGAGCACCCGCTTGTCATTGACGTGGATACCGTGGTCATGACGCAGGTCGTCATTGAGTCTCCGGTAGCCCTTATCCGGACTTTCCTCATGGATCTTCTCAATCGTATCCGCAAGACGCTCATTTTCTGCAGCCCGCTGGCTCAGCTTTCAGAGGCCCATTTGTGGGGCCGAGCGCGCCACATGGAGCAGTTCACAGGCCAACTAATGGGGATACCCTTTTTTCTCGTGAGCTTCCCGGATCGCGGCATAGATATGGCGCTGTCTCACTTCCGAAAGGCATCTCTCCTCTCGATCTCGTCCAATTTTTTTAGCAGGTCACGCTCCATTTCCGCCAAATACAGCTTATGCTTGGCTGTTCGATCTCGATCTGCGCCTTCTCTAGCTCAGTTCTGGGTACTTGGTCCTTCTTCCGTTTCCCGCGCCGATCCTCCAGACCGGCCTCGCCCATCTCCTCGAACCGCAGCGTCCATGTGCGTACCTGCTGGTAGCTCACCCAGTACTTCAAGGCCATCTCGCCGTAGTTTTTCCACTGGCCAGACAGTCCTTGACGATCTGAACACGTTCTTCCTGTGGTGTCCCGTCCCTGCTTCATGTAGCTTCCTCCTCCGGAAAACTTGACTGAGTTGAAATCTCCATGAGCATGATACACCTTTTATCCAGTTGCTGAGTTGACGTTCGTTCCGCAGCTTATATTTTTGCTGATTTCTCTGAGACTGCCAGACCCGGACAGGTATTCCTGTACCGCCTTTAACTTTAGTTCTGATGGATAGACGCGGTTCTTCTGATATGATAAAAGCCGCCTGCCCCTTCTGCTTCATAGCGTGTGCTCCATCTATAGATCGTCGCTGTCTCGACACTTGCCTCTCGAGCTGCTTGAGCCAAGCTTATTTCCCCTTGTTGGTACTTCCTGATAATCTCCACTTTTTCCTCTGCGTTCAATTTGCTTTTTGCGGCATAACAATGCTCCTTCATGATGACAGTTTGTTTTTTCACTGTCTCTCATAAAGGGAGCATATCACCGCCCCAATCCACTTTTTTCATGGTGTATTCTCCTTACAGGTTCATTTCTCCGCGGATGCGCTCGATCAGCGCACGACCGTCGAGCGCGGTAAACTGCGAAAAGCGCTTGAGCAGAAAACCGCTCAAGCTCCACGAGGTCATACCAGGCTTTGGGGTTGTGTTCGCCTTTGACGTAAATGCGGTGAAGCAGGCGTTTATAGTCGTGGACAGCCTGTTCGACGACAGCGTTTGCCAGAAGTTCAAAGCCCTTTTTCGGAAATAAAGGGCTTGAAGGTGATGATCGGCAGCTTTGCTGCATCTGTTTTAGGCATCGCTAGCCACCCTGCGGCAAATGATGCTTCCGCAGCGGGAAACCTCGCAGCGGGCATCATCCGACCAGAACGCCGCTTCGAGCTGATCGTTTAGCCATTTTCCATTGCTTTCGACAGGCTGCGTCAGCGGGTCGCCGTGGTCTTCCGGCTGATAAGCAAGCACCTGCGGGTAAACATGGTGCGTGAGAAAAAGCGTTTCGGGCAGGCGGGTCACGATGGCATCCAATACATCCTGATTGTGCGCGGCAGGCGTGAGCAGAACGTCTGTGATGATGAAGGTGTTCTCGCAATCATAACCGTGTGCCGTAAGCTGATCAACCATTTCGCCGAGCGGCTGATCCAGATACAGGCAGTCGTCAATCAGCACGTCGGCATCTTCGTATGCCTGCGACAGAAGCAGGCAGCCCGAAAGCAGACCCAGCGGCACCATTTCGGTGACTACGCCGAAATCCCATGCGCGGCGGGCGGCGGTGTCCCGCTTATCGCAGGCATACAGGCTCAGGGTGATGGGAACAATGCCGGTTTCAACCGGCGCGGCAGAGCAATCGGCTTCATCCAGCACAAAGGAGTCTGCGTGGAACTTGGGTTCGGCTTTGATGACGATAAAATCGAGATGGTTTTCCATGATAAATCCTCCGTTTTTATATATGGTGAAAGAAAAAAGGGTATAAAAATACGCCGCTCGCGATGGGCGGCGCAGAGAATAAAGGGGCAAGTATTATGTTCGGTGTGACTTGACCCAGGCAAGAAGTTCTTCGTATCTCATTTTGCCGGAAGCAACTCCGAGACCTGCTTCTACGACATCTTCGTTTGTGCAATCCAAGCGGATGCCGTTGACCTCCAGAAAAGTCAGCATGATGTACATGCCGATTCGCTTATTGCCATCTACAAAGGCGTGATTTGAAATCAGAGAATAGCCCAGCCGTGCTCCTTTTTCTTCCTTCGTCGGGTAGAATTCTACGCCGCCGAAGGTTTGAAATATGCCTTCCAACGCGCTGTCCAGCAGCCCGATATCGCGCAATTCGACGCTCCCGCCTGTTTCTGCAATCATGAGCTGATGCAGCAACAAGCACCTTTTCTTCTGAAAATCGAATCATTTGGCGAGTTCCTCAAAAGCAGGCTTGAACTTTTTCAGGATTCTGGCAGCGATAACGTCGATCTTTTCATCATCTGTCATATCAAAATAAGGCGTAGACTCGATATCGACCAGCAGGTATTTGGGCTTGTTTTTTGAAAATGACCGCCTGTCCCTGGGCATCCGCAATGCGCGTGACTCTGGAAAAATTCTGGTTCGCCTCAGACGCGGAAACAATGGCATTGGTGTTATACTATTCTCAATCTAAAAACATTCAATTATCCATTGACGACCAGTAATGCTTTTGACCATATCTGTCGTCAACAAACATATGGTTTCGCATAAACGATCCATAACGGCCGAAAGCGAATCAAACACTTCGTTCCTAAATCCCATTGAGCGAATTTGTTTCCAGATTTGCTCGATAGGATTCATTTCGGGTGTGTACGGCGGTATGGAAAGAAGCTGTATATTTTCTGGACAACATAAAGCTTTCGACTTATGCCATGCAGCTCCATCGCATACCAACAGGATTATATCGTCAGGATACTGTTCTGAAAGTTTTTCAAGAAATATATTGGTACATTCCGTATCGCAATTCGGCATCGTCAAAAAGAAACTTTCTCCGCTCAGAGGTTCTACTGCTCCAAACACAGCGGTATTCCCGTATGTGATGACAAGGCACAGATGGTCTTTGGCCTTTAGGACACCAGCATCTTTTAGGCTTATTGATCCGCCCAAATCCAGCTTCATCTTCAAACATCAGTCGGACGGTTTTGGTCTTGTTTAGGGATCTGGCATCCAGCACACAGGATTTAATTTTTTTGAGGCTTCGCAAGCCTCTTCGTCTGCTGCTTTCGGATGCCTTGAGCGGGGCATTTTTTACTCCAGCCATGTCTTTTCAATACATTGTAGACATACACGCGCCCGGTATCCTTGCCACAGGCTTCATCCAAAAACTGCTTTGATTTCATTTGCAGTAACTTGTTTACCGGTTCCATCATTGAATTGATTTAAGATTTCTTCTTCCTGCTCCCAACTTAGCAGCCAATGATGGGATTGGTGCTTGTTCCTTGTATATTCTTCCAGTCCCTGCTCCCGGTAGCGGCGACACATTTGCGTGATACTGGTTCTGTGCAGATTGGTCATCTTAGTGATTTCGTCGAGTTTCTTTCCTTCGTAGCGCAGCATCAATACACGCAGTCTCCGACTTATATTCTTGTCTTTTGTCTTAGCCTCTTTAGCTTTGATTGCTTCATATTCCGCTTCTGCTATTTGAAAACGTTTCATTTCTCATCACCGTTTTCATTATAACACGTTCTTCTGCTTTTTGAATATATTTAGAAAAAGAATAGTATAAGAAGGATTTTTTACGAAAAACGGAGCGGCCCCTTGAAACCGCCCCGTTTTTCCCTGTATTCTCTTACCTTTCCGCCGAGGCGCTCATGCCGATACGCATCAGGTCGTTAGCTTCCAGCTCGATCGTCACGTCGAACGACGTGCTTGTGCCGTCATCGCCGCTGGCGGAAGCGATTTTCGCAATCGTGCCTCTCAGGGGCTTATCTTCATATGCGTCCAGCGTCACCTGCATCACATCGCCGATAGCCAATTCGGAAAGATCCTGTTCATCCACCGAGCAGACAAGACGCATCGTGTCTTTCGGGCAATACGTCGCCAGAACAGCATCCTTGGCCGCCTGTTCACCGCTCACCGCCGAAACGCTGAGCAGCACGCCGTCTTCCGGCATATAAACGTGACCGTCGCCGCCGACCATGCCGTCCAACACATCAGGCACAACGTCAAAGAGCACGTCGCCGCGGCTGACATGCTGGCCGTCCTCCACGTACGCGGCGAGCACATAACCCGTGGCTGTCACGCCTTGTGGATCGATGCGGGAAAGTTTGCCCGTGCCGATGCAGCTGGAATTAGCATGGTTCGCGCTGCGATAGACCTTGATGTTCTCATTCAGGCGCATATCTGTCTGGCTCGTCACTTCCAGCGTGTAGCTCTTGCCTTCCACGCCGATGACGCGCGCTTCGCCCACGCGTTCGTTGTTGGCCGTGGAACGAATGTAGACTTTCTCGCCGACGTGAATCATCTTGTTTTCGTTGTCACTGTCGCCGCCGGTCGTGGTGCATTCCGCGCGATAGAGCACATCCTGCTCGATGTAAGCCAGCGCGCCGTAACGCTCCTCGACAGAAGCGGCGCTGTCGCCGGGCTGTGCAAACACGGCGGTCACCGTGCCGTCAAAATCGGCATAGATCTGTTCGGTGCGCAACGCAAAAGCGCGTCGCCCATGCTCACCGCGTCGCCCGCAGTCACGGCGTAATTGTCCACCACGCCGCTATACGGTGCGAGGATGGTTTTGGTTTCGGCGCTCTTGATGCTGCCGTCGATCTTGACGCCTTCGGCAAAGGCGGTGGTTGTGACCAAGGAAGCCATCATTGCAATCATCGCAATCTGTTTCTTCATATATCCGTATCCTTTCTTTTGGGCCGTTATTATTTTGTTTGCATTCCGCCACCGTTTCGTAGACTACTACGTAGTCTGCTCAGCTTGTTGACATAAGCAAACTTGGCTTGAATAGCAAAATCAAGAAATCCAGCTATTCTTTCATTTGCGGAAAGGGCTATTCTCCCCCCTCGGGGAGAATAGCTTTTTATCTGCAGTCTGCGTAGACTACTACGTAGTCTGCTCTGAAACTGCTTGAAAAGAAGAGCATTCATGGGGCTTTGCTCCATACCCCACTGAGGGATGATTGATATCCCGTTGAATCCCGCACAGCGGGCACGCGATACCAATCCCCATCAGACTCCCCTCCTCGCTTCGCGGCGGTTTTAAACCTTTTTTACATACTCCTCAGCGCGTCAATCGGGTTCAGGCGGCTGGCCTTGCGCGCAGGTGCCCAGCCGAAAATGATGCCCACCGCCGCCGAAAAGCCCACGCCCAGCCCAATGGCAAAGGTGTTCAGGCTGAACGTGATATCCGTATTCATGCAGATAGCGAACGATACGCTCAGACCGACAATCACGCCGATGACGCCGCCAAGCAGCGAGAGGATGATTGCCTCGATCAAAAACTGCATTTGAATCTGCCCAGGTTCAGCGCCAAGCGCCTTGCGCAGGCCGATTTCCGTCGTGCGCTCTGTGACGGTGACGAGCATCATGTTCATGATACCGATGCCGCCGACGACCAGCGCGATGGATGCGATGCCCACCAGCAGCGACATCATCATGGAGGTCATCAGGTTCATTGCGTCCGTCATGGATTCCATGTTGATGATGGTGTAGGTATTATCCTTATCATTGAAAATGCCGTCCAGCGCCGCTTCCAGTTCGTCCACCGCCGCATCCGTATCGTCCGGATCGGTGACATAAACCTCCACGGCGGTGACGGTGGAGGTGCCCAGCAGCTTTTTCGCCGAGCTGTACGGTACGTAGACCGTTCCGTCCGTCTTGCCGCCCATCAGAATTTGAGAGAACAGGCTGGCGTTTTCGTCCTCGTCGATCATGCCGACGACGGTATACTCAAATCCGTCGAGATAAAACGTCTGCCCGACGGGGTCTTCGCCGAAAAACAGCGTCTTGGCCGCGTCGCCGTCCACCAGGCAGACGCGCGCATTGTTTTCCACATCCAACACGTCGATGGCGCGGCCGCGTCGGAGCAGATCCGGATTATGGCGGAAATACTCGTCGTTGTTGCCGTTGACGGAGATCGAATCGCTCCACACATTCCCACGCTTGGCTGTCACGGTCGCATTCAGCGACGGCGAAATGCCTGCGACATGTTCGCAATCCAGAATCGTCTGCAAATCGTCGTCCGTCAGGCCATGCTTAATCGCTGTGCCCGCCACGGAGACGCGCAGCGTGCCCAGACCCATTGCGTCAAACTGGGCGTTCATGGTGTCCGTCGCGCCCTGCACTAACGGTCATCAGGGCGATGATCGCGCCCACGCCGATGATGATGCCCAGCGTGGTCAAAAACGTGCGCATCTTGTTGCCCGCGATGTTGGAAAGCGACATGGAGACGCTCTCCGCGAACATATCCCACTTCTTTTTAATCATAGGCGCTCACCCCCTCGGAGAGCACGCCGTCCAGAATGTTGACGATGCGGCTCGCGTGGCGCGCGATTTTGAGGTCGTGGGTAATCATAACGATGGTTCGCCCCTCGTCGTTCAGCTCGCGGAAAAGCGCCATCACCTGTTCGCCCGTCGCCTGATCGAGCGCGCCGGTCGGTTCGTCCGCCAGCAGCAGCGTCGGGTTGGTCGCCAGCGCGCGCGCAATCGCTACGCGCTGCTGCTGACCGCCGGAAAGCTGGTTCTGGTAGTGGTGCATCCTGTCTTTCAGGCCGACGCGCACGAGCATTTCCTCCGCGCGCCGCGTGCGCTCTCTGGGCGGAACGCCCGCGTAAATCAGCGGCAGCTCCACGTTCTTGAGCGCGTCGAGCCGCGGCAGAAGCTGAAACTGCTGAAAGATAAAGCCGATTTCCTTGCTGCGGATATGCGCCAGCTGGTTTTCATCCAAATCGCGAATCATGCGCCCATGCAGAATGTATTCGCCCGACGTCGGTGTATCCAGACAGCCGATGATATTCATCAGCGTGGATTTGCCGCTGCCCGACGGGCCGAGGATGGAGAGAAACTCGCCCTCTTCAATATCCAGATCGATTCCCTTGAGAATGGTCTGCACTTCATTTCCCATCTGATACTGCTTGACAATGCCGCGCATTTTGAAAAAGTCGTTGCTCATAGCGGCCTCCGCTCATCGGCCGGTGCGCTGCTGAGCATGCATCTGCTCCATTAGCTCGGCCATCGTCACGCCGGAGGACTTGAGCACCGTGTCGCCCGCATTCAGGCCGCTGGTGATTTCGCAGTTCATGCCGTCGCTTACGCCGACGGTCACGCTCTTCTGCTCCACACTCTTGCCATCCGCGCCGCGCACGAGCACGTAAGGCTTGTTGTAATCGTCAAACTGCACCGCGTCCTGACGGAGGAGCACCGCGTCTTCGGCTTGCTCCTTGAGCACCTTGGCGCTCACCTGCATGCCGGGATAGACGTTCTCTGCCGCGTCAAACGCGACCGTCGCCGTGTAATACGACAGATCGCCGGAGGCCGTGCCGTTCTTATTGAGCGCCGTCACGCTGCCGGTGAAGCTCACATCCGGCGCAAGCACGTTGACCTGCACCACCTGACCCGGCACGACTGCCGCCACGTCGTATTCATCGACGTTCAGCTCGATTTCAAGGCTGTTCATGTCGATGATCTGCGCGGTCGTCTCGCCTGCGGTCACCACGCCGCCCTGCTCGACGTACAGCCCTGTCACTTCACCCGCGATATCGGCCTCAACGGTTTCGCCGCCCTCCAGCCGATACAGGCGCTCGCCTTTTTTGACCTGCTGGTTCTGCGTCACATACACCGTGCGCACCTTGTCGCTTTGCGCGGCGGTAATCGTCTGCACGCGCTTGGCCTTGACCAGCCCGTCAAAATTGTAATAGGTCTCGATGCTGCCCAGCGTCGCCTGCACATGGTATAGGCCACGTCCTGCGTCTTTCGGGAAACCATCATGAACCAACCGACCACGGCGGCCACGATCACGAGAATCACAACCCACTTGATCCATTTTTTCTTTTTCTTCACGGATTTTTCTCCTTTACTTTTCAATACGGTGTCTATTATACAACGAAAACCGCTTTTTTTCCTACCCAATGTCTGCCGTTTTCAAAGACGGTCAGTGTTTTACTCCTCCGCCCGCCGATCAAACATCTTCGCCGCGACGAACATCGAAGCGCCGTTCATGTCGCCAAGCTTGCCGACAAATGAGGTTTTCTTCAACAATGTATTTTTACAAGCAAAACAAGCGATAGTGGAATCCCTACTGTCGCTTGTTTTATGCTGAACGTGCGCATTCCATGCAACCGGATGCATGGAGTTTACATGGTCTTTTTCTTTGATCTTGAAAGCTAGGCTTAGCCACCATTATAGCAGGTTTTCAGATTCTCTTCCACTATAATGTTCCTCGAAGCCATCTGTCACAGAGTGCCAAAAAGCGTTCGCCTTTGGTACCCCTTTGCGCCCTTGGAGTGCCTTATTTTACTGGATTTCTAACGTTTCTGAGTGTTCGCATTTCTCTCCAAAATACCCCGCTTTCCCCGGGTGAAATTAGCAGAGTGTTAGCAGAGCTAATTTTTTGGGGGAAAAAACCAGCCGAATCCAAAATTAGCAGATAACACTGTTCATTTTGTTATTAAATCGCAATTATCATTATAACAGATATGGTGTCCTTTATACCCGTGAGCAGCGTCCGGCGTTAGCGTGTATCCGGCAGATTTATTCTGTCTTTGAACCAAACATGGCACGCCCTTCTCACTTGCGCAAAGGACATCAAAATCCCGACAGAGTTTTTCGCTCCGTCGGGATTTGTTTATGTGGTTATTTCTTTAGCGCAATCCTGCTATTTCAGCTTCCACTCCACCGTTCCGTCAAGCCTGCTCCGCATACCGCAGGATGTATCGCCGCTGTAAACAGGGGAGCAAATCAATCTATCTATTTTTCCTCAATCTGTTTGATTATAATCTTATCGAGGCTTATTTTATTGAAGGGTTTGACTGCCGCCGATATCCGTCCAGTCGCTCACGTCGCATTGCCCAGACCCATTATAGCCTGCCGCGACGACCGTCCCGTCCGCTTTCAATCCGACCGTGTGAAAACTGCCTGCCGCGATGGACACGATATCCGTCCAGTCGCTCACGTTGCATTGCCCATCATCATTATCGCCTGCCACGACGACCGTCCCGTCCGCTTTCAATCCGACCGTGTGATAATCGCCTGCCGCGATGGACACGATATCCGTCAGTCCCTCACGTCGCATTGCCCATCATCATTATCGCCTGCCGCGACAACCGTCCCGTCCGCTTTCAATCCGACCGTGTGATCATAGCCTGCCGCGATGGACACGATATCCGTCCAGTCGCTCACGTTGCATTGCCCATCATCATTATCGCCTGCCACGACGACCGTCCCGTCCGCTTTCAATCCGACCGTGTGATACCTGCCTGCCGCGATGGACACGATATCCGTCCAGTCGCTCACGTTGCATTGCCCAGTCCAATTATAGCCTGCCACGACGACCGTCCCGTCCGCTTTCAATCCGACCGTGTGATCATCGCCTGCCGCGATGGACACGATATCCGTCCAGTCGCTCACGTCGCATTGTCCATGCTCATTATAGCCTGCCACGATGACCGTCCCGTCCGCTTTCAATCCGACCGTGTGACACCAGCCTGCCGCGATGGACACGATATCCGTCCAGTCGCTCACGTCGCATTGTCCATGCTCATTATAGCCTGCCGCGACGACCGTCCCGTCCGCTTTCAATCCGACCGTGTGAAAAGTGCCTACCGCGATTTTTCCTTCATGCAAATCCTGATAACGGATTTGATAGCTGCGCTTGATCGCATCCCGATACCCAACAACCGATGCAAACGCTTGTGCCGCAGCCTCACTGTCCTGTTCCGCCAGCAGGCTTTCTCCCTTCTGGTACTGCGCTTCCTGCGCCATGCTATATGCTTCAATAGAGAGATACCATGCCGCCGCTCCGTCGTAGTCGCCCGACGCAATCATCGCTTCGCCCTTGGCGTACTGCGTATTCTTAGCCTGTGCCTTAGCATCCTTGTATTCACCCAGCGCCTTAAATGTCGCAATGGCTTCGTCATACTGCCCGTTCTGCGCCATCTCGACCGCCGTTCTATACTGAACACTCGGAATAATCACCAATTTAGTAATCGCCGCAATTGCGATAATCGCCGCAACCGCAATCACTGCAATCGTTACGTTTCGTCTACTTCTAGCCTTCTTCGACTCTTGCTCGTCCATCCATTTTTGAGCGAGCTGTTCGCACATCTGCGCCTTTTCCCGACTGTCCTTGTAATCGCCCAAAGCTCCAAAGCCCCATCTGACTTCTCTGTAATGGAGATCTGATTTCGCCTCATTCATTCGATTACAACAATCCTGATATTTGCTTTCAAGCTCCTGATCCCGCTTCTGAATCACCTGTGTATACATCTGCTCCAATTGCTTATCCGCATCAGCGAATATCTTGCTCATCTTATCCTGTGCATCGCAAATATTCTGTTCTTCCTGTTTTTGAGCTGCTTCAACTCGCCTGTCGAATTCCGCGTTTAGTGTTGCTATAACTTCGTCACACCGTTTCTTTAAGTCACCCTTTGCGAATTGCATCGCACGCATCAAATTCTTATTTTTACGCTCGTTTTCCAAAAGAATTTTATATGTTTCTTCGCTTTTCACGCTTGAAACATAGGTTTGTTTGGTGGGATAAAGATGTATAATTGTTTCTGCATTCAAAAAAGCTCCGAACGGTATACCATTGAACCATATCTCCGATATGCTCTTTTTGCTCCTGCGTCAATTCAAGCGTCAATGTAACTGGCTGAAAGGTTTGCTTTGCAAATGTTTCTGCCCATTTTTCAAAGCTGGGTTCTCTTTCTTCTGCCAGAACTTGCCCATATACGCCTCGGCGTTCTCTGCGTCGCCGTCCAGCACGCGGTCAAAAACTCATTGGCTTTTTCCCAGTCGCCGTCGGAGAGCGCCATATAGCCGCGCTTGAGCAGCGCCGCCGCGTTGGATTCGCCGCCGACAGAAACATTCTGCTTCATCACCTGCTGAACAATCTGCGCCACATCGACCCCCGCGTTCTGCGGCTTGCTCTCCTCCTGTTTGCCGCCGATGATCTTTTCAATGCCGCGCAGCAAATCCTGCATCGCGCCGACCTTGCCCATATCCTGCGCCTGAAGCCGCGCAAACTCCTTGGGCATGTCGTAAGCGTCGATATTCTTGTAACAGGGAATCAGCGCCTTTTTCTGCCCCGCCGCAATCAGCGCAAGATAACGGCTCCATTCGTTCTTGACCCAGACAGCGTTGTAATATTCGTAATCCGTGCCGACGGCGAGCATGACCTTCGCGCTGTTGAGCGCCGCGAAGATATACGGCTCGTATTCCTGACCGAGTTTATCCTCCAGCGAAATGCGTGCAAAAAACACGCGGTAGCCCTTTTCGGTCAGCGCGTTATAGATATCCTGTGCCAGAACGCTGTCAAGCGTGCGGCTTCCGTTTTCGTCGGTTTCCTTGTAGCAGATAAAGATGTCGTAAGGCTCCTCTTTGCCGGAGACCTCGATAATCCGCTTGCGCAGCTCCTCGATCTGCTTCGCCTCGTCGCGGTAAACCTTGCGCGCCACAGCGTCGGCGTTTTCGCACGCCTGATCAAAGTTGTCATCCTCCATCACGCTGTCAAACGACGAGCGATGGCAGGTCGGGATTTTTTTGCCCGTCGCCGGGTCATCCACATACTCGATGCCATATTTGCACAACACAAGTCCCCAATAGGCTTCCGCCTCGGTCGGGAACTCCGCGACGATGCTTTCGTAAACACCCGCCGCTTTATCAAACTCGCAGCCGAAACGCAGGCGGTTTGCCCGCGCAAAAAGCGTCACCTTTTTCTCGTTATCCGCTGTCGGGATGGTCTGCCTGCTGCCGCAGTATTCGCACTCCACCACGTTGCCCTCGGCTATATTCGGCAGATCGCCGCCGCACATCTTGCACTTGAAAACCGCCATTTGTATATCCTCCGCATTCCAAAATGTTACCAATAAAACATTACCAATATCTACATTTTTGACAAAGTTAGTATATCATTTTGCGTGACGTTTTTCAATGACGAGCGCGTCTTAAAATCTTCAAATATTGAGTTTCGCTCGCTGCTGCAGATGATTTCTTGCGCAGCTTTATTGCAATTGTTTGAAAATCCCGTATGTCCAAAAAAGCCGATTCCCAACCATTCAATTCGTATTGGGAATCGGTTCTTCATTTCTACAGTTCAAAGAAGTAGATTTTTAACACCTATTCACAGCCCTCTGGCAGCACATTCAGTCGAAAGATTTGCTCATCGAAGCCAAAGCAAAAAAGCAATCCATTGAAACAGATAAAGTCACAACGCAAAACATCATCGTACCTTTCATGTACAGTAACAAAGCTTAGCCCCCTTGATGAGTTGCCAGCGGAAATTCGGGAGGGAAGGGCGCGTTTTCCTGTTCTCAATACTCGCAAGCAGGGCAATCGTCGGACTTTTGCACTCTGCTTGTTGGTGGCCCTGCCCCCAATCCCCTGTAATGCAGAGCAAGCTCTGCGGTTGTGAAGAATTCCTGCGGCATTCTTCGGTTGAGCTTGCGCCCAAAAACGAAAAGAAACCCTATGGCTATCACGCTAATCTGCGTTCATAGTCATAGGGCGTTGTTTTATCTGTCTTTTCCGGTAGTGTGTTGTTCGTGTTCAGGCTCGGCATCCCGCATCCGCTGGGTCTGTCCTTCTTCAAATCGTTCATCATCAAGAAGGGTATCCATATTCGATTTGATGTGCCGGAGATTCTTAAGCTCATCGTTCAGGTGTGATAGTTGCTCACCAGCTTGCTTCTTCTGACTGAGCAATAGATCATATTCTTCCGACAGCTCCAGAAAGCGTGGGCAGTTTACCACCAGCAGCACTGTACACAGCCTGTGCTTCTTTATGAGCATCAATATCTGCTTTGTGCTCACGATAGAACGCCGGCGACCATCCAGACTCCCGGTATTGGGTGTATATTGCGTCTTTGGTTCTTCTGTAAACCAGAATTGCTTTTTTCTGCTTGCTGATTTCCTGCATACGCGCTTGTGCTGAAGTAGTTGCGCTTTTCAGTTCAGTTCGCCTATCAACCGCAGATTGAATTTTGTGCTCAAGCTCAGCGTAAGAACTGATGCGGTTATCAATGAGATAGAGCATTGAAGATGCCAGAACATCGGTATTATGCCTTTCTGCCCAGCACTCATATCCTTTACCTTTTCCATCCTTCATCTTGGCTTCGATGTTAATGAGCAGTTCAATCTGAGCATGCGACATTTTGCTCCTGGCCTGTTTGGGGATATGCACACGCTTGCCGGCGAGAGTCATGCGCAATGCCTCTTCTGAGTATTCAGTTCCAACTGTATCCAATCGGATAAAGCGTTTCCCCCCTGGCGGCTTAATGCTGATCTGTGCTCCTCGCTTAATCCAGCATCCTGCGTCTTCAAGAAGCTGCATCAGGGCATCAAACCCGTCCGGGCGCATCCGAAGTGCAGCGTCTATGGACATTCTGAGGGTATCTCGTGCTGTAATCTCACCTTTCGTGATAAGTTCCGGGTCATAAGACTGATCTTTGCTCTTTGGTTCGGTGATTACGGACAGGTTGTGTTCGGTACAAATCTGATCGCTTAATTCCGCTAGTGCTTTTCCTGCGCGCAGAATGTCACGGAACTTATGTGTGCAATCCAATGATGTTGCGCAAAATACAATATGATTATGGAAAGAATTTTGTCAAGGATTATTTTAAGTATCCATGCTGTTACTCAAACAACAGAAATTTCCTGATGGTCAGCAGGATTTCTGTTTTTGCAGCAGTCAAAGCGGCGAATATGTTACCCTGCTCACCGCCCCGTATCACTTTGATTTTTTACTAGCTTTCGCGTTTACACAAAATTGGGAATAGGTCCTTTCAAATATCTTTATTTTTTTTTGTCATCTTTTTGTTATGGTATACAACACATTTCCTCCTATTATGGAACAAAATGTATTTTCTGTCGTTTATAAGTGTTCCCCTTATTTATATCAATAGCAGGTGTTCCATCAGAATGCGATTTTGATCTATAGGTTATCTTAGTTCCATCTTCAAGGGTTCGAACTTTTCCATTTTCTATTTCTTGTTCATCTACATATCGTCCTGCCTGTGTCAGCTTTTCCGCTTCAGCTTCCAGAAGACCATTCAGCGTTTCTTCGACGCTTCCCCGCACAAGTTCTTTCAGCTGCCCCTTGATTACTTCCTCGTTCAGTTGTACAATCTTCTCGGACATAGTTTACTCTCCTTTTTGAATGGTGTGTAGCAACTTTCATTCTACCAGAGTTTGTAAACTATGTCTTTTTCTTTTTGCGCAATTTATTGTACCTTATCCAACTCGTGGTGCAGCAAGAGAGATTTTTGTTCTCGACCTGCGGTATCAAAAAAGGGACAACCTTTTCCGCTGTCCCCATTATATCATATGTTTTATCCTTTGTAGTGACCACTGGGCATGATTATTTTATTTGAAAAATTGTCTCGGCGCTTGTTCTTATATTTACATAATTCTTCCCAACTGTCTATCTGTGATATGCTCCCTTTATGAGAGACAGTGAAAAAAACAAACTGTCATCATGAAGGGAGCATTGTTATGCCGCAAAAAAGCAAATTGAACGCAGAGGAAAAAGTGGAGATTATCAGGAAGTACCAACAAGGGGAAATAAGCTTGGCTCAAGCAGCTCGAGAGGCAAGTGTCGAGACAGCGACGATCTATAGATGGAGCACACGCTATGAAGCAGAAGGGGCAGGCGGCTTTTATCATATCAGAAGAACCGCGTCTATCCATCAGAACTAAAGTTAAAGGCGGTACAGGAATACCTGTCCGGGTCTGGCAGTCTCAGAGAAATCAGCAAAATATAAGCTGCGGAACGAACGTCAACTCAGCAACTGGATAAAGGTGTATCATGCTCATGGAGATTTCAACTCAGTCAAGTTTTCCGGAGGAGGAAGCTACATGAAGCAGGGACGGGACACCACACAGGAAGAACGTGTTCAGATCGTCAAGGACTGTCTGGCCAGTGGAAAAAACTACGGCGAGATGGCCTTTGAAGTACAAGGTGAGCTACCAGCAGGTACGCACATGGACGCTGCGGTTCGAGGAGATGGGCGAGGCCGGTCTGGAGGATCGGCGCGGGAAACGGAAGAAGGACCAAGTACCCAGAACTGAGCTAGAGAAGGCGCAGATCGAGATCGAACAGCTCAAGCATAAGCTGTATTTGGCGGAAATGGAGCGTGACCTGCTAAAAAAATTGGACGAGATCGAGAGGAGATGCCTTTCGGAAGTGAGACAGCGCCATATCTATGCCGCGATCCGGGAAGCTCACGAGAAAAAGGGTATCCCATTGAGTTGGCCTGTGAACTGCTCCATGTGGCGCGCTCGGCCTACCACAAATGGGCCTCTGGAAAGCTGAGCCAGCGGGCTGCAGAAAATGAGCGTCTTGCGGATACGATTGAGAAGATCCATGAGGAAAGTCCGGATAAGGGCTACCGGAGACTCAATGACGACCTGCGTCATGACCACGGTATCCACGTCAATGACAAGCGGGTGCTCCGCATCTGCCGGGCCAGAGATATTCGTTCCACGATCAAGTACAACAACCATGGCTGCACGCGGCGAGCGAAGAACCCGCAGTATCTTGCCGAAAACCTTTGGACAGGCAGTTTTATGCCGCAAAAGCCCAATGAAAAGTGGCTTACCGATCTAACGGAATTCACGTGGTTTGAGGGTGTGAAGGTACAAAAGCTCTATCTGAGCGCCATCCTCGACCTTTTGCGATCGGCGCATCGTGTCCTATGTGCTCAGCGAACGCAATGACAATCCGTTGGTTTTCAAGACCTTTGATAAGGCTGTGAAAGCCAATCCGGACGCGCATCCTCTGTTCCATAGCGACAGAGGGTTCCAGTACACCAACCGTACCTTCCACCACAAGCTTGTGCAGGCTGGGATGACGCAGAGTATGTCCCGCGTGGCGCATTGCATTGATAACGGCCCGATGGAGGGCTTCTGGGGCATCCTGAAACGGGAACGATATTACGGCAGACGGTTCATCAGCAAGCACGAGCTTGTTCAGATGATCCAGCAGTATATTCGCTATTACAACACGAGACGTGTCCAGCGCAATCTGTTTTATTCTGTGGAAAAATAAACCTCTGTCCCAAATTTTGTGTAAACCTCCAAAGCAAGGTGTAAAATAGAGACATCAAACAGGAGGAAAAGCAGATGACAAGAAAGAACCGAAGCCCGGAAGAAAACGCGCGCAGAGCAAAAATACGAGAGCTGCTGCTAAGCAGCAACATCAGCAGCATGGATGACATCCAGGATCTGTTTAAGGAGACTATCGCGGAGTTCATGGAGAACGGTCTTGAGGCAGAGCTGGATGACGAGTTGGGCTACGGACGGTATGACTATCGAAACAAAGATACCGACAACAGCCGCAACGGACACAGCAGCAAAACGCTTCGAACCAGCTACGGCGATGTGGAGGTAGCGGTTCCGCGTGACCGCAAGGGTGAATTCGAGCCTCAGATACTCAAGAAAAATCAGACCAGTGTAAGCCAGGACATTGAGGAAAAGATTCTATCCATGTATGCCAAAGGCATGACTACAGGGGATATCGAGGCGCACATCCAGGACATCTACGGCATAGAGGTATCAGATACCACCATCAGCCGGATCACGGACAAGATTCTCCCCATCGCAAAGGAATGGCAGCAGCGTCCCCTGGAGGCGGTCTACGCTGTGGTCTTTCTGGACGCCATCCACTACCACGTCCGCAGCGAAGGACAGATCGTGAAAAAGGCAGTTTATATCGCCTTGGGTATCAATTTGGACGGAAAAAAAGACGTGCTGGGGATGTGGGTAGGAGAAAACGAAAGTGCCAAGTACTGGGCAACGGTACTCAACGGGCTGAAAAACCGGGGCGTGGAGGACATTTTCATCGCCTGCACGGATAACCTGACGGGATTCTCTGCGGCGATTGGGGCTGTATTTCCCAAGACGGAAATCCAGAATTGCATCATCCATCAGTTGCGTAATTCGAGCAAATACGTATCCTACAAAGGACATCAAGGCGCTAATGGCGGACTTGAGAAGCGTCTATGCTGCCGTTGACGGGCCTGCAGCGCTGGACGCACTGGACGCATTTTCAACCAAGTGGGATACGACATATCCCAAGATATCATGGTCGTGGCGGGAAAATTGGGCGAATCTCAGCACGTACTTCAAGTATCCGCAGGAGGTGCGGCGACTGATCTACACAACCAATTCGATTGAAGGGTTTAATCGGCAGCTGCGGAAAGTGACCAAGACCAGATCGGTCTTTCCGACGGACGACAGCTTTTCAAGATACTGTACCTGGCGATGGTGGACATCACGAAGAAATGGACAGGACGGCAGCGGGACTGGAGCGTGATCCACGCACAGCTGTCGATTTACTTCGCCGAGCGCATGCCTGAGTAACACCGCCGTATCCGGACGTCAAGGGTAAAGGCTGCAAGCAGCATACCAGTTTCGGCTTCGCCGCCCTTGACATTCGGTTCCGTCGGCGTTATGATTAATATGTTCTTCAATCCCCGTTTCATGGAACAACCTCCACCTGTTTGAAAAGGCGGTTTTCATCGGTCAGACCGCTACCGCCTCATACCAGTATATTGCTTCTGCCTCACTATAGATCAGTCCATAGCCGTTCAAATTCCAGATCAGAAAGCTGCTTGCCTAGGGCAATTTCCATTGAAGCCTTATATTGCGCCAGTGTTTTGGATAATTAAGAAGTGCTGTATAAGACATTGTTTCTACTGCTCCAAGAATCTGATTTTGAACTCGCACCTTATGGCGTAACAGTTTATACTCCTGCTGGGAAAGTCCGATAACTTTAGTAAAAAGCTGTTCCTCTGGAATTAGCTCAGTTGTAACAGTACCATCCCACATCATCATATCAGCCCATTCTTTAAAGCTGTCGTTACTGTCCCCGTAAACCAGGCGCCCAATAGCTCTTGTATAAACCCAGTCAATCTCATCGTCGGTAAGCCTTGGATCAAATGGCTCTTACTTCAACGACCACAAGATTTCTTACCGCCCGCTGACCGAATCATTTATCCATACTTAATCACTGTCCATGTATACTTAAATACGGATAAGGTTCATGAATACTTCAGCTATTTTTTTGTCCGATAACATGAGATATATAGAACACGATTCAATCTGTACTTCATCAACATTCGAAGAAAAAGTAGCAATATTCTGATTGGTGAAAGAAATGCTCAATTCAATTTTTTCTCCATAAACATCTATATACATGATCAACGACAGACCGTTATCATATTCTCGCTTAAAAATCAGTTCTCCCCCTTGCTCCTCACCAATATAAATTGGACAATCCAGAAAAAGTTCAACAAAATCATTTTCTTGAAAATGCTTAATCATTCGGTTTTCCCCTCCCTATTTTTATTTAGGTATAACAGTTATGATATCTCCATTTTCATTGAAAACAACCCGAATATCAATCGTTTCATAAACAAAAGTACCGGGCTTATTTCCTGGTGATTTAGTACCATTTATAATCGCGTCCTCAACAACAGACGGCGGAATACCTCGAGGATCAACATATTTGTCTACAAAGCTACTATATTCATAAGTTCCAGGCTGTAAACCGTGTTCTTTTGGCAATTTCTGTGGCTCTAGCATATTGCTCAGCACGAACTTCAGGAGTATCTGGAGCCATACGTTCCAAAGCATGCTGAGAATACTTCCTACCATTAATGATTTCTCCACCCTCCGGCATATCCCAAAGGTTTTCAAAATCAAACGCCTCATCAAAAGTACCAGCCGGGACCTTGCCATACTGCATCCCCATCTTGTTGCCGTACTGGATCATCCATTCGGTTGTATAGGGATGATTGCTGATAATCCAGTTGGTGTATACGTTGTATGCTCCAATGGCTCCCGCTTCAACGCCTACGAGATTTCTCACCGCTCGCCAATAATCCGGATCGCTCATCGGCGTATTCCATGTGGTTTCCAATTCACCGCTTAGGCCGATGTCCACCAGTTCAGGAACGTCGATACATTTGGATCCTGCCGGAACGCAATATATCTCGTTGCGTAACCCTGATAGATCCCAACCACCACGTCGGGGATACCAGCCGTTGCATAGTTCAGTGCGTTATAGAACGAAAAATCATTGATTAACGCGTTATAACGAGCATCCGCAGATGTCATGATGCTATTCCAATCTTCAACCGCCATCTGCCATATAGGTGATAAGACATACTGATTGATCGCCGTTCCAACAGGCTTTACATATTTTTCATAGAGCGTTTTGTCTATCGGGATTGGCTCAAATGTATTCTTGCCGCTTAGATTATTGTACGCTTTCGCAGCCTGATTGTATCGGGGGATCAGATACTCCTGCAAACGCTTTGCTGCATCCGGCCCGATAAACATCACGTCCCATCCTTCAGGGCGTGTTGGCGCGGGGTAGGTTGCGGATTGCTGGGCGTTGGTGTCGGCGCCGGTGTCGGCATCGGAGCAGTTGGGTATTTACTGTCGCTTTGCTGCCTGAGTTGCCTTTTAGCAAGGTACATGCACTGATAAAGATTGCGCTGGCTTCAACGCGCCCCTTCGCGGTTGACATGTCTATTTGGCTTAGTTTATTCGCAGCCTCTCGAATAATGCCTTGCGTCTTAGCATCCAGATCGTAGTATTTCTTTGCGTATTCACCAAATAGCTGTGCATGATCAATAACTGTCTTCTGAACCGCCGCCTTGACATAAGCTGTAGCTGTCTTGACAGCTTTTTTTGCGGATGCTGTTACTTTATTGATCAGATTCTTTGCCGAGCTGATAAGTTCCTTAAACAGCATACCGCTGGGATCGCCAAGATTCAAAGGATCATTGACACAATACGCATACCGATTGAGCGACAACGGAGAGATAGCCTGTCCGCGCACAATATCCTTCTGGCTGAACCTGCCCAAAGCCGGTTCAAACTGCCTTGCGCGCAGATTCAGCATGCCCGTGGCCGCGTCATAGGCTTCGGCGTTGTAGGTGAATCCGCTGACCTTCACGCCGCCCATCTGCTCGCCAAAGGCAGTGTAGGCGAAGGATTGCACCTTTACGCTGATATCCGGCAAAGCGGAGGATACCGCTGCACCCGCGACAGGTGCGTTCACAGTCTGCGCCACCGACCCTCGTCCGTCATAGACGTAGCTGGTTTTGCTGTTCGCCGTGTAGGCCGCTATGCGTTCAAAGCCATAGGCGTAGGCGGTGGTCGTGCTGCCGTTCTTGCTTGTGCTGGTCTCAGAAATCACCTGGTAGTATTCCTGCGTGAGATCATACAGGTATTCCGTCGTGGCCCATTCCAGCCCGGCGGGCATGTCCGCTTCGTCCGCGTTGATCTGGCCCTGCGTCGGCTCCACAATCTCCGGCAGCCCTGCAATGTTCCCGCGAAGCAATTCTTCCAGCGTAGAGCGGTTTCCGTTGCCGACCTCGCTCTTGCTAAGCCGCATGCCGTTGGCGTCGTAGGTGAATTCCTGTTGGTAGCCGTCGTAACCTACATATTCCGTAAGCTGGTCAAGGGCGTTGTAGGCGTAGGCGTCCGTCAGCTTGCCATAAGCCTGACTGGTCAGCACCTTCGTAACCATGCTGCCATTCTTGTCGTAGGTATAAGCAATCTTATCTTTCCCGTTGACCATGGTCGTCAGCTGGTTACCCTTGTTGTAGCTCATCTTCAACGCAGTTTCTATGCCGTCCGTGCCGGTCAGCACCTTTTCGGTCATGTTTCCGGCCTTGTCGTAGGCATACTGCTCCTCGTAGCCCGTGCTTTGCAGGAAGCTGGTCAGCTGCCCCAGCGCGTCATAGGCATAGGTGCTCTCCGTGGTCTTGCCGCCCTCTGTGCGCACCTCTCCGTGATGTAGCCGTTCTTGTTGTAGCTGTAGCTGAACGCAATCTCGCTCGCGCCGCTGGTCGCCTGCGTGAGCAGATTGCCTACGCTGTCGTAGCCGTATACCGTTGTCAAGGTGCTCGACGAGGTTTCAATCCTCTGGCTTGCTACATCATAGGTATAAATCTTCTGATCTTGATATTGCTTATCTGAGCAAGATGCTATTGAGCCTTGCTAAGTTATGAGAGGCATTTTCTTCTACTGTAGTTGTAGGATAGCTGCTTGTTTTATTATATTACTATCGATTATTCTACAATTTGGTATGGAATGAATAGCCTGTAATGTTTTTTAGGGCCAATCTTTTTTAGGGCTGATTCTGAAAAAAGTTAAGCCAATGCAATGTGGTTGGCATTTCATCAACAACATATTTTTTTCATTGGTCAATCCAAGATTTGCAACGCATCCCCAATATGGACAAAATAATTTGACTAACTCCATAAAAAGCTTTTCAATCCGAGTAATTACATCACTATTTTGCCAATTCCAGCATAATGGAAATTTTATAAGAACACTGTCTGTAAGCCGCGTGTGTCCTGAACCGATGTGCAATAAAAACGAGCATGAACATAATGAATCCAAAGAAGTAAAAAGACTCAGAGTATAGCCTGTTTTATCTATAAGTACAGTGTTATGCTCGGACTTATGTAATAAAGATTCAATGCATTCTTTTGATAGAACTGCTTCTTTTTTACTCCGTTTTTTTTGGAGCGGGGATATAAAACGTTGAGAATTCAGGAATGCATTCTCGAGTTATTTCAATTATGTTTAGCATCTCTGAAGCAACATCTGTTGCATTATGTTTTTTTTCAAGGGAGGGTTTCCTCCACATCAAGAGAGTCAATCGTTCCAAATTACTTACGCCTCCTATATTTTTATTATTTTATCGGATCAAATACAAGAGAAATTCCTTCGATGTTTTGAGAAGAAAACAACTGTTCAAAAGCATGTAATGTACGTTCTTCTGAAAAATGCCATTCTATTAGAGCACCTTCGCTGGCAGCAATTTGACGACTTGCTTCATCAAGTAATGATGACTGCCCTCCAAACCAATCATAAAACTCCCCTGTGTTCACATCAATAAATTGAGAATAATGGTCTTTTGCTTCTAACAACACGCCATCTCTCATGCCATCGAATCGCACCCCGTTTTGCACCCATACTTCACCTTCGCGGCCAGTTACATAAGTATAATCGTTGGTTGTTGTCTCGCCGCCCTCCGTGCGCGCCTCGCCCGTGATGTACCCGTTCTTGTTATAGCTGTACGAGAACGCGATCTCACTCGCGCCGCTGGTGACCTGTTCGAGCAGATTTCCAACGCTGTCATAGCTGTATGAAGTTATCAAGCTGCTCAACGAGGTTTCGATTCTGCGCCCCGCCGCGTCGTAGGCATAGCGGGTGATGTCCCCGTCCAAGCCCGTGACAATGCCAGTGTTTATTCAGATCTTAAATCCTGCATTGGAACAAAACCGCGAATAACTTCTCCATCAATTGCCACTTCAACATAAACATAGTTTGCATCGAATCCGTCTAATCCTGTCATTCGTGCACCGACAGGAATTTCTTTGTAACACTCCTGAGATAAAAATGGGTCATCTGTCAACCATGTATTTGTTGCTGCAACCAAGGGAACATTATAAAAAGAGAAACGGGTTATCTGTTGTTCTCTTTCACTGAGTGGAAAATCACTTTTTTGAATATATCCAAAGGTAGCACGCTCCACGCCTTCCTGATAACTAATCTCATACCATCCATCATTTATATTTCCATAGTACGAAAATGTTTCTTGTAAAAAAAAAAGTGTGGAAGTATCTAATTGGATGCTGTCCTTGTTAGGACAGTTATAAAGCAGTGTCTTTCTTTTTTAATTGGGTTGTTTCAATAAGAATTCCCCACGAAACAGATTCTGGTAGTTTCTCCATCAATTCGTTAATACGGTTCACTGTTTCAATGTTTTTCGGGAAAAGAGAAGGATTAAAATTACGCCATGTTTGCTGTTTGTTCTCGTCGAGATTCCATCTAATACTTGCTCCATCACATGTAAACAGAATGCCCGTTCCACCGTCTTCTCGTTCAGCAATACAGATGCCATTCGCTGTCTGAAATTCTGCTTGATATAGCCAGCTATATCTGCTTGTTCCTCCGACATAGAAGCGATAGACTTCCTCAGGCCAACTCATCTCAAAACGTTCTGCATCAATCTTAGAGATCTGTAAACTTTCATTCTGTTCCCTTTTAGGATACACCCCCTTTCGAGTGTAAGATTCTAATATCCATTCACCATCTACTTCCCTAGTAACAAAAAGAACGCAACAATCTCCCTTTGTTAATACAAATATTGACAGGTCCACCGGATGGCCTTGCAAGGTATCCCGATCAGCTGTTAACAGTACATAATCTTCAAAGCATTCAGCTTCTTTTACAAGAGCTTGTATTTCTTTCGGTAAAATATCTTGTGTTCCAGAAGCAAAAGACATATTAGGTACGAGGAACATCACAATAAGATACAAGAAAATTCTTTTTTTCATAGTATTGCACTCCTTTTCAATTTGTGACGCCATCATGCCAAAGCCATATATTCCAATTACCTAATCTTTCTATTTCAGTATATGCAGGGCCGCCAATTTTCGAACCTCGAGATTGATAGATTGCCTTTCTGCTTCCAAGTCCATCACCAAAATCATGCATTACGATAATGCCACCATGCTCAACTACCGCTCCACTTTCCAATGTCGCTGTCTGCGAACCAGCAGAACCGGTCATTTGCCCTACAATCGTTCCAACAGGCAAGGCCTTAAGTTGATCGACTGATGTTATTGTACCACCGATAACTTGATCGTTTTTATACATCTGCGTCATACCGGTGTAACTCGCATACTTTTTCAACGCCTGAGCTATCAACCCTGCACAGTCAACCTCGCTATACGGTTTTCCTTCAAGCGTTGCAGCAGAAGTCAGAAACTCATCAGTTGTTTTTGTAAGCACTGACTCTTTTGTTAGCCTTTGAGTATGTTGCAATCGCTTCATCGGCAGACTTTATTATACCTTCGTCATATAGCGCTTGTATACACATCGTTATACGGGCAATTGAAACACCTTCTTTTTACGCTCTTAGATCCCTTTACCTCTTTTTTCTTTCGCGTTTAGTTTCTTTAGCCTTGCTGCTAAATCCGCTGACAAATATTTTTTATATTCGTTCATAAACTCAACTGCTTTATCAGCCTTATCTTGTGCATCTACAAAATCCTTAGCATTTTCAACCATTCTGATATATATCATGGCCATCGCTGAAACAATTTTTTATCATCCGTTCTTTTGCTTCTTGTTTAGCATGAGCTCTTGCTGATTTTAAACTTGAAGCTGGAGAAAATTTTTCCCACTAATTGTTACGGTGTAATTGCCAACGGTTAATTTGTAACTTCCACTAATATAAATTATTCCATTAGATGGAGCCGTTCCTTTTTGAGACTATCCGTAACAACTTCTTTTGCTTTCATTCCATCCGGGTCACAGTAAGCTAAAGGCGAATTCAATGCAAAAATATATTGATTTAATAATAGTGGGGTAAATGCATTCCCGCGTATAGAATCCTTCTGGCTGAACCCGCCTAAAGTCGGCTCATACAGCCTTGCCCGCAGGTTCAGCATTCCCGTAGCCGCGTCATAAGCTTCCGCGTTGTAGGTAAACCCGCTGACTTTTGCAGCGCCCATCTGCTCTCCATAGGCGGTGTAGGAGAAGGTCTGCACCTGCACGCTGACATTTGGCAGGGCGCTTGTGACGCTTTCTCCCGCGACAGGCACAGAGATCGCTTGCGCCACCGACCCACGCCCATCGTAGACATAGCTGGTTGTACTGTCCGCCGTGTACGCCGCAATGCGCTCCAAGCCATAGGCATACGCAGTGGTGGCAGAAGTCCCATTAGCGTTCATTGTGGTCTCGGAAATCACCTGGTAGTATTCCTCCGTGAGATCATACAGGTATTCCGTCGTGGCCCATTCCAGCCCGGCGGGCATGTCCGCTTCGTCCGCGTTGGTCTGGCTCTGCGCAGGTTCCACAATCTCCGGCAGTCCCGCAATGTTCCCGCGCAGCAGTTCTTCCAACGTGGAGCGGGATGTGTCACCCGTTTCCTTTTTGCTCAGGCGCATACCGTTTGCATCGTAGGTAAACTGCTGCTGATATCCGTCATACCCGACGTAGGAGGTAAGCTGATCGAGCGCGTCATACGCATAGCGATCCGTCAGCTTGCCGTAGGTCTTGCTGGTCAGCGTCTTTTGAATCAGGCTGCCGTTCTTATCATAGCTGTACGCAATCTTGCTTTGACCGTTGGTCATGCCCGTGAGCTGATTGGCCGCATTATACGCCATTTTCAGTGTCACGTTCTGGCCGTCCGTCCCGGTAATCGCCTTTTCCAGCATGTTTCCGGCCTTGTCATAGGCGTAGCTTTCGCCGTAGCCCGTACTTTGCAGGAAGCTGGTCAGCTCTCCGAGCGCGTTATACGCATAGCTGTTTTCCGTCTCCGTTCCGTTTTCCGTGCGCTTTTCGCCCGTGATGTAGCCGTTCCTGTCATAGCTGTAACGGAACGCAATGTCGCTTGCGCCGCTGGTGGCCTGCTCCGTCAGGTTGCCCACGCTGTCATACGCATAGCGCGTGGTCATGTTCCCGGAAACCGTCTGGATTCTTCTGCCCACCGCGTCGTAGACGTAGCTCGTCGTTTCGCCATCCAGCCCCACAACGCCGGCCATTCGGTTCATCGCGTCATAGGTATAGCTGACCGTCCTGCCGTCAGGATAGGTCATGGACGTTTTGTTGCCGTATGCGTCGTAGGTATACGAAACCACGTCTCCATTGACATTCTCCACGGAGATCAGGAATCCCTGCTCATTGTACTGATAGCGAATCGTTCCGGCTTCGCTGGATACCTCTGTGAGCTTTCCGATTTCGTTGTAGCTGCTCGTGACGCTCTGCCCGTCTCCGACGTTCTGACGGGTCAATGCGCCCGTTTTGTCGTATTCAAACGTCATCACCGCGCTGTCCGCCTTGGTGACGCTGCTCAGCCATCCCTCCGGCGTGTAGGCATACTGCACCCTGTTGCCCAGCGCGTCGGTCTCGCTCGTCAGGTTTCCGTCCTTGTCGTAGGTGTACTTCGTCGCATGGCGCAGCGCGTCCGTCACCTGCACAATATGATCCATTGCGTCATAGGCATAGCTGGTTTTGCCGCCCAGCTCGTCAACAACCGCAATCAGCCTGTTGGCCTTGTCATACTGGTATTGCTTGGCGTTGCCTTCCGCATCCGTTTCGCCGATAATGTTGCCTGCAAGGTCATAGCTCAGGCTTTGACTTGCGCCGTTGGCATACGTCACCTGCTCCAGCAGGCTCTCCGCCGTGTAGCTGAACGTCGTCTGGTTGCCCAGTTCATCCGTCTGACCGACAAGGTTGCCCAGCGCGTCATAGGCATACGAAAATGACGCCTACGGCAGCGCATGGGTCGGCAGCATGACGACCAATGAAAACGGCGTCGCCGTATCCGAGCCGCTGCGCAAGGGACGCTATCTCGTCCGTGAGCATGGCGAAACAGCGGGCTATGTTTTTGAAGAAATTACGCTGGACGCGGCCGTGAAATCAGATGAAACCACCGACCTGTCCGCAACCAATCAGCCCGTTATGACGCGCATCCGCATCAAAAAACGCGACAAAGACGAATACGCGCAGACCGACGCGCCCTCTGTCCGCGGCGACGGCGAGCTGACCGGCGCAACGTTCCGTGTGCTGGCGGGCGCGGATATCCTGACCGTCAGGGCAACGTGATCTGGCTCAGGGGCGCGACGGTCATCGACGCCATCCAGACCTCCGGCGAGGATGCAGCAGCGACCACCGGCGAGCTGTGGCCTGGGCTGTATGAGATCGTCGAGATTGCGCCGCCTGTCGGTTATCTGCCCAGCGGCGAACATGTGCTGGTCGATACCGCCAGCGCCGCCGCACAGTCCAGGGAAGCCGTCGTCACCTATGATGTGCTCAAGCTGAACGAGATCAAGCTCGGCGCACAGGCTATTGTCAAGGTGCTGGGCGACAACAAAACCGACAACCAGCACACCGAAACCCCGGAGGAAGGCGCGGAGTTCCACGTCTACCTTCGGAAAGCGGGTTCGTATGAAAACGCGCGCGAATTTGAGCGCGACCATCTCATCACCGACAAAAGCGGCTATGCCAAAACCAAACTGCTCCCGTATGGCGTGTATGTGCTGGAGCAGACGGTCGGCAAAGACGGGTTTGAAATCAAAAAGCCGATCCTCTTTGAAATTACCGGCGAGGAAAATCCCATTCAGCCGCCCATCCTGACACTCAACGACCGCCCGATTCTCTACCGCCTGCGGCTCATCAAAACGGATGCGAGAACCGGCAAAACTGTCACGCTGGCGGGCGCGTCTTTCAAGCTCAAGGACGCAGACGGCAACACCGTGACGCAGACCGTCTACTACCCGAAAAAGCAGACGCTCGACACGTTCACCACCGGTGAATCCGGCTGCGTGACGCTGCCCGAAAAAGAAGTCGGCTGGGGTTTATACACGATTGAGGAAATCGCGTCACCGAAAGGATACCTGATTCGGACGGAAAGCCTGCCCGTGTTCGTCGGCAAGACCGGCGACACCGCCGATCAGGGTATACGAGCTGGACATCGAGATTCCCAATGAAGCCGTGATGGGACAGATCCGCCTTGAAAAAGAAGGGCTTGCAGCTCGTCGGCTTTGAAAGTAAAACTGAAATGGGCTTTGAATATCAGTCTCCTGTCTTTGAAGAACGCTGCCTTGCGGATGCTGTTTTTGAAGTATGCGCCGCGGAAGAAATCGTCGGCGGCGATGGAACAATCTGGTATCAAAAAGATGAATGGGTGGACACCATCACGACCAGCGGAACGGGCACAGATTGGTCGAAGGAGCTGCCGCTGGGTAAGTACAAGCTGATGGAGATTGCCGCGCCCGAAGGATACGCGCTCAGCGATGAGGTGTATGAAGTCGAATTGAAATCCATCGACGGACACACGCCGCTGGTGACCATCTCCGTCAAAGCGCATAACGAATATCTGTCCGCCGAAATCCATCTTGAAAAGGAAAAAGAAATCCTCAAGCCCTATACGGACGCAGACGGATACATCCGTCAAGCGCTGACCACAACCTATGGGCTGGGCTTTGTGTTCGGTCTGTACAATGCCGATGATATCCATTATACGGACGGTATGCTGCCCGCCGATACGCTTATCGCCGTCGGCATGACCGATATGCACGGCAAACTGACCTTCTCCGGCAATCCCCCACACGGTGCATATACCATCCGGGAGCTGGACGGGCCGAAGGCTGGAAACTCAATCCGAACCGCTTCGATGTACGGATTTCCCCCGAAAATCAGGCGGACGATGCGCCCGTCATCCGCGTTTCACTGGATGAAACGGTGCGTAACGAGCTGATTTACACCAAAGTCACGCTGACCAAAACCGATATCACCGGCGCAGAAACCGTTCCGGGCGCGGAGATCGAAGTCAAGAATGAGCAGGGGAGAAGTCATTTACCGCGCTGTTACCGATGAAAACGGCGAAATTCCCGATATTCCCGTTACGCCGGGACGCTACACCTTCAAAGAGGTGCTTGCGCCCGAAGGGTATGCGCTGAACGAAACGACCTGCTCCTTTACCGTAGATGAGAACGGGCAGGTTTCCGGGGATACCGTTCTGCGTGACGATTTCACGCGCTTCATGCTAAAAAAGGTCGGCGAACATAAAGAACCGCTGGCGGGCGTGGCGTTCTCGCTGAAAGATGAGCGCGGCGCAGTCGTCACTACAGTGCTGACCGATGCAGATGGCATCGCCATGTTTGAAAAAATCCCGTATGGCAGCTATACTGTCGTCGAAAGCAAACCGCTTCCGGGCTACCTGCCCAGCGGCGCACAGGTGACATTGACCCTTGACGGCACGTTCGTCAATCCGACCGAGCCGATTGCCGTCATTCCCCAACGAGCGCATGAAGCTGACCTTCAAGAAGGTCGATACGGCAGGAAACCCGCTGGCGGGTATCTCTTTCACCCTGATTGACGCGCAGAGCGGAACGGTCGCCGCTCACGCCGTCAGCGACAAAAAGGGCGAATTTGAAATCGCCGGCTTCACAGTCGGCGATTGGATTCTCCGCGAGGATGAAGCGCCGGAAGGCTTTAACCTGATGAACGACTATCCCTTCCACGTCGGTTATAACTGGAAGAACGACCAGACGGTTATGCTGATCAACATCCCGAACCATTACGAGTTCGAGAAAACGGATCACCGCCGCAAACCGCTTTCCGGCGTTCGCTTCGGTCTGTATGACGACAAGGGGACGTTCATTCGAGAGCTGGTTTCCGATGAAAACGGCATTGTATGCGCTAATAATCTCGTTCCAGGCAGCTATCTGATCCGCGAAACCCGCCCGCTGGACGGCTATGCCAGAACCGACGAGGCAATCACGTTCACCATTGACGAATCCTACATCCCGCCGCAGAAGCTCGCACGCATCACCAACACGCCCGTCATCCAGACCGGCGTTGACCTCCCGATTGCGCCGTCGATGGTCGTTGGTCTGCTGATGATGGCGGCTTCCGTCCTGCTCGGTCTGATGCGGCTGCTCAAGAAGAAACACCGATAACGATACGGAGGTGCAGAACATGACGTTCCTGCTGAAACTGGCTACCCTGCCCCTGATCGCCCTGCTGACGCTGGTGGAATGGCTCGGCATCTTTGCGCTGAGCATTTCGCAGTTCATCACCAATAAGCTGGCGGCGCTGATTTTCTTCATCGCCTGCTGCTGTCTGCTGTTCGGCAAGGTCACGCTCAGGGGAAGCCGCAGCCATGTTTGCAGGGAGCTTCTGCGTCTTTGCTTTGCCGTATGCCGCCGAGTGGATTTTGGAGCGGATTTCCGATTTCAATCGGTGCGTAAAGGATTGATGCGCGGGTAACTCCCCCTCATTCTCTTAATTGTCTGCTTATGGGATATGCTTTCTCTTAAATCGGATAAAATAATAAGGGAATTTTGCTCGTAAAGGGTTGATGTTTCCCTTTAATCTATGCCATAATTCAAGGGAAAACGGTCGGAGGTAAGAGAATGAGAGATTTTCACTACACAGCAATCCGCGAACAAAAATGGGATTCTGAAATCTTAGGGTTGATTGCTGCAATCTATAAAGAAGCCGGAAAACAGGAGATGTATCTCAAGCAGCGCCCGGAAGAATTGGAAAAGCTGGTGGAAATCGCCAAGGTTCAAAGCACCGAAGCATCCAATGCGATTGAGGGGATTGTCACTACAAGCACACGTATCCGCCAGTTGGTCGAAGAAAAAACTGCGCCCAGAAACCGAGATGAGCAGGAAATTGCCGGATACCGTGATGCGCTGAATATCATCCACGAAAATTTTGATGCCATTCCAATTACGCGGAACTACATTTTGCAGCTGCATAAAGTTTTGTACAGCCACATGAACAACCCCATGGCCGGCAGGACCAAAAGCGTGCAGAATTATATCAGCGCCACTGATCCAGACGGTCATACCGAAACGCTGTTTACGCCGCTTGCACCTTTTGAAACGCCGGAAGCCCTTGACCGCATTTGCGATGAATATAACCGCGTAATCGGCAACATGGAAGCTGAACCTTTGATTGTTATTCCGATTTTCATCCACGATTTCCTTTGTATTCATCCCTTTAATGACGGAAACGGACGGATGAGCCGTTTGCTCACGACCTTGCTTCTGTACCGAAATGGTTTTTATGTCGGCAAATATATCTCGCTGGAAGCCAAAATCGCCCAAAATAAAGACCTCTATTATGCCGCGCTTCGTCAAGCACAGGAAGGTTGGCACGAGGGGACAGAAGATGCCGTTCCCTTTATCAAATATTTGCTGGGCATCATCCTCTCCGCCTACCGCGATTTTGAGGATCGCTTCTCGTTGGTCGAACAAAAAAAGCCGGCGCTTGAAACGGTACGTCAGGCAACGCTGAACAAAATCGGTCGTTTCAGTAAGCAGGATATTCGTGAACTCTGCCCTGCTTTGAGCGTCAGCTCAATAGAAGGCGCGCTGCGTAAATTAGTTGCATCCGGCGAACTGAAACGAGAAGGCAACGGTAAAAACACCTGCTACTATCGTCTGAAATGAAAAACATACCCCGCACCATGACCAACACTAAATTCAAGATTGATGATCATTCGGAGGTGGTCAATATGTGTGAAGCTATTCAAGGCTTGATTAACGATGGAATTGCCGAAGGCGTTGTCAAAGGTGTCAAGGAGGAAAAGCGCGAAACGGCACTGCGCCTGTCCAAGATGGGTCTTTCCATCAAGCAGATTGCGCAGGCGACCGAGCTTTCCGAAGACGATGTGCTGAAACTCATTCAGAAATAATCCTTATCCACACACTGGCGGTCAGTTGAAGCTGGCCGCTTTTTTTCATACCCATTAAACGAAAAAGGAGGTTTTCATGCAGGAAGAAATCGAGCAGAAAAGCGCAGCTCTGATGATTAACGGCACCAAGTTCAGCCTCCGCACCCTCAAGACCGCAGCGATCAAACTGCTGGCGCATCGTCAAAATCCGTCTACGTCTGGTGTGAAACATCACGGCAGGCAGACGGTCAGGCAGCTGGTCGGGCAGAATCAGGGCGTAAGCAACATCGAGCTGTCCGGGCAGGACTTGAAGGAATTTCAGCGGATCACCCGCAGATACGGCGTGGATTATGCAATCCGCAAAGTGGACGGCGACAAGCCGCGCGTTCTGGTGTTCTTCAAAGCCCGTGATTCGGACGCTTTAACCGCTGCGCTCAAGGAACTGGCCAGCACAAAAGCCCGAACGCGGTCCGAGCGCCCTTCCGTTCTCCAAAGGCTGGAAAAAGCGAAGGAACAGACGGCAAAGACCATCGGGAAAATCCGAAACAGGGAGCCAAGCCGATGAACAAGCGCAAGAAACACACGCTCACGATTTCCGAAGCAGCGAAAAAGAAACTTGCGCTGAATCTGCCTTACTGCATGATCGGCTTATACGCCACCAAGCTGGGGCAGGCGTGGCGCACGGCGGAAGGCACAAATCTTTCCGAAAAGCTGCTGCACCTGGGCGATGGCTTTGCCTCCGCTTTTGCTTCGTCGCTGCCGAGTTTCCATCCTGCCGATCTGCTCGTCGGTCTGTTTGCAGGGCTGCTGCTCCGTCTTGCCGTGTATCTCAAAAGCAAGGACGCGAAGAAGTTCCGCAAAGGACGTGAGTATGGCTCGGCACGCTGGGGAACGCGCAAGGACATCGAGCCGTTTATCGACCCCGTTTTCAAAAACAACATCCTGCTGACACAGACGGAACGGCTGACCATGAACAACCGCCCCAAAGACCCCAGGACGGCGCGGAACAAAAACGTCTTGGTCATCGGCGGATCGGGCAGCGGCAAGACCCGCTACCTTTTGAAGCCCAATCTCATGCAATGCCATTCCAGCTATGTCATAACAGATCCCAAAGGCAGCCTGCTCATCGAGTGCGGACATTTGCTGGAAAAGAAAAAGTATCAGATTCGATTCTTCAACACCATCAACTTCAAAAAGTCGCTCCACTATAACCCATTCCATTACATTCATTCGGAAAAGGATATCTTGAAGCTGGCAAACGTCCTGATTACCAATACCGGCGGCGGGCAGAAAAGCGGCGACCCATTTTGGCGAAACGCCGAAATGCTGCTGTATTGCGCACTGATGGGCTACATCTTTTACGAAGCACCACCGCACGAACAGAACTTCAACACGCTGGTGGCGATGATTAACGCGATGGAAGTGCGCGAGGACGACGACAACTTCAAAAACCCCGTCGATCTCCTCTTTGACGCGCTCGAAGAAAAAGACCCGGATCACTTTGCCGTGCGCCAATATCATAAATATAAATTGGCGGCGGGCAAGACCGCTAAGAGCATTTTGGTGTCGACGGGTGCGCGTCTCGCGCCATTCGACATCGCGGAGCTTCGGGAGATTCTGTCCTATGACGAATTGGAGCTGGACACGCTGGGTGACCGCAAGACGGCGCTGTTCCTCATCATGAGCGATACGGACAGCACGTTCAATTTCCTCATCAGCATGATTTATACCCAGGCTCTGCGAAAAGGCGGATGACGTGTACGGCGGGCGCTTGCCCGTGCATGTGCGATGCCTGATTGAAAACATCGGGCAGAATTCCCAACCTTGGAGGCGACCATCGAATATGCCGTTCTGATTTTCCAGGCACAGAGCCAGCTTTTACAAAGAGCAAAGAAAATTCCACAGCTCAAAACGGCACGACGCTCAGCTTTCCGCCGTGCTGGGACGCGAAACCATTGACTGGTGGGGCAGACTACAGCCTGAATTATCAGAAGCTCGGCAAGGATATGCCATACTTGTTCGTGAAGAGTTCAGTTGCCTTGAATTTATCATGAACAGGGACACGATCAACTGGATTCTGAAAAAACTGAATACAGGAGGTCGAATATGGAGCATTTACCAAAGAAAATCCATCAAAACGGCATCAGCTGGGAGACTACCGCCGGAGGAAAGCCGCCCCATTGGGCGGTGGGGCCGGATGCACAAGGCGTTTCTGCAAGAACACCGGCCCGGCCAGTACAATGCACTGCTTCTGTCGGAAAAACTCTGGACATATCTTGCTGACCTGAACGAACAGGCCGCTGACCGGCTGGCGTGTATTGTCTCGCAGATGCAGGAGGCAGAGGGTGTCACCGAGGAACTGAAAGCCCGTGACCAGCTTGCGTGGGTCGGGGGCATGAACAGCATCCGCAGCCGGGCAGAGGAAATCATCCTGTCTGAGATGATTTTTGTCTGAGGGAGGTGGGCGCATGATTCTGGAAGAAATGTATAACGGCAGATTTTATCCCTGTGAAACGGTGGTCGCTGATTCATCGAGGTTCAAGCAGGCAGTCAAAGCCAGTGCCGCCCTGATGGACACTTTATCTGAGCGTCTGAGCAAAGAGGACTATGCACTGGTTGAAGAACTGCGGGAGCAGGTGGCAATCGCTCAATGTGAGGAAAACGAAAGCCACTTCAAATACGGCTTTTCGGCGGGGCTGCTTGTCCAGCAGGAAGCCCATGCGCAGATGTCGCAGAAAAACAAAGAATAGCATCTTCAATAGTGGCTGTTCCCAAACTGGGAACAACCACCACAACAGAATACTGCTTCATAAAAGCCATTTGCCAATCAACCGGCGGATGGCTTTTTTGCCGCTCAATTTTACTTCCGCTTACGTCTGGCCTTGCGGTTGGGCGGGATGGGGCTGGCCTTTCCTCTCATATTGTTGGGGCTTTTGAGCTGCTTGGACAGGCTCAGTATCCGCAGGAATGCCGAGAAGTCCTCCGAGGAAATCTTCTCAAAGGGTATCTGCAACTTATCGCAGAACTCGTGGATCAGCATTTCTGTATCGCTGCCCTGTCCTATGGCCTGCTCAAATTTTTCCTTCACATCATCCAGCGTGGGCTGCGGGTCGGCGGTAGTCTTGTCCTTGCGGTGTGCCTCCCGGATGTCCCGGACGATGCTGTCCAGATCATCGTGCATGACGTGGCTGTAAAAATCGCTTTCCTGCACCTGCCCCAGTTCCAGCGTCCGCATATAGAGGTCATCTTCTCCGGGCGCATATTTGCTCATGACGGTCTGCCGGGTGGCCTCCAACACCAGATTCATCTGCTCCACCCGCATATTGGCGATCTGGTCGATACAGATTTCCATATCTATCATCAGCCGCCGGAAATTCGGGTGGGTAGCCAGTTCGCAGAGAAGCCGGTTGTTGATTTTGCCGCTGCTCAAAAGTTCCACCATATCATCACTCAGATGCAGAGATTGAAGTTCTGTGTTTGGGTGATTTTTATTTTCCGTCAGCCCCATCAGATAGTCGGTGGACACACCGTAAAAGTCCGCCAGCGTTGCAATCGCAAACGGGCTGATGTCCTTGTAGTCATCGGTTTCGTATTTTCCCAGCGCGGATTTAGACAGGCCGGTCTGCTCCGCCAGTTGTTCCAGCGTCAGGTGCTTGTCCACCACCCGCAGGTCTTTGAGCCGCTCCGGGATTGTCAGCTTTGCGTACATCCAAAGCCCCCTCTCTCGTTATCGTTTTTCAGTGATTACACCCATTATAGCACGATTCCATAAGCGTGGAAATATGCGGATTTCAAGCGTTTTTCCGACGTTTTGGATATACGGGAAAGGGCCTCTTTTTTCGGTAAACTGGTTCTTGCAGACAGGCACAGAACCTTGAAAATCGAATGACCGGCTGCAAGGGGTATGGCCTCCGGGGAAGTGACGCCAGGACAGAAATCGAGCGCACCAAAGAGGCCGATACGCCGGGAGAAATTCCGGGCAGGAGCGGCTTGCAGGCAGACCGGCGGACAGGAAACAAGTTTATCATGCGGGGCGTATGGCTCCGCAGCAAAGAAATGGAGGAAATCATTATGACACTGAGTATGAAAGAAAAGAAGATTCTCTACGCTTTCGCCTGTCCCAGCCATCACAATACGGTGACACGGCTGAAATGGCTGACGGCCCTGACGGTTGACCCGGAGGCCAAACGCCGGATGCTGGGGCTGGCCCGGAAGGTGGAGACGGAGGTGGGCGAAAGCTGGTACGAGGATTTTTACCACCATCTGCGGATGGAGATGGACGAGTACCGCCGTCTCAAGCGCAGCCTGCGTGTGCTGAAATCTTACACTGATTATGAGGAGGATCTGTATGAGGAAGCTGTCTAAGTATGAGAAAGAAACTATCATCAACTGGAACGAGGCGGAGAACCTTGCCAGCATCTACACCTTCAACGCCAGCTTGAAGCGCAGGCTGGCTGATTTCAGCCGGAAATACCCGCTGCTGTGCCGGTTGGAGCGCAGCACGCCGGAGGGCAGCGTGACCTATGTGCTGGACAAGTCCCGGCTGTCGATCCGGCTGGTGCCGCCGTACAGCGAGGAACGGAAAGCCGCCGCAAGGGAGTACGCAAAGGAGCATGGCTTTCAGGTGGTGGGAGCGGAAGAAAAAATCGCTTGAAATCGGGGCGATTACGGTCAAAATGCCGGGTCTGCACCCGCTGTTTTGACTGGCAATCCCCGCAGGCGTATTCCGTATCCACTCCCCGCCTATGGGCGCAAATGTGCGGATACGGAGCCGGTGAAACTGGCAAACGCCGCTCCTGCGGTGGAAGCCAGCTTCGCCGGTGCGGGAGTACAGAGGGCAGCCAGCCCTTTGTGCCGGGGTGCAGGGGCGGCAGCGCACTGCTGGGGTCAAGGGGCAACGCCCATTGGCGGGTTAAGGGCGGCAGCCATTATCGGGTCAAGGACGAAGTGCCTTGGCGGGTTGAGGGCAGCCGCCCCATCGGGTCAAGGGTGAAACGCCTTGCCCAGGGAGAGTTGATGCCTGCGTCAACTCGTACTGGGTATATTACCTGACGCAAAATTCGCAGGATTTGCGGCTTCGCCGCCCCTTCCCGGCCCCGCAGCATCTTCGCAGGAAGGAGGAAATCTGTTTGAAACTGACACGACACAATGGACGCTCCGGCAAGCATGGCACCTATAATCCCCGCCACAATGACCGCCGGTTTGATGTGGAGAACAGCGAACACATTGACGCAGAACGGGCAAGGCAAAATGTCTACTGGGACTGCTACCGGGGCTTTACCACCCATGAGTTCCGGGAGAACCCGGAGCAGTCGGATTTCAGCTTTGAGGAAATTGAGCGGATGTACTACTATGAGCATTACGGCGGCCATGTGGAGGCCCAGAACGCCCGGAATGAGAAAACCCGGCACACGGAGCGCAACCGCAGCGTGGAGGACTTGCTGAAAAACAACAAGACCTGCCCGGAGGAAAGCATCTACCAGATCGGCACGATGGGAGAATCCGTCCCGCCGGATACGCTCTTTTCCATCGTCAATGAATTTTATGAGGAATTTGAGCGCCGCTTCGGTTCCCATATCCACATCTTAGACTGGGCGCTCCATCTGGACGAGGGGACGCCCCACATCCATGAGCGGCACGTCTTTGACTGTGAGAACCGCTACGGGGAGCTGTGCCCCCAGCAGGAAAAGGCGCTGGAAGAACTGGGCATCCCTCTCCCCAACCCGGAGAAGCCCAAAGGCCGGAACAACAACCGCAAGCAGACCTTTGATGCGGTCTGCCGGACGCTCCTGTTTGACATCGCCAGACGGCATGGGCTGCATCTGGATCAGGAGCCGTCCTACGGTGGGAGGGAGTATCTGGAAAAGCAGGATTATATCCTGATGAAACAGAAGGAGCAACTGGCGGCGCAGGAGCAGAAGCTGGAAGAACTGACGCTCAAAATTGAGGACGTGGAGACACTGTTAGATGATGTTTCCGATGCGGCCTATGACAAGGCGGTGGAGGTCGTGACTGATACCGTCAGGCAGGAGACGCACAAGGAAGATATTCGTCTGGTGGAGGAATCGAAAAAATGGGTGCTTTCGCCGGAGCGCAAGGCTCCAAAGAAGGAGCGTGAGTACGCCGCCGCCCGTCTGGATGGGGTCATTAACAAGATTAAAAATGTCATGCAGACTGCTCTGGCGAAAATCCAGCGGACGCTGATGCAGCCGGAGGTCAAGCAGGCCGGAAAGGAGCAGGTCAAAAAGAAAGCCAAAGAATCCATTATGGATATGCTGGCAAAGGCAAAGATCAACGCAGACCGGGATAACCGGGAGCGTTGGGAACGGGAGGGGCGGATCGCCCCGAAAAAGAAACACGATATGGAGTTATGAGGCATCTGATTTTCTGTGGAAACCGGGTGCCTTTTTCTTTGTCTGGAGGTGAGAAAATCGAATGTGTTTGAAGCGGTGAAGCAGGCTGTCCCCACAAGGCAGGCTGCGGAGTTTTACGGGATACAGGTCGGCAGGAACGGCATGGTCTGCTGTCCCTTCCATGATGACAAACATCCCAGCATGAAGGTTGACCGCCGGTTCCGCTGCTTCGGCTGTCAGGCGGACGGGGATGTGATTGATTTTACCGCCCGTCTGTTCGGGCTGAACAAAAAAGAGGCGGCCTTGAAGCTGGCGGAAGATTTCTCGGTCAGCTTTGACGCCAAAGGCCATGACCCGCCCCGCAGGAGGCCGGTCAAACGGAAAATCAGCGAAGAACTGCGCTACCGGCAGGCGGAGCAGAAATGTTTCCGGGTGCTGTGCGATTACCTGCACCTGCTGGAACGCTGGGAGAAGGAATATGCCCCGCATACGCCGGAGGAAGCATGGAACCCGCTGTTTGTGGAGGCACTGCAAAAGAAACCGTATACGGAGTATCTGTTGGATATTCTGCTGTCCGGCGGTATGGAGGAACGGGCCTGCGTGGTCGCTGAATACGGAAAAGAGGTGAGGAAGATTGAGCAGCGAATATCAGAGTTTACCGCCAGCCACCCGGCAGGCCGCCATGAGCGCAGCCGAAGCCTTAGCGCCGGAACAGAGCGTTGACGAAGTGCGGGAAAGCCTCTCTGTCACGGAGAAGGGCCAGCCCGCCAACACCATCGGCAACTGCCGGACGGTGTTCTGCCATGACCCGCTGCTGCGGGACGCCATACGGCTGAACCTCCTGACTGACCGGGTAGACATCGTGCGGAATTTGGGCTGGCGCAGGAACACCAGCGCCCTGACGGATACGGATGTGAAGTATCTACTTCTCTATTTTGAGCAGAACTACGGCCTGACCAGCGAGAAGAAAATGACGGCGGCCCTGTCCATCGTGGCGAATGAGAACTGCTACCATCCCATACAGGATGTATTAAACGGCCTTGTGTGGGACGGGACGCCCCGCATCCGCTCCTGTCTCCATCACTTCTTAGGTGCAGAAGTCAGCGACTATGTGGAGGAAATGCTGAAGCACTTCCTGCTGGGGGCCATCCGGCGGGTGTTTTCCCCCGGCTCCAAATACGAGGAAATGCTCTGTCTGGTGGGCGGACAAGGGGCTGGCAAGTCCAGCTTCTTCCGCCTGCTGGCGATCCGGGACGAGTGGTTCTCCGATGACCTGAAAAAGCTGGACGATGACAGGGTGTTTTTGAAGCTGCAAGGACACTGGATCATCGAGATGTCGGAGATGCTGGCTACCAGCAGCGCCAAAAGCATTGAGGAAATCCGTTCATTTATCAGCCGCCAGAAGGAAACTTACCGCACACCCTATGAGGCCCAGCCCAAAGACCGGCTGCGGCAGTGTGTGTTCGGCGGTTCTTCCAACACGCTGGACTTCCTGCCCCTTGACCGGGCCGGGAACCGGCGTTTCCTTCCCATCATGATTTACCCGGAGAATGCGGAGGTTCACATTTTGGAGGACGAGGACGCTTCCAGAGCCTACCTGTTGCAGGTCTGGGCGGAGGCCATGACGATTTACCGCAGCGGCCACTATTCCATGAAATTCAACAAGTCCATCCAGCGGCAGCTTGTGGAGGTGCAGAAGGATTTCATGCCGGAGGACACGGAGGCCGGGCAGATACAGGGCTTTCTGGAACACTACACCGGCAGCATGGTCTGCTCCAAACAGCTTTTCAAGGAGGCGCTGGGCCACACCTATGACGAGCCGAAGCGGTGGCAGCTTCACAATATCAACGAGATCATGAACACGGTGGTGACGGGCTGGAAGCCGTTCTCCAATCCGAGGATGTTTGCCGGATATGGCAGGCAGAAGGGCTGGGAACGGGACGTTTCCGGCAACGAACTGCCCGGCAACGAAGATGGATTTGTGGAACTGAGCGAGGAAGAATGCCTCCAGTTGGAACTTCCGAAGGAGTGGATCGCCTGAAAATGGCGGTCAGTTGCCGGGATGGTTGCCGCTTGGTTGCCGGGTTCGTTGCCGGGGATTTCCCTGTCTGGATGCGGGAAAAACCAGTAAATAAGGGATATTTTAATCATTATCTTTATCTCCGGCAACGAAAGCAACGAGATTTTTCAAGAAAATTCACAAAGTAAGATTTACAGGCCAGACGGTAGTTTACAGGTTTTCAGAGGTTCGTTGCCGGACTTCGTTGCCGATGCTGCCGTCCGGCCTGTCTCTCTGGAGGTAGCCTATGGAAAAAAGCAAAAATCAGAAGAATAAAGTCCGTTTTGTGGTGGTGCGGGAGTTCTCCGGGGAGAAGTCCATGCGGGAAGTCTTTGAGCAGCTCATTGAGCGCCAGACCTGCGAACACTTCGAGGAATGGCGGCATCAGCGGGAAATGGCAGAAAAAGCTGCGTAAAAACGGTTGATTCAGGGACAGGGACATGGTACTATAATGGTATCGTGTCCCTGTTCATAGAAGGAGAACGCTATGAGCAGGAAAAAACAAGTCTATGAGAAAATCACCGCTCTCTACTGCCGAATCTCTCTGGATGACGGCGGCGACAATGAGAGTATGAGCATCAGCAACCAGAAACTCATGCTCCGGGATTTCGCAGAAAAGCATGGGATGTTCCAGTATGAGTATTATGTGGATGACGGCTATACGGGCCGCAACTTCAATCGTCCCTCGTTCCAGCGCATGATCGCTGACATTGAGGCGGGGAAAATCGGCTGCGTGGTCACCAAAGACCTATCCAGACTCGGCAGGAATTATATCGAAGCTGGCAGCTATATCGAAATCTTTTTCCCCAAACACAATGTGCGCTATATCGCCGTCACGGACGGCGTGGACAGCCTGACCCGTCAGGAGATGGACATTACGCCTTTTAAGAATATCCTGAACGATATGTACAGCCGGGATATTTCCACAAGAAGGTGCTGGCGGGCATTACTACCCGCTCCCGGCAGGGAAAGTTCTGCGGCGGGACGCCGCCGTTTGGTCTGATGCGTGACCCAGAGGACAAAGGGCATCTCATTATTGACCCGGAGACAGCGCCGATCATCCGCAAAATCTATGACTATGCCTTGGACGGGCTGGGCTGCATGAGGATTTCCAAACGGCTGATGGAAGAAAAAATCCCCATCACCCATGTCAAGGCCAACACGGAGTTTGACGCCAACTATTATTCCTGGGGCGGGGCGAGAATCAGCCATATCCTGCGGAATCCCTTCTATAAAGGCGCACATCTGGTCTTTCGGACGCACCAGAAGGGCATCCGCTCCAACACCTATGACATTATCCCCCGTGACCAGTGGGAAGTGATTGAGGGCTGCCATGAGGCGATTGTGACGCCGGAGGAATGGGAACAGGTGCAGGAACTGATTGACCGCAGACCGACCATTCAGGGAAATTCCTGCCCCTTCTACAATCTGTTCCACGGGCTTGTCTACTGTGCCACCTGCGGGAAGTCCATGCAGGTGCGGTATGAGAAGGTGGGCCGAACCGGGAAGAACCGCTTCACCGGCAAGATGCGGGAACCGATTGACAAGGCGTACTATATCTGCCAGACTTACAACCGCATGGGCTGCAAGGTCTGCTCCAGCCACAAAATCGAGGCAAGGGGTTTGTACAATCTGGTGCTGAAGGATATACAGGAACTGGCGGCGCAGGCCATGAAGGACGCCGATGCGTTCTACCAGCGGCTCAGCCGCCGAATGGAGCGCCGGTATCTGGTGGACGCTTCTCAGACGGAGAAAGAACGCCAGCGGCTGGAAGCCCGGAATCAGGAAATTGACAGGATGTTTCTGAGCCTGTATACCGATAAGGCAAAAGGCATCCTGACCGAGCAGCGGTTTGTGAAGCTGACGGCGGCGCTGGAACAAGAGCAGGAATCCAACCAGAAGCGCCTGCATGACCTGGCAATGATGCAGAGCCGGGCGGATACCCAGGAGAGTGAAGTCCGCACCTTCATCAAGGAAATCCGGCGCTATGCCACCATCGAGGAACTGGATGAGGCAGTGCTGAACCGGCTTATCAGTAAAATCCTGATCGGCGAGGTTAAGAAGGTGGACGGCCAGAAGGTGCAGGAAGTCAGGATCGTGTATAACTTTGTCGGGGAAATCCCGGAGATTGCAGCGTAAATAGTTTGCCCCATCTCTCACAACCATTGAGGGATGGGGCTTTTATTTTGCCGTCGTCCGGCAGCATTATATTGATTGGGTTTACTCCATCCGCAACCGTTCCACTACGGTGCGTTTTGCCATCTCATGGCCGGTGATAACAGGAATACCAGCCCCAAGCAAGGCAAAGAGAGGGATGATGAACAGGAAGGGCGTGAGGTTCAGATGGTAGGTAAAAAACCAGAATAGTCTTTCCACCGCCTGGAAGGCAATCGGGCCCAACGTCAGCGTCAAAATCAGAGCCAGCCCTGCCGCCCCCAGAGCGTACAGCAATCCTTCCCAGATCAGCATAGCGCGCAGTTGCCGTCCGGTCATGCCCACGGCCTGGAGCACCGCCAGTTCCCTCTGACGTGCAATGATGCCAGTCAGGATGGCATTGAAGAAGTTCAGCACACCGACCAACCCAACGATGAAACTGAGCGCACCGCCCAGCAGCAGGAACATGGAGCGCATACTCTCAAATTCCCCAGCATAGGTGGCCTTGCTCTCGTAGTCCAGCTCCGGGTTGACGTTCTCAGTGTAATCCGCCAGGAAGGACTCCATGGCGGCGTTGGTCTCGTCGGTGGTGTCGAAGGCGTAGTACATCACATCCGACGTGCCGGTGTCCTGGACAAAGGTCTCGTCGTTCAGGATGAACTCATCGCTACCATAGTAGCGGTAGCTGAGGGCGAAGGGCACCGTCACCAGGGCCGCCACGGTGTAGTCAACGTCCCGGTACTTCACCGGCCGCTCCACCCAGTTGGCCCCGTCCGGCACATCCTCCAGGGAAGCCCAGACCTCGCCGGTGTCTGGGTCGTAATACTCGCTCTCCTCCACATAGCGGAGGGTGACGGTGTCCCCCAACCGGGCCCAGTGGGAGGCCATGTCTGCGTTTCCATAATCGTCCTCTGAGTATACGGCGGCGATAGCCCGGCTGCCCGGCTCGTAGAGGGCGGACAAATCTCCCTCCAGCACCGTCAGGTGGTCCAGGGCAAAATCGCTCATACCGGAGATCTGAACCCCGTCGGCCAGCAGGCCCGCCTCGTTCTTATCAGTCAGGCGTATCAGGTTGTCCATCTCCTCCGGGGTGTAGAAGTTCTGCTTGTTCTGCCGGAACCAGTCTTCGGTGACGTACTCCAGCACAGGAGAGGTCTGGCCGTACACCACGCCGCTGTCGGTGATGCCGCCCTGGGCGTCGATGTCATCAATGACGGACTGGGGCACGGCCTGTTCCGCACTGAACAGGGTGCTGGTCTGGAATTTTCCAGCATTGGCCACAATGAAATCGCTGGCGGTGAAATTGGACACATACTTGTCCATATCAAAGCCACCGGCAAAGTTCACCGTCACAGTAAGCAGCACCACCGCCAGTGACAGCGACAGCACCGTCACCACGGTCTTTCCCTTGCTGCGGCCCAGGTTGGCCCAGGCCATCGTGAAGGGACTGACCTTTCGGGCCTTCCGGCCCTTAACACGGGTCTTTTCGCTGCTGCCTTCGGTGTAGCGCACTGCCTCCACCGGGGAGACCCTGGCCGCCATCCGTCCCGGCTGCCGGCAGGAGATCAGCACCGTCAGCAGTGCGAAGGCCGCGGAAACGACAAAGATCCAGGGGCTTACAGAGGTCATTGGCATAATCCCGTTGAGCCGGGCCACAATCACCGGGGTTAGCTGCCCGCCGATCAGCCAGCCGATCACCAGCCCGATGGGGATACCAACAGCAGAGAGGGTCAGGGCTTGCAGACGGATGATCCGCCGCAGTTGCCGGGGGGGTGGTGCCGATGGTTTTCAGAAGGCCATAGAACCGGATATCCCCGGCCACCGAGATCTGGAACACATTGTAGATGATGAGATACCCGGTGAAAACGATAAGCAGGATTACCCCGGCAATGGCCATGACCGTCATGGGGTCCACAATGTCGGACATCCGGGCCCCGGTGTAGCCCCAGTTGACGCCGGTATCAATGTAATTGTCCCCAGCGGTCTCGCTCTGGTAGCCGTGGTTTTCCAAAATTTGGTTCAAATCCCGCTCGATATGTCGGGAGTCGCTTTTCAGCATCACGTCCAAATTCCACCGGCCTGTCATGCCGTCATCAGGGCTGTCAGGATCTACGCCCACTTCCGCCAGGATTTCGTTCACCCGGCTTTCGGGAATCAGGACATGGTTCGCCACAATGGCCTCATCGTATTCCCACCAGCCACAGAGGGTGAAGGTTTGAGTGGTTTCGTGTCCATCTACGTCAAAAGTGAGGGTAAACTCGGCCCCGATCTCCGGCTTTATGCCCAGCAGTTCCAGTACATGGGTGTCGGTAGCAGCCTGGTCGGTGCCCTCCTGCGGCAAAGAGCCTTCCACCGGGTCACAGTACATCCAGTGGGCCTCGTTGGCGTCGGCAAAGCTCACCTCCACATGAGCTTTATTGAAAGGCGCCTCCCTAGGCATACCCAGGTATCTCCGTTCGCCCCACTGGCCGATGAGAGGATCATCCTTCAGTTCATCAAACTGCGCCTGGGTCATGTACTTAAATCCGCCGTGGGAGAAGCCGCCCACCTGTCGAAAATTGGATTGCTGAAACCCATCGTTGATGGACAAGGCGATGGTGAATAGAGAAGTAAACAGCATCGTTGTCAGGGCGATAGCCACAATGGCAATCAGATTGCGCGTGCGGCTTGCCAGCAGGCTTTTCCACGCCAAATGGCGAACACATTTTCGATTTGAAACTTTCATGGCTCTCCCCCCTTACTGTGTCACAATCCGCCCATCCTCAATGCGGACAATTCGGTCAGAGAGTTGGGCAATTTCTTCGTTGTGTGTAATCATGACCATCGTTTGGGAAAATTTCCGGCCCGTCACCTTCATCAGGCTCAGTACATCTTGGCTGGTACGGCTGTCCAAGTTTCCGGTCGGTTCGTCGGCCAGGAGAATGGCCGGTTTGGTCGCCAAGGCACGGGCGATAGCCACCCGCTGCTGCTGGCCGCCGGAAAGCTGCCCCGGCAGGCTGTTCAACTTCTTTTCCAGCCCCAAGGCGGTGACTACCTCACCTACATAGCGCTCATCTACTTTACCACCATCCAACTGGATGGGCAAAACGATGTTTTCCCGCACCGTCAGCACCGGCACCAGGTTAAAACTTTGAAATACAAAACCAATTTTTCGGCGGCGAAAAATTGTGAGTGCCTCATCCTTCAGGGAGAAGATGTTCTTCCCGTCCACGGTGACGGAGCCGGAAGTGGGCCGGTCCAGGCCCCCCCAGCATGTGGAGCAGGGTGGACTTGCCGGAGCCGCTGGTGCCCACGATGGCTACGAACTCCCCGTCCTCCACGCTGAGATTGACACCATCCAGTGCTTTTACCTGCGTATCTCCTTTTCCGTAATATTTCTTTAAGTTTTTGGTTTCTAAAATCGTCATCTTGTATACCTCCACAAAAAAGTCTGCATTGCCTTTTGACAATACAGACTTTACCACATAATTCTTTCCTGAGCCTTTCTCAAATCTAACAGAGTTGAAAGATTTCCTGTTCTTCATATCCGATTCAACGCACGAGGCAAATACAGTGAGAAAGTGCTTCCGTTTCCTGGTTTGGAGGATACTTTGATATAACCGCCCTGAAGGGACAGAATTTCCCGTGCCAGGTAAAGTCCCAGGCCAAGCCCCTCCGCCGAGTGCGTTAACGTACCACGATAGAAGCGGTTAAAAATCCCGCCCTGTTCTTCTTCTGGAATACCGGGGCCCGTATCCGTCACGTCCACCCGGCAAAAGGTTTCGAGCATCTGTGCAGATACGGTAACCCTTCCGCCAGCGGGTGTGTACTTTACCGCGTTGTTTACAACATTGCCAAGGGCTTCGCTTGTCCAGCGCGGGTCAAAGGAGGCGTCGCCTACAAACGGAAGGTTCTGCAAGGTGATTTTCTTTTTTTCCGCCGCAGGTCTTTCCTGTTCGACAGTCGCCTCTAATAAAGGAGCCACAGGACCCAGTGTGGGAGTTGGAACCACAATACCTGTTTCCAATCTCGAAGCCTTAACCAGAGTCTGAATCAGAAATGACAGTTTCTCCCCCTGTGTTAGCAGCGCCTGGACTTGTTCCCGCTGACGCGGCGACAGATCGCTTTCCGTCAAAAGCGAAGCGTATACAAGTAAATTTGCGATGGGTGTGCGCGTCTGATGGGAAATATCGGAGATCAGTGTTTTCACCGCTTCCTGTTCGGTTTTCATCGTTTTTTGCGTATGAGCAGAGCCGCGCAGGAAGCGAGCAAATTTTGTCTCCAGCGCAGACAGTTCTGTTTCATCAAAATGTTCCTCGGTAAAACCACTGGAAATAGACTGTTCCAACATATTATCCAGCCGCTGAACGGTTCTGCGCCGGGCCGTCCACTGCCAGAGCCCAAATAGAAGCCCAATGACAGCGAAAGCCAGCAACACCCAGGTCAAAGCTGTCATTTGCTTACCTCCCAAGTGTAACCAACCCCGTACACAGTTCTGATCGGGGCATTCCCGAGCTTCCCGCGCAGGCGCCGCACCGCCACAGATAAGGCATTTTCATCCACAAACTCGCCGCCGTCCCACACCTTTTCAAGCAGCAATTCTCTTGGTAACGTGCGGCCCCGGTTCTCCACCAGCAGGCGCAACAGGCGCTGTTCTGTCTTGGAAAGGTCGATGATTGTCCCTTCTTTGGAAAACTCCATCCGTGTGAAGTCGAGGATGAAACCGTTCAATTCGATCCGTTCCTGCTTTACCGGGACAGAGCGCCGCAGTTGGGCATTTACTCTGGCCCGGAGCACTGCCAAGGAGAAAGGCTTGGTAATATAATCATCTGCCCCAGCTTCCAGACCGGTAACTTCATCCAGTTCCAAATCATTAGCCGTAAGCAAAATAGCAGGTGTGGAGGTGCCATTCTGTCGCAGTGTTCGCAACAGTTCCAGCCCACTGCCGTCTGGCAGGTTAATATCCAAAATCAATAAATCAAAAACTACGCCCTGCAAAATCTTGATTGCCTGGAGACGTGTGCTGCAATGTGTGACGGTACAGTTTGGTGTTTCAAGTGCCATACAAATACCACGCCCCAGCGCTTCATCGTCTTCTAAAAGCAAAATTCGACTCACTTCTGTGCTCTCCCTTCCTTTGTTCTGCCATCGACCGGCTTTACAGCATCTTTAGGAAGCAGCCAAACACCGGCCATTTTCACAGCGCCGGGAATACGCCCCTCGACGCAGTAATAGTTGACTTGACGGGACGAAACGCCCCATTTTTCGCTTGCCTCTTTGAGTGTCATGTAGTCCATGCTCATACCTCCGACAATTTCTTTCATTATATTTCATTAGCTCGAAGAACGCAAGGCAGGAAATGTGAATAGATGTTGAATACGCTGCTATCGATCGGTTTGATCTCCTGCGTGATTTCAGCGCCGTGCTGAGCATGGTTTTCATCATTTCCAGCATTTGACTGTAATAGCCGTTGCTGCTTGCCTTTGCCAGCGGAACATCGTATTCATCCAGCAGCAGGATAACCGGCTTTCCGTAATGCGCCTGCATCATCCGCATGAGCGCGGCAATGCTCGTTTTCAGCATGGCGTCGGTCGGCGCACCGTCCACTACATCCGCAAGCTGTTCATAGACTTTTCGGTCGTTTTCGCTAATGTTGGAACTGGTTTTCAGATAGGCGTGTTCACCGTAAAGTCCCGCAATCTGAGTGCGTAACATCTGCTTAGCTGAAGCGTAGTCCAGCCCATCCACATCCTTAAACGTCAAAAACAGGGCCGGATATTGGTTCATCCATGCCGCGCAGACTTCCGGATTGTTCATAATATACAGTCCTTCAAAATAAGCGCGGCTCTGCCTGCGGATATCAAAGAAACTGGCAAGCATACTCATTGCCAGCGTCTTTCCGAAACGACGCGGGCGGGTAATCAGCGTCACTTCTGCAAAGCTGTTTTCAAAAGCTCCGCGATCAGCCCGCTCTTATCCACATAGTAAAAACCGTTCGATCTGATCTTCTCAAAATCAGAGATGCCTACGGCAATTTTCAAATCAGTCATATCGGTTTTCCCCCTGTTTGCTGCGTTTTATGTTTATAACGATCATACCATAAAAACTGCCTTGCGGCAAGGAAAACCAATCTCCAGTTCCGACAGTTACCACTCCTGCCGGAATTGTTTATATAGATGAGTTTCGCAGCCTGTCTGCGGCTCAGTTTCTCTGGCTTCCGCGTTCGCTCAACTGCCATTTTTTTTAGGCAGGCTGCGTCGGAAGTGCATACGGCCTCAGGCCGTGTTTCTGGATTACGCCTGTGAAGCGCCCGCTTTTGCCGCCGCTTCGCAGAGCTGCACAGCCAGCGTTTCACGAATCCGGGAAGGACGTGGGAATGTTCCCGCAGGAGGGTATCTTTTATGCAGTTTTTCTCCACCGCGGTGTCTCAGCTCGGTACGATTGTCATCGGCCTTGGAGCCGGTCTGGGCGTACCGGTTTTCCCACTCCGGCGCGGTATACAGTGCCAGATTCAATGTGTCCCTGCTGATGATGACCCTGATCACCACCATGATCATGAACGTCATCGGCAATAACATTTCCCTGTCCCTTGGCATGGTGGGCGCGCTTTCCATTGTAAAGATTCCGCACCGCCATTAAAGACACCCGGGATACGGCCTATATTTTTGGTGCATTGCGGTGGGCATCTGCTGCGGCGTTTCCTACTATGCCCTGGCGGCCATCAAGCACAGGCATGATTTTCCTGGTCATGCTGGTGATGGGAAGTATCAAGGCCAATGACAGATACCTGCTGATCATCCACGCAAACCGGGAGGACTGTGCCAAAGAAATCGAAACCACCATTTTGCATCAGTATAAGGGCCAGGCCGTTTTGCGGGTGGCAAATCGCACATCGAGCCAATTGGAGTACATCTATGGATTTTCCGTCCGAGCACTGGCAGAAAATTCGTACCAACAACGTCATTGAGCGTCTGAATCGGGAGATCCGGCGCAGAACGCGCGTTGTAGGGACTTTCCCCAATGGCAACTCCGCACTCATGCTGGTTTGTGCCAGATTGCGTCATGTCGCCGGAACGCAATGGGGCGGCAAGAAGTACATGAACATGAAGCACCTTGAGATGCAGGAAGACATGGCTGGCTGATAGCAGAAAACAGAGCTCACGTCAAGGGCTTCGCAAGCGGCTTCGCCGCCCTTGACGCGCTCTCTGCCTTCTGCTATTGGGTAATCAAGGGCAGGTTCCCTGCCCTGTGCAGACGGAGTTCTGCCAGATTTGTAAATGAATTTGCGCATAATACTTGACGGTACCCGCAGTGATAATAGAACTCGCCTCGAGGAGAAACCTTTACCTCAGCGTTCTCAATTTCTGACTGTGAGACATAAAAGTCTGCGCCGACTGATTCGATGAACACATCAGAACTATAGCCGCTGTTGCCGTCGCCATCTTTGGTCAATAGCTTTCCGACGAAAAACTTGTTTTTCTGGGTTATCACCAACCACCGGCTCGTTCGCCGCGCCAGTAATCTTATCTTTAAACTCCGCCAGGATTCTTTCTGCAAGCTTCTCTCTTGCGACGGAAAGGTTGCCAGCCATGTTGCCCACCTCGCTTACCTTAGGTATTTAATCGCCGTCTTATACTTCACGCCGAGCTTTTGCAGGATCTTGTCATAAGCCTCGTCTTTGTCGATTTTAATGTCGGTTTCGCACATGCTGATGATTTTGAGGGCATAGGCTACGTCCTCAATCGTTTTGGCATGGAATTCCATAGAATCAAGTTTCTGCTCGGCATCCGCCAGCATATCGCCAAATAAGTGTGATAAGGTTTCGTAATCGGTGATTTCCTTCGGGAGCAGTTTCTTTGCCATCACTATATAAAGGTAATCGCGGAAGTTGGTAATCTTATCAAAATACGACAGTTCGGCAAGCTTTTTAGATAGCCTTTCCCAGTCCGCGATCTGGTTTTCGTCAATAGCGGAAATTTTAGCGACCGTCTCAATCAGAGTATCTTCGTCCACGGCTCCCGCTGCGGACAAGGAGCTGAAATCACTTCAGCAAGCTGGGCAGAAAAGACAACGATCGCGTCGTCTCCAGTGCTCTGATGCGGCTCGCCGAAGGCCGCATCGGTTGCAAGTTCCAGCACTTTTCCACGCACTTCGCCATCAAATTCAAAGAACTCCGCTGCCACAGCATTCTTAGCAGAAAAAGCTGCCACTGCCGAGAATGCCTTCACCGGTCATGACTGATTTGTCCACCGTAATGGAATCTTGCGTCAATAACCGACCGGATAATCACATTGCCGCCGCAGGAAAGTGTGTTGCAGCTGATGTTCTCCGCAACAATCTCGTTTCCGAGAATCTTCTCTGCTTCGATTTTTCCACTGCAAGTGATGGCTTTAAGACAAGAAAGAGTTTTTGCTTTGATATTGCCCGTTACCAACAAGTTTCCTTGCACATCTATGTCGTCGGCCTCGACATTGCCAATCACTACAAAATCATAGCAGGTGTAAATAGAGGGAGCTTTAAGTGTTCCGCCCATCACGGTATATGATTCGTTAAATATCAACTTTTATCGCTCTGCATCGCTTGGAGGACGTTCTCGCCACCGACCTTAGCCGATGCAGTATCGAACTGTATAAACTCGCTCATCTTGTTCCTCCTTCTACAGCTTACTCTGCGGCTTCAAGCATGTTGATATAAACCGAGGTTTCTCCGCTTTCCGGTAGAATCACATGGAGGATTTCCTTAGCTCTTGTACATGCGACATACAGGAATCGGATATTGCTCTTGGTGTCTTTGAGAGCGTCTTCGAACCCTTCTTCGTTTTCACGGATTGCATTCCAATCTGGATTTTTCGTCCCGTCGTGCACTCCAAGCGGCAATAGCCCGCAGACAATCGCTGCCCTAAAGTCGAGTCCCAGTACGCTCTGGAAGGTGATGAGACGAACGCCGCCATCGTCGCCGTACCTGGCGCTCCAGCCAGTGTCTGTGTTATACATAGCGCAATGAGGAATATCATTTTGCTCAAGCAACTCCGTAAGCGGCGCCTCCAAATTATAGATGCGATTACCCCAACCGGGGAACCTTTTAAGATGCCTCCGATTAAACATGATAACAGCAATCTCGTCATAGGGAATACCGTTTTCGTCATGAATCATTCTAATCGATTCTGCGACGGCTCTAGCCTCGCTTTGGTTATTCCTATCGGTTAGATGCTTTATCATTACTCCCGGGCCATGGAAAACGCTTTTTCCCCGAAGAAACTCGTCCGGGTCAAGGTCGGTATTTTGCTGCACCGAAAAAAGGTAATCTTTTGCGCTAGTGACATAGCGGTTAATGTACTCGTTTATCTCAATACAGTTGCGGTAATTTCTTTCGATGCGGATATTTTTGTTGCCACCACGATAGTTGGGATAACCCTCGCCAGCATTCCACGGTGCGCGGCCATGTCTCTGCAGGTTGGCAAGTTTTTGAGTCTTGTCGCCGCAGATTACAAATAGATGGTCGTCTGAATTCTTGTTTTCGAGTAGGTTGTAGCAGAACTTATACCACTCCAGATTAAACTGTTGGACTTCATCGATAAAGATTCCATAAAAACGCTCTTTGATCTGCCCAGCATTTAGCCTTGCGATTGCACCATTGACCCAGCCATCAAAGTCTTTGTTCTGCGTGTGAAACCCGTTCTTGTTGAGCAGGTTTCTGCAGAGCGTATGGAAAGTCAGGCAGGTGACGTTCTTTGCTCGAAGTCCTGCCCGGTCGATAAACCAAGTATAGAGGGAATAGAGGTTGCTGTTGTAGCAAGTAATCAGAAACTGCTTGTCCGGGTTCATGGTCGCCGCTTTGAAACACTTGGCGATTAAGAGCACGCTCTTCCCGGATCCAGCACAAGCCAGAATTAGTTGTTCGCCCTTGACGATTTTATTGACGATGTTGATCTGCTCTGCATCGAGGCGGAAGGCCTTAACCGCCGCATCGTCTTCTGTCACCACCAACAGCTCATTGTCGACGCCGGCTTTTCTTTCTTCGTCCGTCACTGCCGAAACACGAATACTCACATATTCCGGCGCAATACGCTGGAGTACGGAATTGACATTCTCATCAGAAATCTCCATTCTCTGCTCGGAAACAGCTATGACCGAGATTTCGAGAAGTCGAGACACGGTCGTTTCGAATTCGGTCCGGAACTTAGGCAGATCCTCCTTGAACAAGCAGGCGTTGTCGATAAAGGATTTAAGCTTCTCGTTGTCGGTTCCAGCAACATCCTTCCGCTGGAGCTCAGGAAAGACATAAACAAGGTTGATCGGAAACCTGAGCTTGTCCGTATTGCAAACCAGTGCTTTATTGGAAAGCAGTTTCGCGGAAACAGTCCTGACGGTCTGGGCATAGAGCGTATCGATGAGCATCGGGATGGCAAAGCCAAATTGCGATGGGTCGCTAAACCCTTCAAAGAACTTGAAGAAGATTACTCCGTCAGAGCACACTAAAGTATGCATGCTCTCATTCTTGAGCATGGCGGGATTAGTCTTGATGAGCAGATATCCGAATCGCTCGCTGCTCATTACGTTCCGCACAAAAGATTTTCTCGTTTCGAGAAAGCTCAATCTGCTGGTACTCAGACGGCAGGATTTCCATATTAGTCCTTCTTTCCGTTTAGTACTGTCACGATTTCTTCGATAATGTCATCAACGAGCGGCTTCGCCAGCTTTTCCGACAAAATATCCGAGATAATCGCCAGGATCTTCTTGCTCCGTTTATCAACGCCCGTGTTGACTTGGTTCATTTTGTAGTTATTGCTGTTTGTAGCTTCCTCGATAGTCTTAGCGAGCTGCTCGGCAAGTTGTTCTTTAGCCGATTTTAGATCGTCGCGGACCTTGGCGCGGTTTAGAGTTTCTTCAGTCGCCGCCAGCTGGTCGAGGAGCCGGGTTTTATCGACGGAGGAGTTGAATCCCTCGGTGATAGTTACCGCTGCTTCGCTGACTTGCTTCTGGACCTCGGCGATGATTTTCGCAGAGTTGTCGTTTCTTAGCGCCGAAGCCTCGCGAATGGCTTTGGTAATTTCCGCACCGATACTCTCTTGTAGTTCAGCGATGAGCTTGTAATATGCTTCGTTCTGCTCAAAATCATCACGTCTGGCGTTCGGGATCAGCTTGTCCGTCACGATAAACAGTTCGCCCTGGGTCCAGCCGTTAAAGCGCGGTTCTTTGAATATCGAGTTTAGCGTCCGATTGTCGCCGATGAGAATATTGCCTTTGCGCACTCGGATACCGGAAATTTCGTGTTCGGAGAGGGAGCCAAGCCAATTACAAACACCATACCATCCCAGCGCATAGAGCTCACCCTCGATCTCCACCCGGAAAGTACGAAGGGAAAGGATTTCGTCGTTCTTTTTTTTGTTCCGATCGGAATGATAACGGTGGCGATTTGGCTTATAGATAGGCTCAAGGTCGTTCACGCTTTCTCCCACGAAAATCGGGAACTCTTCCACCTCATACCCGTTCTCGCTTAAGAACCGATGCAAATCCGGCGAATGGAAAAAGCGCCGAGATTTATATGGCAACGGCGCTACTTGAGCAATGTAGCTTTTAGCTATGTCAATGTTTAGCAGATCAGAAAAAAAGCCACTCACGTCAAACAATTCGGCAATAAAGTAATGCCGATCTCTACGTTCTTCTTCTTGCCGGACGCTCGTAACACTCTCGAGCACGGTCGCGAGATCCATGTCTTCATTTGCGCCAGGGACGAGTAGTTGCCGGAGCTTCTTACAGTCGAACTCAACGATAGTTTTGGTGGTTTCGTTATCTGCCGAGGTGGTAAAAACCAGACGCCCACAATAACTCATCCCGCCGAGCCTGCCGATTCCGCGGAAGCCTCGATTATTGTCATGCCTTTTTGTCGAGCTACCAATATTCATAAGCGTTGACACAGCCTGCGCAGCGGGAATGCCAGTACCGTTATCCTTAATCGAGATATATGCGCTCTCCGCATCGACGATGATGTCTATGCGCATGCTCTGAGGCTCGATCAAATTCGCCGAAACGGCGCTTTCCAGAGAGTCGACGCTGTTCTGAATATATTCCCGGTAAATAATCTTCGGGTCTGAGTACATGCCCGTGGTAAGCGATTCGAGCGTATACTTACCAACTTGAATGACATCCGCCATCTGCGATGCCTCTCTTTCTGATAAAGTTCAGCCTTTATTATTCCTTCGGCTCGTCGAGTTCGACGATGTCTTCGATCTTACATTCCAGCGTCTCACAGATCTTTCTTAAAACCTGTGTAGAAACATCGCCACCTTTTCCCATCTTTGCGATGGTATTTGTCGTAATACCGGCTGCTTCACGTAAATCTTTTTTCTTCATATGCTTGTCAATTAAGAGCTTCCAAAGTTTATTATAGTTCATACGTTCCACCTCTTAGTCAGCAGGATAAATGAACACAACCAGTATATCATATGAAAGCATTCAGAGTCAATCACAATAGCTAACATTTTTATTGAAATTCTCAATCTTTTTTATTTCAGTCTAAATTTTCGCTTGAATAACGTTGGATTGCATTACGTCCTTTGCTTCTCGCTAAACGTGTGTACGAATATAAAGCCATGCAAATAAAAGCGATAGCTGTTAGATTTGCTAACACCAGTTCTCTCTCCAGCTAATCGGGCAACCCGTTCCGTTAGTAACCGCATCCGCAGATCCGGCAGATTTATTGCTTCGTACTTTCGTAAATATTCATAGTTCATGCATACTCAATCAGGAATAGTCCTTAAAACTGCACGGATGGCCAGTAAGGAACTGCATGGATTTTCAATTCCGTCACATTTTTAGCTGAATCATCCGCCAATGTTAGCATTTTGGGGTTCCAACAGAAGGGAGCGCCGTTAGAAATCCGGCAAAAATGTTGGCGACCTGCAAACAAAACCCCTGAATCTGTTAGCAGAAGGGCCCGGCAGAAAAAGAAAAGCGCCCGCTTTTGTTAGCAGGCTGCTGTTAGCAGCTTTTTGCTTCAAAAACGGGCTTTTTGGCGATCCCGGCGCGATTCGAACGCGCGACGTTCCGCTTAGGAGTGCCAAAAAGCGTTCGCCTTTGGAACCCCTCAACACCCCTGGAGCGCCTTATTTTACTGGATTTCTAACGTTTTTGAGTGTTCGCATTTCCCTCTAAAATACCCCGGTTTTCCCCGGGTGAAATTAGCAGAGTGTTAGCAGAGCTAATTTTTCTGGGGGGACAAAAAACCAGCCGAATCCAAAATTAGCAGATAACACTGTTCATTTTGTTATTAAATCACAATTATCATTATAACAGATATGAAAACATGACTATGTGCGTTGAGGATAGAACTGCTCCTCGTAACATACTTTTCATGGTTATACCACTGAATTAATATATTTCTTGAATTTGAACTTGACTGGGAGTAAAGAGAAGCCTGTTAACCCTAATCACCGACTCAGACGCACCACAGCCAGAATTCCTCGCAAATCTCGATGTGCTCTATTATTCGTAAAATTATTCGTAAAGTATTGAACGAGACTTTTGCTCATGCTATAATGGAATCGAAAGGAGTGGTCTGTCCATGGCAATCATTAGCCCTGTGTCCGATTTGCGCAATTACAACACCGTTCTAGAACAGGTTTCCGCTGGTTCACCGGTGTATCTGACGGTCAACGGACGTGGCCGTTTTACGATCCGCGATATTGCGGACGATGAGGAATTTGAGAAGGCAAAGGCGATGCTCCGCCTGATGTGTGAGCTCAATACGGGCATCCGCTCGGGAGAGGAAGAAGGATGGGTGTCCGAGGATGATGTCCGGGCACACTTCCACAGCAAACGCAAATGAGGATTGAATACTCCCCTATCGCCGTTCGTGACCTCGAACGTGTCTGGGCGGAGGTTTTTGAAGCTTCTGCTAGTGAAGAAACCGCAACGAAATACGTCGATGATCTGATGAATCAGATTTCAGCAAAACAAAACTTTCCAAAGTCCGGCGCTCCGCTGTATTACGAGGGCCTGTTCACCGGATTCTACTTCGTGACGTTCAAGTCCTATATGGCATTCTACAAGGTGGAGACCGATCGGATGCTGGTCAGCAGAGTGGTCTATGGAAAGAGCGACTACATGCATACCATTTTCCGTAATACACATAAGGAGTGATCCATGAAGTGCTGGCTGTTAAGCTGGCGCTTTTTTTCGTAATTCAAGCTGAATGGTGGCGACATCAAGGCTGTGCAAGGTTATTCCGGACATTCTCAGGCACAGATGGTTACTGATCAGTATTCGCACATTCTCGACGAAAACCGCCGGCAGAATGCGCAGCTTGTCAAAAGGGCGTTTTATCAGGGGAGAGGTGCCGAAGTAACCAGTACTGATCAGAAAGAGGCCTTCTGCATCTGAGCAGGCAGCTGCGTCCGGTATCGATGCGGAGCTGTTGATGCTCCAAATGAGGATGAATGCATCTCAGTTCTTAAAAAACTAGAAGATTCCGTTATAATCAACCTCGTAATAGTTGTTGTCCCAATCACGAACTATCGATTTCAAAAGGTGCTTGATCATCCATTGTCACGAAAATTTCCGATGAAAAACCCAAGATGTCTCAAAGTTTTCCCAATGAACAAACTGCTTTCCCATGCCGCTACAAACATGGACACTAACCGGGTTTCCCATGAGAAGCCCGGTTCGCTGAGTGGCCCGGTTCTGCCGTTGCCATCGACTGCGTCGCCATCGAGGACAAGTACGGCAACACCCCTACACAGCGGGCTGAACTGGAGTGGCTGCTGTACAACAGGCCGCTGGAGTACGCACAGCTTGTGCTGGGAGGAGAGATGTAGCACTATCTCTCGCTGGGATGCGACCACGGCAGGCTGGAAGATTAAGTCCCTATAAAGAACACGATGCTCACCGACCTATGGTTTGCCATAAGCTGGTAGCATCGCTTCTTATCCATAAGCAACTCGCTCTTTTCGGCTAACGCTTTTTGTAAATGTTTCCCTTGCAGAATCTCTCCAGATTCTCTATAATAAGAAAGAGCTTTATAAATCTTCTTTCAAATGTTGAATCTGCTCTTGGAGGTGAGTGAGCCCATGACCGGCAGCGGCGCAAATAACCGTGATGTTAAAAAATCAACCGCATCCGAACGATTCGCAGCATTTTTCCTGCGACCGAATCTCGCAGCCGGAGCTTGCGGCAAAAGTCAACAACAGCTGGCCGACCGTATTGCAGAATGTCAAAGAACTGATGGCGATGGGACTGGTGCAGGAGGTCGGCACCTTTGAATCTACCGGTGGGCGCAAGGCGAGAGCATTTGCTCCCGTGCGGAATGCCAGACTTGCGGTCGGACTGGAGATCACCCAGAATCATGTCGGAGCAGTTCTGGTCGATCTATCCGGTAACCTCCTCCACTATGAGCGTAAAAAGCGTCTTTATGAGCGGTCGGACACCTATGCGGAAATGCTTGCCGGAATCGTGCAGGGGCTGATTGAAAAAGAGGGCTGCCCGGTCGAAAAAATCTTGGGCGTTGGCATTTCGCTGCCCGGTATTCTGGACAAAGAGGGGCAGACATTGGTTTACTCTCATGCCTTGGGTCTGCGGAATGTTCCTACCGAAGAATTCAGCCGTTACATCCCGTTCCCCTGCCGGTTCATCAACGACGCGAACGCTGCCGGACTTGCTGAAGTGCGCGACCTCGAATCTCCCCGCAGCCTTGTCTACCTTTCTCTGAGCAACAGTGTCGGCGGTGCGATTCTGACCGGTGGAGCGCTCTATGGCGGCGACCATCTTCGTGCCGGAGAGTTCGGGCACAACACGCTCGTTCCCGATGGCCGCCCCTGCTACTGCGGAAAAAAGGGCTGTCTGGATGCCTATTGCTCTGCAAAAGTCCTCTCCCAGCTGACTGACGGAAATCTTGCACTATTCTTTGACGGGTTGCGCTCCGGCAATGCAGCTTTGCAAACGGCATGGAATGAATACCTTTCTTACCTTGCTGTAGCAGTCAATAATCTGCGCATGACCTTCGACTGTGATGTAATTGTTGGCGGCTACGTTGGCGGCTTTCTGGCAGAGTTTGGCGAACCGCTCCGGGAAATGCTGGTCGAGCGTAATACGTTTGAGCCGGACAGTTCCTACCTGAAGTTCAGCCGCTATAGGCTGGAAGCCTCTGCGCTGGGAGCCGCTCTGCTCCATATCGAAGCCTTTATTCAGAACCTATAAACCTTCCCATCGAGGACGGCACCTGCCGTCCTCGATTTTTTGCACAATTCCGCCGCTTTTTCCTTGTGCAGTTCTCCGAATCCGCGAAAAAGGGCTTGACTTTGGTTGTTCGGTGTGTTAATTTGTAGTAACATTCATAAACACTTTATAAAAGTTAATAAACAAATAAAACGGAGGTCATCTTATGAAAGGCACAATGAAAGTTGCAGTCATGAACGGCATCGGCAAGATGGGCTACACCACCCGCCCGATCCCCACACCCAAAGAGGACGAAGTTCTTGTCAAGCTGGAATACGTTGGCATCTGCGGCAGCGATATGCACTACTATGAAACGGGTGCGATCGGCAATTATGTGGTCAAGCCACCGTTCGTGCTGGGCCACGAGCCGGGTGGCACAGTCGTGGAAGTTGGCAGTGCTGTCAAGCATCTGAAAGTCGGCGACCGCGTTGCGCTGGAGCCAGGCAAGACCTGCGGTCACTGCAAGTTCTGCCGTGAGGGCAAATACAACCTCTGCCCGGATGTCGTGTTCTTCGCTACCCCGCCGGTAGACGGTGTTTTTCAGGTATGTGGCACATGAAGCAAACCTCTGCTTCAAGCTACCGGACAACGTAAGCACCATGGAAGGTGCGCTGATCGAGCCTCTGGCCGTTGGTTTCCACGCCGCCAATCAGGGCGGTGCTCATGCCGGTCAGACTGCGGTGGTCATGGGTGCAGGCTGCATTGGTCTGGTCTCCATGATGGCGCTGAAAGCCGAGGGTGTTTCCGTGTTTACGTTGTAGATATCATGCAGAAGCGTCTGGATAAGGCTCTTGAACTGGGTGCAGACGGTGTGATCAACAGCCGCGAAAATGATGCTGTCCAGATGATTCTCGACCTGACCGATGGTCTGGGCTGCGACCTCGTTATCGAGACTGCTGGTACAGAAATCACTACCCGCCAGGCCATTGAGATGGCGCAGAAGGGCGCAAACATCGTTCTGGTTGGTTACCCAAATCCGGCGAGATGACCCTGCCTATGAGCCTTGCACTGGACAAGGAACTGACCTTCAAGACCGTGTTCCGTTATCGCCACATTTACCCCATGGCGATCGATGCCGTTGCTTCCGGCAAAATCAATCTGAAGGGCATTGTGACCAACATCTTTGACTTTGACGACATCCAGAATGCCATGGACAAGAGCATTTCGGACAAGGCCAACATCGTCAAAGCAGTGGTGAAGATTGTGGAGGAAACGAAGGTATGAGCTTTCCGCAGGTTCTGACCGGTGTGGCGCACATTGGCATCCCAACAAATGATCTCGACAAGACCATTGCATTTTACAAGAAGCTGGGGTTTGTTTCTGCGCTGGAAACGGTGAACAAAGCCGCCGAGGAGCGCGTTGCGTTTCTTCAGCTTGGCGATCTGATGATCGAAACCTATGAAAACCATCGTGCGGCGGAAAAGGCCGGAGCAATCGACCATGTAGCTCTGGCAACGACCGATATCGAAGCCGCCTTTGCTGCGGCAAAGAGGCAGGATGCACCTGCTGCATTCCAGCATCCAGTCACTGCCGTTCTGGGGAAACGGTGTTCGCTTTTTCATGGTCGAAGGCCCGAATAAAGAGAGAATAGAGTTCTGCCAGAAATTATAAGCATCGCGTCAAGAGGAGAAAGGAGCGCGTCGTATGAGTTACACAGCAGAGCCGAAACAGCAGGATAGTATAACCAGATTATGTCCGAACTGAACGCTAAAAAACAGGTTGAGGTGATACCATGTTTGATGTTGTAGCTTTGGGAGAAAGCCTGATCGACTTTACCCCGAACGGAACCAATGCACAGGACATCGAATTGTTTGCCCGGAATCCCGGCGGTGCACCCGCCAATGTCCTTGCCATGAATGCTCGTCTGGGCGGCAAAACAGCATTCATCGGAAAAGTCGGCAAAGACGGATTTGGCGATTTTCTCCGCCAGACCCTTTGTGGAAAGCAGCATTGATGTGTCCGGTCTGGTGATTGACGAAAAATTCCCCACGACCCTTGCCTTCGTACAGCTTGACAGCAAGGGAGACCGCTCTTTACCTTTTACCGAACCCCGGTGCCGATGTGATGCTGACTTCGGCAGAAGTCAACAGGAATCTGATCGACGATGCTGCCATCTTCCATTTCGGCTCTGTCTCTCTGACCGCCGACCCGAGCCGCACCGCCACGTTGGAAGCTGCGCGGTATGCACGGCAGCAGGGGCAAGCTGGTCAGCTTTGACCCCAATTACCGTCCGCTTGGGGGAGCACCCGGCAGATGCCGTTGTCCAGATGCAGGAAGGTGTCAAGCTTGCGGATCTTCTGAAAGTTTCCGAGGAAGAAATGCAGCTTATCACAAACGAAAGCGACCTTGCCCGCGGCTCACAAGCCCTGCTCGAAATGGGGCCATCTCTTGTGCTGGTATCGCTGGGTGCAAAGGGTGCTTATTACCGGAACGCGCTGTGGGCGCAGGGCATCTTCCCACCTATGATGTGCCTACCGTGGACACGACGGGTGCAGGCGATGCTTTCATGGGCGCAATTCACTACCAGCTGCGGAGAAAAGCTACGGAGTTGAAGAAATCGTCCGCTTCGGCAATGCAGCGGGCAGTCTGACCACGACAAAGGGCGGCGCAATCCCTGCAATGCCCTCCATGGTGGAAATTCAGAACTGCATTGCCTCTATCCCACTGATGTAAAAAGAAAGGATACCCTATGACAAAATTACAGATCAGAATGCGGCAGGTCGATCAGGTCAAGGACTTTGTAGATTTGCTGTCCAAATATTGATATGTACCCAGTTTTCTGGACACTGGATCAAAATTGAATAATTAAGCTTCCATCATGGATGCTTCCCTGAATTTAGAGGGAGGCATCCATTTTGTTTTGGCTTGGATCCTGCTGTTATTGTAATAGTCGATATACTCGGCAATAGCTTTGGAAAAGACTTCAAAGGAGGGATAGTTCTTCTCAAATCCATAGAACATTTCGTTCTTCAATCTTCCGAAGAATGTTTCCATAATGCAGTTGTCATAGCAGTTGCCCTTTCTGGACATGGATTGAATGATTCCGTGCTTCTGAAGTTCACCACGATAGAAAGCGTGCTGGTACTGCCACCCCTGATCTGAGTGCATAATCAAGCCTTGTAACGCCAGGCAGAAAATCCTGATCACCAATGATGAAATTGATTATTCAACAAGTACTGTCCGGCATATCAGACTGAAGGAATTTCTGGAATCAGAGGCACTATGATTTGTCCAATGCCTGAAGATTCCATATGCGAACAGGACGAAACAACAGATCACGATTGATAGTATTTATTATTCGAAAAAGTCCTCCCGGGCAACCAATTTTCCGGGAGGATTGATGATCCCCGGAACAGGCGCAAAAACATATCCGGAGAAATCATGTTTTCTTCTTGTTTATCAGTCTACGCGGTGAAACTATGCATCTTGTGCATCTTTCAGACCCGGACCGCCTGCGCCTAAATATCCTTTGCTTTTTCCTTCTTTTGAATCAGCAAACCAGAATGAATATATATCCGCATTCTTCGACAGGAAACGAATTCTGAGCCGTTTTTTTTCCTTCTTCCAATTCAGAAGAATGTTTCCATACAACCATATGCTTGGTTGAAGAACCGCACAAAAGGGATACAATCATCCACTTCGAAGCCATGAATGATTTGTCCTGTTTCGTCCAATAGTTCTGCTTTTATATACCCATCCATTCCTGATTCGGCATTGATGAATAAGAATTTTCCATTGGTTTCCAATATGCCGGTCAGCAATTCTGCTTCTCTGTTCCCAGCTCTCATGGAAGCAAAGCCGTCTCTTCTTAATGTTGCAAGTCCCATTGATGCGCCGGCATACATATCCATTCCCAGACGTGGTGAATGTCCCGACCAGGCGGAGTAATATATATATAGTTCATCTCCCACAACACAGCAGATTCCGCCGACGTTGTGCAAATACCCATAATCCCATTTTCCTCTTTACTCTTGATGCAGAGAGAAAAGGAGTACGACAATCCCTTGTCCAGTGAAAACCATCCCGACTGAATCCGATCTCCAGGTCTATTGTTTTCGGTCGCTTTTGCCGATCACATATTTCATTGGGAGGTCCCTGAAAGACGGCAAACATTCCAAGCATAAGACTCTCATAGGGTGTTGCATCAAGTTTATATAATTGCGAACATAACCCAAATCCGGATCTGGCAGATCATATTTGTCCGTTCTGGCCCAAAATGCGACATCAGGCAAATTCCATGCTGCAGAAAAGAAATCATCTGCTTCCGCATATCCCCGTGTCCTGCTGTTATCAATGGTTGAGAAAGTTCTCAGACTAAAGACCCATTTTTTCCTGAACGGATTATAAAAGAATGTGGAGTTGTCGCCACAGGGTGATGTTTTGCATACTTCTTCCCAATGTATTCCATCCGCACTACGAAACAGATGCCCCCCTTCCTCTTCAGGTATCAGATCATATGGCAGTTCCTTGTGAAACGCGAGCTTTTTTTCGTATTCTCTGAAGTATACAAACATCTTGTATTTTTCTTTGGGATCGGTGTAATTTCTATCCAACCAGACAGCAGCTCCATCCCTGAAAGTCCCGTTTTTCAGCGGAAGGACGACGCCATCCATGATGGAAGAATCAATCTCATTCAGCCTTTTCCAGTGAATACCATCCTTGCTCTCAGCATATCCGATTCCCCGGAACCATCCTGCATGATACCAAAGTTTGAAGCAACCGGCATCTTCATCATAGAACAGGCCGTCATCGAACGGAGCCGCCACTGGACAATACCCATGATTCAATTCCACCTCGGTCTGAGGAAACAAAACAGGAAGATCACGAGTTTCTGGTTGATGAAAGACACGATACATGTCTGTCTTTTCAATCAGGAAATCGTCAACAAAAAGCTGTCTGCCAATATCGATCGGCTTGATCTCAGGAGGATTCTCCAAATAAGGAACCGGAAGCGTTTCCAGCATAGATTTTCCGTGATCAGCAACCAGCCATTTTTCATTGAATTCTATTCCATTGTAGAGTATTTCCATATGGACCCCTTTTTACGAACAGTGAATTCTGTCGATTTCTTCCTGAGACAGTTCAATATCAAGTGCTTCAATACTCATTTTTAGTTCGGAAAAGAGTACTGACACCGATAATGGAATAATCTGGAAATATTGTCTGTTCAGCAAATAAGCAAGTGCGATCTGTGTCGGATCTACATTTCTGGCTTTGGCAACAGCCGCTGTTGCATCTGATCTTCTCCTGGATACTGGGTTCTCATAGAAAGATCTCACATGGGCATATTTATCACTGGTCAGGAAATCCTTTTCCCTGGAGAGGGTAAAATATCCCTGCGCCTGGGAGGAGTATGCAAAAATGGGCATCTGAGTGGCTACATGGTAATTGATTCCTTCTTCTCCCAGCCAGGTCATCCTGTCAGGCTGGAGAGCGGGAACATTGGCTTCAGCCAGATTATGCATAACCTGCCTGGCTGAAAAACCTTTTATTCCTGCCTGTTTTGCATATAAAACTGCTTCGCGATTCTAAGCTGCCAATTGGAAAGCCCGAAATTTAATATTTTCCCTTCTTTATAAAAAGCGATTTAAGGTTTCCAGTATTTCCGCAACCGGCCGTTGCGGATCGTCATGATGCAACCAGTAAAAAATCAAGATGATCTGTATTCAGATTTCTGAGACTCTCGTGAAGATCATGACTGATCTCCTGAGGTGACATTCTGTTGATATGCATCGTGATCAGATTCGGACAGGCACACTTGCTGTCAAGAACAATACTGTTGCGATTATGACGTTCTTTTATCCATTTCCCGACACACATTTCACTTCTTGGCAGATATCCTTTCGCCCATCTTCCGTAGATGTTTGCTGTATCCAGCATTGTGCCTCCATTTTCAATGAATTCATCAAGAATCTTAAAAGATTCTTCTTCTGAAAGATGACTTCCAAACGGTCCACATCCCAGAGCAAGCTTCGAAACAGTAAGACCTGTATCACCGAACATTTCATACTTCATATATATATCCCTCTTTTCAGTATTTTACTTTGTAATCCATAGGATTCATTCCGGTATATCTTCTGAAAACAGCAGAAAAGTATCCGGATGAAGAGAAACCTGTTTCCTTTGCAATATCTATAATTTTCATATTTGTCGATACCAGTAGTTTTTGTGCCTTTTCGACCCGGATCCGGTTGATATAATTGATCACATTTTCACCTAATTCCTGTTTAAACAGTCTTGAAAGATAACTCGGATTCAGATAGACGCTTTCCGCAACATCAGTAAGAGAGATATTGTTCCGGAGATTATTCTCAATAAACCACCTCGCTTTCTCTATGGTTTTCTGTTTCATTGATCTTTCTTCTTCCTTCTGACTCCCTTTTACCGTGCTGACAACCTGCAGCAGAAAGCAGCGAATAGTTTCACTGCTCTCCCATATGTCGTCTTCACCATTCCTCCGGATCATTAAATTGGAAACCTGAAAACTAAACCCATTTTCACAGAGTTTATCTGCCAGAACAATCAGCAGGCCCTCCCCTGATTCCCTGCCTGGCATATGGATTCTTATCTGTACCTGAAAGAAATCTGTCATATTCATCCGATATTCCGGGAAGCAACACGTTTTTATAGATACATTGGATGGTTTTTCCCGCCATTTCGTTATTTCAAGAAACGGAGAGGGGATGATAATGATTTTGTTTTCATAGGAATTATGATTTCTGGCCCATTGCATGGTTTTATAGGCATAACCGATATCATTCCATTCCAGGGGATCTCGCAACTGAGCTATTTCCAGGCTTTCGTTTTCTTTTTTCTGCTGTCAGCAGCATCTCGAGCATACCTGAAATTCTTCCCGACATAGTTGCTGTCTTCCCCGTCCTTTTCCTGTAACAGACAAATCAATTCCGTTCCGGAAACCAGAGGGACCATCGCCATGAACCCTTCCGCAAGCCTGGAGATTCTCTGCTCACATCGAAGGAGTAAATTCTCCAGATCCAGCATACGTTCGAAATGATTCTTGTTCATGTAAAGAGAAAACATCCTGACAGGTTTCTCTCCTGAGAATGAGAGAGCGACTTCATTAAGCTTTCTTTTTCGCTCGTCTGTCTCATACTGATCCCCGGAGAAAATGCCTTTCAGAAAATCGTTTCTTTTCCTGCATACCTGACAGGCTCCCTGAACATCATCACTGATCCATAGCATTCCCGCTTCATTTTCAATGGCCTGAATTGCTTCCTGAATAGTCTGATGAACAATCTGATATCCGTCATATTTCATTAAATACCGGAAACAGTTCAGATTGGCAGCTTTCTGTGCGTATTCAAAGTCGTCGTGGCAAGTCAGGAAGATTACTTTACATCGGGGCCAGAGCTCTTCTATTTTTCGAGAAGTTCGATGCCGTCTATCCGTGGCATACTGATATCAGTAACAACAACATCAATCTGCATACGATTCAGACATTGCAACGCTTTCTGACCGGAATATGCCTTTACATATTCGATTCTGTCATCATCCATTTGCTGCAATGCATCCTGTAACGCATCAACAATATTGATTTCGTCATCCACCAATAATACTCTATACATTCGGTTTTCCTTCCCCTGAAAACTCCAGATGAATTTCAACTTTCATTCCGCCAAGATCAGACCTTCCCAGTGAAATACCACTGTTTTCTCCCAGAAGAATACGCAGGCGACGATGTGTGTTTACCATACCCGTTAATTCTTCATCCCCATGGAATGTCTCTATTTTCAGCCTGTGATTAATTTCCGCAAGTTCTTCATCCGTGACCTCTTTGCCGTTGTTCTCAATAATAATGGTCAGATTTCCGTCTGCAACACGATGATGTGTAATGAGCAATATCCCGTTGCTCTCAACATCCTTTAATCCGTGCCTGTAAGCATTCTCAACCATAGGCTGCATAAATAGCTTCGGAACCATGAAGGATGAAAGATCAGACGGAAGGGCCTCCATCCGGCAGTCAATCCGATCGCCAAAGCGAATATTCTGTATTTCAATATAGTTCTTTGTAAATTCATATTCTTTCCACAGTTCAACCTGATCGGCTTTGTTTCTGGTAATATACCGATAATATTCAGCCAGTCTGGATGTCAGATTTTGAATGCCTTCACAATCCTGAAGCTGGGCTAAAGAATAGATGTTGTAGAAACTGTTATACAAAAAATGCGGAGAAATCTGGGCCTGCAGGAGTTTCATTTCTGCTTTGCTTACCATCAGCTCCTTTTCATAATTGTCCCTGATCAACTCCTTCAGTTGGTCCTTCATATTGTTGTAGCCACTATATATTTTTTGAAATTCATCTCCACGATGATAATGGATCGAAACACTGAAGTCTCCTCTTTTTATATGTTCAAACGCATCGGTCAGTGTATTGATTGGGAGCGACAACAACCTGTACAGCTGACGGCCAAAGAATAATGTGGATACAACAAGTAAAATCAACATCCCCCAGAAGACAAGCTGAAACCATTTTCCTTCAATTTCCGAGATATTAAGGTGGGCAGACAATGAAAAATTATTGTTTAGTATTCCTTTTTGCAGGATGCGATCATTTCCATAGGTATGATCTCTCTGAAGGGAAGCATCATCCAGGCGATATGAAGCATCGCTGCCGGCAAGATACCAATTACATTGTGTTTCCTCAAGAAGCAAGAAAGTGTTGTACTGATCACAGTTGTCGTCGAGAAGCATTTGAAGGTTTTTCTCGTCAATGAAGGTAACGACTACAAATTCGGCATCATCCCGCAAAGACTGCGGATAAGCTGAAACCACTGCCAATTTCTGATCAATAAGTTGGAAGGATGTTGAATACTTTGAAGAAAGACCGGAGATATCTATTCCGGATTCCGATATGGTTTCAAGTCTTCCGTTGCTGCCATAGGCCATATTTTTTGCCGGAATGATAAGATAACATTTCTCAGCAAAACCTGAACTTTCCTGAATACTTTTCAGTTCATCCATAATATGATTCGTGGAACATATTCTCTGATAATTCGAATACGTTTCCTGTTGAATCACATCAATGATAATCTCATCATCATTGATCACATTGAACTGCCTTTGCAGAATCTGCCATATTTCCGCTCAATCTGATCTCCAACAAACCGGAATCTCATTTCTACGAAATTTCGGATCCGACTGGCATATTCCGTCTGCCGATAATTGACCAGTATTCCCACAGATGACAGCAGGACAAGCAAGATCAGTAAGAACAGAAGAATAAGTCTTATCACAATTCTCATTCTGAAACTGCTGTCATTCATATTGGCATCTCCGTTTCGGTAATAATATCAACTTGATCTTATCCTTTTACGCCTCCCAGTGTCAATCCTGTTATAAAAACCTCTGGAAAAGGGATATGCCAGAAGCATGGGAAGCATGGCTATGACTAACTGAGCTGCGTTAAAAGTTCTCAGATTTACTTTTAACAATTCCTCAATTTCTTTTTCCGAAAGTTTTTCCAGGTTTTCGACAGATGCAGAAGAACCTGCAGATAACTCATCAGGGGATATTTCTCCATTTTGTTCATCAGAATCTGTCCGCTGAACCATTCATTCCAGTGATTTACCAGACAGAATAAGGTTAATGTGGCGATCGCCGGAACTGAACAGGGAATATATACATTGGTTAAGACCCCCATTGGACCTGAACCGTCAATAATGGCTGCTTCCTCAATCTCGTATGGCACTCCCCTGAAAAAACTGACAAGCAAAATCGTGTTGTATACCTGAACAGCGCTTGGAAGAATGAGGGCCCACATGGAATTCAAAAGCCCTGTAGCCCGTATTGTCAGGTACCATGGAATCAATCCACCATTAAAAAGCATTGTTAGCAGGAAAAACCATACATATATTTTTCTGCCCATCAGTTTGTCTTCTCGTCTGGACAATGTAAAAGCAGCCAGGATGGTCAGGATCATATTGAGCGGTACACCTATTCCTACCCGAATCAGTGAATTGAGAAAAGACTGCCAGAAGGCCTGCCTTTGCATGGTGTTTTTGTAAGCAATCAGATTGAAACCAATAGGATACAGTGTTACCTCTCCTCCAGCGGCAGCTTCGGTAGATGAAAGTGAAAGCGCCAGAATATTCATTAATGGCAGAAGGCAGCTGAGCGCTATCATTGTAAGAAGGAAGAAATTCACAACACTGAATATTTTTTGTCCCCGTGTCCTCATGTGCATTATTTATCCCTCCTAGAGCAGTTTGTATCCGGTTGTCTTATAGGCAATCCGATAGCCGATTATCAGAAGAGTACAGGATACAGCCGATTTAAAGAAACCAACAGCTGCTGCCGGAGCATATTGAAAATCTTCCAGTCCCAGTCTGTAGACAAATGTATCAAGAATGTCGCCAGTCCGATAAACAGAAATGCTGTACATATTGTATACCTGGTCAAAACCCGCATTCAGGACATTTCCCATGCTTAATATCAACAGAAGCACTGCTGTCGGAAGCAAGGAAGGAATCGTAATGTAAACCGTTTGTTTCCATCTTCCGGCCCCATCTACTAGCGCTGCCTCATAAAGAGTCGGATCAATGGATGTCAGTGCAGAGAGATAGATAACCGCTCCGAATCCCATTTCCTTCCACTCGTGCGAAATAACGACCGTATATGGGAAGATATCCGCATCCCCGATGAAAAAGATGGGCTGAATTCCCAGTTTGCCAAGTATCATATTAACGACTCCGTTCGTCGGGGACAGCAGATCAATTAATATGCCGCTTAGAATGACCCAGGATAGGAAATGCGGCATATACACAACTGTCTGAATAAAGCTCTTGACTTTGATCCTTCTGACTTCGTTCAGAAGCAAAGCAAGAATAATCGGACAGAGTAAGTCCATTATGATTTTCAGACAGGCAATTCGGAACGTATTTCCAATCACCTGGACAAACGACGGCAATGATAACAGATAGGTAAAATTGTCCAGTCCAATGAACGGGCGTTTCCATACACCACGGATCGGATTGAATTTCTGGAATGCGATGACCAGTCCAAACATGGGTATATAGGAGAAAATAAAAAGCAAAATCATAGCGGGTAAGATCATCACATGATATTGCCATTCGCGTTTAAGTCTTCGTAACAATTCTGATCTCTCCTTCGTTTTCTTGAATTGGAAACTGCGGCGAAAGCCGCAGTTTCCATAATTCATTCTTTACTTCTGAGAAATCCACCATTCATTCATTTCCTTTGTGATATCCTTACCGCCAAGATTATACCAGTTCTCCACAAACGAATCCCATTCGTCAACACTCTTCTCGCCGGTAATGATCTGAATGACCGTTTCATCCTGCAGTTTTTTTCAAGGTTGATTCACGCTCTGTCTGAGTCGGAGTCTGAGGTCCATAACCCAGGTCTTTCATAATCCGATCCTCATCCAGATAGATGAATTTTGTTCTTACAGAATATGCTGAATCTTCACAGTTGGGATCACAGCAGAAGTTTGCATGCTGTTCATACAGCGTATATCCAATATCGCCGGCATGGAACCGTTTGATATTGTCATAAACAAAGATTGCTTCACCGGTCAGATCCGCTTCAGTGAAATCAGGATCATCGCTGATCTGCATCATCTGCCTGTATCTCGGACGTTTGTAGGGCCAGTGATCGTTTGTCAAAGAATAGTTGTAAGGCCCTACTTCATCATTTACATGATATTTGTGATACATTTCAGCTGTGACATTGTCGGAGAACATCAGTTCAATCCACAGGCAATACATTTTGGCCAGGGCTTCAGGGTGTTTGCAATTCTTGTTAACGACCATGAATTGTTTTGGAACGGTATTGTAGGACTGAGCATAGACCGGTTTATCGTCAGAAGCAGGGATTTCAAAGGATCTCCATGCTCCTGCATATTTTCCGGATTTCGCAGATACTGCTGGCCGGTTACATTGGTCGGGAAGAATGGAGTGGAGAATGCAGCGCCAATCTTGTCTGCCGCAAGATCTTCCGTGACCTTGTCATATTCCTTGATGGCGAACTCGGGGTCAATTGCACCTTCGGAATAAAGGTACTGGAGCGCCTGCAGTGCTTTCTTCATTTCCGGAAGGACAGAGCCGTAAACAAGATTTCCGTCAGCATCTTCTATCCAGATATTTGGATATGCATGGTAGGCATTGAAAAAACCTTCTAGGCAGAAGAAATCTTTCCAGAGATTCTTTTTGATGCCAAGACCGTAAGTGTCGTTTTTCCCATTTCCGTCCGGATCATCCTTCGTGAAGGCAATCATAACCTGAAGGAATTCGTCCATGGTTTTCGGATAATCAAGTCCAAGATTCGCAAGCCAGTCTTTCCGAATATACGGAATCATAATACCGGAAGACGGTTCTTCTGCGAGCTGAGGCAGAGCATACAGTTTTCCGTTTCTGGTTGCTGCAGCAAATTGTGTCTCAAAGTCTACCGTCTGGTAATATGTTGTAGGAGTAAGCAGACTGAAGAAGCAATCAGACAAATCAGCAATCATGTCGCCTTCAACCAGAAGATCGAGGTTTTTCTTGTCGACTCTCATGATATCAGGTAAATCACCGGACATCATGGCCAGCGACAGTTTCTGATCATACTGTGTCGATGTGGCTGTCCAGTCATAGACGACATTGATGTTCAGATATTCTTTGTAAGCACGCTGCCAGGCATTGTTTTCAAGAGATTCACCCGCGGCATACATCAGGGTAGGGTCTTTGACAGTTGCAACATGAATTGTCACTTCTTCTTCATAGGGTCCGATCATTGCCAGGATATCATCGGGGATTTCCTTGACAGTCGCTGCGTCCTCAGCTGCTGCGGTCAGGAACATGGACATCAGCAGTGAAAGACACATCAGGATACATACCAGCCTTTTTCATTGTTACTTCCTCCTTGTATTTTTTTGGGATCAATCCCTTTACTAAAATGATAACAATGATGAAAAAGACTGTAAATTCGAAATTTTTGATTTTCAGATATCAATTTTGAACTTTTATTATTCATTTCTCCAAAAATGCCATACCGTTTTTCCAAAAGATCAGATCTTTTTCTGCTTCCGAAATAAAAGGGGCTTTCTCTATCCATTCGATTAATTCATCGTAGGAGTAAATTCTCAGTGTTCCGGGGATGTCGCTTCCCCATATCAACTTACTGTAACCAATTACACTCGCTGCCCGTTTTACTGCCTCCCAGGCAATATCATATCCCGTTTTTTTATCTGCAAGCATGCAGGAAACTGCAGTAAGTCCAAGATAGATATTATCTCGCTTTGCCAAAGAAATAAGTTCATCAAAACGATTCATCGCCCATGGGGCCCCGAACAAATCCATATTCATGCCACCAAAGTGCTCGATTATAACCTGTGTATTCTTCATTTTCGCTGACAGTTTTTCAAACTGATCCAACTGCCAGGCCCTATGCCCCACTCCACCGATATCATAAACAATTCTGAGATCTTTGTCTCTTACAACTTCCCATATGGCTTGCATTTCCGGACTGTCGCACACCTGAAGCTTCGGATATATTCCTGTCCAGCCATATTCTTCGCTGATCTCAAGTTTTAATACTTTGACCAGTGGGTTCTCTGCATATGTTGCCACCTGTTCAGCGGCATCCGGGTCATACATATCCACCTGAACAGATCCAAAAAAACGATCGGGATATTGTTTGACTGATTCAGAAATATAGTCATTTTTATTTCCGATGGTCGGGTTCTGAATTAAAAGCGCTTTATCAACTCCACTGCTATCCATGATCCTGTTACAGGCATCAACAGGGAAACTGGTATCATGATAGTTCGCAGGCATGAACTGAGATTCAATATTCCCTGTTCTGATTTTTCCATCTTTTAGTCCAACGGTTTTACCACCAACACTTTTTCCATCAATTTTGTCGAAAACATGCATACGCATATCAAGTATTTTTCTTCCGTTTCGCATAGATACTCCTCCTTCTGAGCTTATACTTATTTCGGACAACCAGCAGCTTGCAATCATAGTATATCTTTTTTTTTTTAATCTGTATTTCAAAATTGCAAATAATTGATTTCCATGCGACGATATTTACACAAAAAATAGTCAATAACCCGATAGTCCGGTGGACTGCTTGCAGAAAAATAGACAGTGAAATAAAGCACCCTCCTGTTGTAGAATTGAGAAAGTCAAAACTACAACAGGAGGGTCGTTTTATGTCCAGACCATACACACATGTACAAGGATTGCTGCCTAGCGTATTGGCAATGAAGGAGGAGGGGTACACGTACCGACAGATTGCAAAACAATTCGGCTTAACAAAGGAACAAGTTGAGGAACTATGCAGCAGAGCGCGAAGAAAGCAGCGAAGAATTGAGAAAGGTTATATTCCTCAACCCAAAGGCCGTCCGAGAAAACGCCGGCCACACAGGAGCAGTTACAGAATAACCGAATCGTCGAGCTTGAAATGAAAGTGGAGCTGCTGCAAAAATTTTCTATCCGAATGTGGAAGGATGTGAGTGCCAAATATCGGGTAATTGAAAGGTTTAAGGAAAAATATCCAATTCAGAAAATGTGCGAGCTATTTGAAGTGTCCCGAAGCGGATTCTATAAGTGGAGAAAACGAGTATCACAGCCGCAGCAGCGCGGCGAGTTGGATCAGTTCATCATCGAGTGCCAGGCACAAGTGAATCAATCTTACGGATACCGCCGGGTATGCCTATGGATAAAACAGAATAAATCAGTTGAATATCATCCATTAACTGTGCTGCACCACATGCAAAGCTGGATCTTCTGGCGCAGATCAGGCGCAGACGGCCCTATACACTGTATAAACAGGGTGGCCATCGCTATGAGAATCTGCTGAATAGCCAATTCATCCAAAAGCAAATGAATTACCGCTGGGTGACAGATGTCACTTACATCATTACGCCGCAAAGGACCTATTATCTCTGCGCCATCATGGATCTTTGCGGCAGATAAATTGTCGCATACCGCCTTGGCACTGAAATTAACGCAACTCTTGTGAGCGACACGGTTAGAGAGACGCATTTGCGCGGGAAAAAGGAAAGGTCGCTGATGGACTACTACTCCACAGCGACCAAGGCTGTCAGTACACCTCTGAAGAATACTTCGCCTTAACGCAAGAATACCACTTTTCGGCTTCAATGTCCAGACGAGGATGCCCTTATGATAACGCAATAATGGAAAACTTCTTTGGCACATTTAAGACCGAATGCCTTTACAGATGCAAACCAACTACCGGCGAACAGGTTCAGCAGCTGGTTGACGAGTATATCCATTTCTACAACTACCAACGCATTGATATGAAAAACGGCCTTACTCCGTTTGAAATCCGGAGTAAAGCCGCGTAATGTCGTGCAATTCTACGACGGGGGTTGTTTTTCGTGTCTACTTGCCTTATAGCAGTCCACCGGAAAGTTTTCCTGACATTGCTTTATTCTGGTCTGCAGTTATTCGCGACAGTTTTTTCAGTATAATGCTGCTGAAAGCTGATATATGCAGGTTATATTGCCTGTATGATCGAGATTCCGCCATGTCTGATTTTACAACGATTCCGTTAATAATCTGTCATTCTGATCCATCAGTAAAATTGATTATTTGTGTGGTTTTATAACAGTCGATTGAATTGACAATCACTTATTTTTTCCTTATAATCTGATGTGGGATAGATGTCCATGGTGGTTTGAATGTTTGCATGTCCAGCGATGGTCTGCAATGTCTTGAGGTCAACACCTTCTCCGGCCAACATGGTTAAGTAGGTGTGGCGGAGGACGTACGCTGTTGCACCATGAAGGTTCACACGCTTTTTCAATCTGCGCATCAGCTTTTCATAGTCCCATGACTGGAAGGGTTCTTCGCCGCCAAAGACATAACCCGTTGCACGATAGGGCATCAACAATTCTTTGAAATGATCTCGAATGGGATATCCCTTGCGCCGTTCTCCGTTTTTGGTTGTGCCAATGTGTGCACCCTCGCCTGTGATCTGTGTGTTGTTCCGCCTGATGTGGACAACCTTTTGATCAAAGTCGATATCCTTCCAACGCAGTCCCATGACTTCACCGCGCCTCATCCCGATAAGCATCAGCAAAGCCATCAGACAGCGTTCTTCTTCCGGAAGAGCTGAAAATATCCTTCGTCGTGACAGCATAATCTACCATCATCGTTCTGGCCGATTCTTACGCGCCGTCTGTAGGGGGGCATTGGCTGCTCTCCTTCCGTAGGCGCATCCGTGGTTTTCATAATGAGGTTGTCAAGGTTCAAGGTGCGGAGGGATTCGGTAAACCACTCCATGGCATAGGTTTCATTCTATACGATTCGTTTCATTTGGGGATTCTCCTTCTTTGGTTTTATTTCGGATTATGCTCCTTTATTGCGAATTGCGTAAGCGTTGGTGCAAATGTGCATCGTCAGCAATCCGTATTGATAAAGGGAGTCAAGAGGGAGGCTCTCATTGTGAAGAATGCCCCCTTCTATGGTGGGTGCAAGGTGGGTTTATGGTGGGCTTCTGATAATCCAGCAGTTAGTCGTGAGATGCCAACGCTCCTTCTCATCCTTCGATGGTCGACCATATTCAGATCACTTTTTATCCTTGATGGCGCCAACCATGACGCCCTTGACGAAGTATTTCTGGAGCATCGGGTAGATGAGGAGGACCGGGGATGGTGGCCACCATCATCGTGGCATACTTGATGCTTTCGCCGATCGGGGCGGAGGTATCCGCCGGCAGACCGGAGGTCATGGAGCTTACGCTGTTGGAGATCAGGATCTCACGCAGCACCAGCTGCAGCGGGTACTTGGACGGGCGCGCAGATAGAGCATGGCGTTGAACCAGGAGTTCCAGTGACCGACGGCGTAGAACAGCACCATGACGGCCAGCGTCGCCTGCGAAAGCGGAAGGATGATGCGGAAGAGGATCTGGAAGTCGTTGGCGCCGTCGATCCTTGCCGATTCCTCCATGCTGTCGGGGATCTCGCTCATGCCGTTTCGCATGATGATCAAGTTCCACGTGTTTACAGCGTTGGGAAGCACCATGGCCCAGAAGTTGTCGTACAGGCCGATGCCCTTGACCACCAGGAAGGTGGAGATCATGCCGCCGCCAAAGAACATGGTGAAGGAGATCAGGAACATGATGGTGTGACGGGCGCGGAAGCCTTTCCGGGACAAAACATACGCGCCAAAGCAAGTCAGCAGCAGATTGATGCAGGTACCAACCGCCACATACAGCAGCGCCTGATAGTTGTTTTTGATCATCTGCTCGGGATTTGTTGGCCGGCATTTTGTCCTGGCGGATGATGCGCGCAGCATCAGCTTTCGACGTAAAGGCTCCTTCGATCACGCTGGACCAAACAGCCTCGTCGATGGTCGCTTCTTCCATGATCTGTTCGGACAGCTCGTCGAACACAAAGCTGCGCCGGGCAATTTCGGCAACCACATCGCATTGCGCTTCGATGGTCTTGTTGATGACAAACCAGAAGGGCTGTCCGTTCTGAGCCTTAAGCGGCAAGAGAATTGCCGCTTTTTTTCGGGCTTCCTCCATCGCCGGCCAGAATTGGCTGATGGGTATCGACACGGGCAGCCGATAGGCGATTTCTTCACGGGACAAATACCGATCCATAAACTGCTGAACAAGAGACTCCATGCGACCACCTCGCTGCTAATAATCTACTATTCTATTTCTATCATACTTCCGATAAAGTCCAAATGCAAGAGGGACATATTTGATTCAATGGCAAGACCATGAAAAGCATGTTGCGAAGAGCAGGTCGCCCCCCAACCCACACGCTCATGATTTTACACCAGTTATGCCGATTGATATATTTTAACAATAAACAAAAACCATATCTTCTGCCAATTTGGGATTCTGCAGGTTTTTTGTCCCCCAGGAAAATTAGCTCTGCTAACACTCTGCTAATTTCACCCGGGGAAGCATGATTATTTTTGATTTTGTTCGCCGGTACCAGAGGCTCCGCCATCGGTACTCCCAGCAAAGCGCCCAACGCGTACAGGTTGTCAACGGTAGGCAGGCTCTTTCCTCGCAACCACTTGTAGCTGGCTTGTGGTTTCTCAAAGCCGAAGTGGGCTTGCAAATCCCGAACAGTCATGCCCCGTTCTTCGCGCAGACGCACGATGTTCTTGCCGGTTTCGATCATGTCGATGACCGGAAAAGGCTTCTGATACATGGCTTTCGTCTCCTTCTCAAAGTCGTGTACGGATATTATATGCACCGAAGCACCTTATTCCTCTTTTGTTTTCCTCAGGTTCTTGCTATAATGTTCATAATACTGAATGCGGGTTTGTCATCTTCACGCTCTGGTGGTGATTAATCATGGGCCTCTTCTTGGGGAAAAAACGCCGCGACATCCGCGCATGGGAAGATGCATTGTTCGAAAAAACGGCAAATCGCTTTGTCCAGCCTGATATTGCCCTGTATGAGAGGTTGACGAAGGCACAGATAGAGAATGATTGCCGGATTATTCTTGAAAGTGCGCAAATCATGGTACACACATCCGACTCCAGGGTAGCCGAAAGCCGCCGGAAGCTGATCGGTGAACGTTATGCACACCTGATGACGCTGAAACCATTTGCAGAGCGTTCTCAACGCGCATTGATCAAGGACGCAGTGCAGGCTTACCGGGACTTTATGGACGCCTGCGCCATATTCACGCAAGTCAAGGAGCCGCATTATTACCTGTTCGTCAAGAGTGGATATACTAAAGATGTGCAGAAGCAGGCAGCAGTGGACGGCGTAAAGATTCTCATGATTGATGACCTGTTTTCCATCGAGCAATGAAAATGTGGGTCTGATGATGAGCGTCTGTGACTTCCTGTTGGACGAAAACAGTCTGGATTTTGAACGATGGGAAAGAACAATAAGGTCTGCTCGAACTGCAGAAGGAAGATGAAACAGCAGTTCATCGGCCTGCAGCATTGTAAATGCGGGATGAGCTGGAAAAAGATATTGGCTTCTTTGAACGGACGCCGGATATGGTGTTCGACTCCGGCACAATGCGCCGGGCAAGAAGCCGCGCCGGATCATTGAGATCAGACAGAAAAACTGAATACAATGGATTACTTCCGGCAGTATTTGATCGTCGGCGGGATGCCGCAAGCCGTGCAGGAATACGCCGCAAGCCGGGATTTTGATCGCGTAGACCAAATCAAGCGTGATATTCTGACTCTTTATCGAGCTGATATTGTCAAGCATGCAGAAGGTTACGAAATGAAAGTCGAGAGCATCTTTGACGAAATTCCTGCTCAACTGCAAAAACATGAAAAGAAATTCAAGTTCTCCTCTCTCAAAAAAGAAGCACGATTCCGCGAATATGAAGATGCGCTGTTCTGGTTGGACGATGCAATGATTGCCAATATCTGTTATAACTCCACCGAATCCAACATCGGCTTAAAGCTCAACATGGATCGCATGACGCTGAAATGCTATATGGGCGATACAGGATTACTGATTAGTCATGCCTTTGATGAAAATGGGCTGGTCAGTGAAGAAGTCTATAAAAAGCTCCTGTTTGACAAACTTGAAGTCAACAAAGGAATGATTATGGAAAACATTGTGGCTCAAATGCTTGTCGCCAGCGGACATAAGCTGTATTTTTATTCCAATCCTTCGCGCGACGATAAAGAGGCTCGAATGGAAATTGACTTTTTGATTGCGAAAAGCAAGGTCAGCAGCCGACACAATATCTCTCCCATAGAGGTTAAATCCGGCAGTCATTATACGATTCTTTCCTTGCAGAAATTTGTTGCACGCTTTGCAGAACAAACGGCACAGCCGTATGTTCTGTACACCAACGATTTCAAAGAAGAAAACGGCATCGCCTATCTTCCCGTATATATGACATCGCTGCTCTGAAAATGTTCTGTGTCATATTCCGAATAGTCTTTCCAAGATATCTATTCAGGTTTATTCTGCTGAATTTGAACAGCATAGTCACCAAGATGTCCCTCTATGTCCCCTAAGATGTCCCTCAAGATGTCCCTCAAAGACCTTTAGACAACTTCATCGTTACACTCACTTTCCCGCTCAGAATCATGCTGAGCGGGTTTTCCGCTTCATGGAAGATTGCAATGACACATTTTTCTGGAATTATGACATCTATTTTCGCACATTTTTCCGCTTTTTTCAGCGCGTGAAATTCCATTTTTTCCATTTTCACTTTCAAAGGAGGTTGTGATATGCGCAAACCCCATCGAAAAACTGCTCGCGTGGCTGCTGACAGCCACGCTCCTACTGACCCATCTTCCGGTTTCCGTCCTCTCGGAAGAGATTATCGAAAACCCCATTCAGACGGAAATCGTCGAACAGAACGAACCAGAAATCGCCGAAAAACCCAATCTTTCCGATTTCCCGACCGAAGAAACCGGCGAGCCAACCGAACCGCCCGTTTCGGAAGAACCCAATGAAACGCCCGAACCCAGCGAGCCATCAGGAACTATGGAAATCCCCGCTGACGAGAATACTCCCGATATCCCCGATCAGGATAAATCGGAAACGCCCGAACCATCCGATTCGGATATCGAGGAAACCCCTTCTCCCGAAGTCCCGGAAGAAACGCCTGACACAGATTCAACGGACGAGCCGCCTGCTGAAGAAGTTCCTGCCGAAGAAACGCCCATTCCCGAAGAAAGCCCACTTCCCGACGATGAGGAAGTGTTTTCTGTATCCGAAGCGATTTTGGAATACGGCTATGCGTATGCCGCTGCTTACGCAGAATCCGTCATTTACGAAGATGCCGCCCTGACCGCGCCGCTGTTCACCTTGAAAGAGGACGGCGGCGTTTTGCTTATCACCGAAGAAACCGAAACGGCGTTCAAGGTCTGGTGGCTCACCTATGCAGACGAACCGCTTTCCGGCTACATTGCCAAATCGGATATATCCGATATCTCTATCTCCCGAGGAAAACCGCCAAACACTGAAAGAACAGCGTCCCTGCGGCTTCATCACCTCTGACATCGGCTATATGGATGCGTTCGTTCTCTTTGGCGAGCTGACCATAAGCGAAGAAGCCCCGGAAGCAACGCCTGCGCCCGAACCGCAAGCGCCGTTTCTGCAAGCCGAAGCAGGGCAATCGTCGGACTTTTTGCACTTCTGCTTGTTGGTGGCCCTGCCCCCAATCCCTGTAATGCAGAGCAAGTTTGGCGGTTGTGAAGAATTCCTGCGGCATTCTTCGGTTGAGCTTGCGCCCAAAACGAAAAAAAGAAACCCTATGGCTATCACGCTAATCTGCGTTCATAGTCATAGGGCGTTGTTTTATCTGTCTTTTCCGGTAGTGTGTTGTTCGTGTTCAGGCTCGGCATCCCGCATCCGCTGGGTCTGTCCTTCTTCAAATCGTTCATCATCAAGAAGGGTATCCATATTCAATTTGATGTGCCGGAGATTCTTAAGCTCATCGTTCAGGTGTGATAGTTGCTCACCAGCTTGCTTCTTCTGACTGAGCAATAGATCATATTCTTCCGACAGCTCAGAAAGCGTGGGCAGTTTACCACCAGCAGCACTGTACACAGCCTGTGCTTCTTTATGAGCATCAATATCTGCTTTGTGCTCACGATAGAACGCCGGCGACCATCCAGACTCCCGGTATTGGGTGTATACGTCTTTGGTTCTTCTGTAAACCAGAATTGCTTTTTTCTGCTTGCTGATTTCCTGCATACGCGCTTGTGCTGAAGTGATTGCGCTTTTCAGTTCAGTTCGCCTATCAACCGCAGATTGAATTTTGTGCTCAAGCTCAGCGTAAGAACTGATGCGGTTATCAATGAGATAGAGCATTGAGGATGCCAGAACATCGGTATTGTGCCTTTCTGCCCAGCGCTCATATCCTTTTCCTTTCCCAGCTCTCATCTTAGCTTCGATGTTGATGAGCAGTTCAATCTGAGCATGAGGCATTTTGCTTCTGGCCTGTTTCGGAATATGCACATGCTTGCCGGCGAGAGTCAAGCGTAATACTTTTTCTGAGTATTCAGTTCCAACTGTATCCAACCGGATAAAGCGTTTCCCCTCTGGCGGCTTGATGCTGATCTGTGCGCCGCGCTTGACCCGGCAGCCCGCCTCCTCCAGCAGCTGCATCAGCGCATCAAAGCTATCCGGCTGCATCCGAAGCGCGGCGTCAATCGTCATCCGCAGCATGTCTCGTTGGGATGCTTTGGCGTTCTCACCAAGTCATTTGTCATAGGTGACCGTTTGGTTTTCCGGTTCCCGGATGACGGAGAGCTGATGCTCCTCACAAATCTGGTCGCTTAGCTCAGCCAGCACCTTGCCGGAACGCAGGATGTCTCTGAATTTGCGTGTGCAATCCAGCGCAGTCGCGCAAAAGACAATGTGATTATGCACGTGCCGACGGTCATTGTGGGTAGCGACGAGAAAAGCATGTTCGCTCTTCAGAAATCGGGACGCCAGTTCATAGCCGATTCGATTTGCTTCCTCTGGCGTGACTTCTCCCGGCTTGAAGGATTGGCGCAGCTGATAGGCAATCACTTCGTTGTGAATCCTCCTGCCGGTAATGGCCATATACTCATTCCTCGCAAGCAGAAATTCCTGATCTGCGGTTTCCGGAGAGCAGGCATATGATGAAATCAACTCGCCGCCATTTGTCTTTTCAGGATTCTCTATGTAATCCACCCGTGCTTTCAGGCACTGCGCTATGGTTTTCCCCTTATTGATGTGCATCGAGATGATCCGGGTTGTTGCCATACATACCTCCATAAATAAGAAAAGCGGCGATCTGTGATGCACACAAACCGCCGCAGACAAGTGATTTTCAGCAAACCAGGCCCTCGAAGAAACCAATGAGATGATCCAGAAGGTTCAGCAGAAGGGTGGCGATTGCAGGCAATCCAATAGGGCTTACCAGAAACGCGAGAACCATAAACGCGATTCCATTCTGCCAGTAGCCGATAAAGAACTCGATCACTGACAACAGTCCGAAGAGTGACACGGATAATCCCAGCACCGACGAGGTGATAGAAGTAATGAATGCTACCAACCCGAGCATCAGGCGAATGGCCAGCATCACAGGAGCCAGAGCAATTCTCAGCGCAGTCTTCATCATGGTTGTCCTCCATTGTCATTCAGAGCGGTCGAGAAGGGAAAGCAGTTGGCGCATCATCACCCAAAGTTCATTCTGCTTTTGCTGAACTTCCTCGATCTCTGTTTCGTACATTTGCCCATGCACATTCAGACGTTTGGAAATCTGATTGAGGTTGTTGGTCATGTTGCGCAGCAAGCGGAGCATTTCCCGGATTTGCGGCAGATCCAGCTTCAGAATGTATCCGTTCAGGGCCATTGCTCGCATGTATGCAGACTCGTTCCTGATTCCGAGCGATTTCATCTTCCGTCGAATCGTTTCTGCTTCAGCCTCAGTTGTCTTGAACGTGTGCTTAATCAGTCGCTTTTCTTTTTCCATCCAGATTATCTCTCCAAATTGTTCTTTCTGCAAGGCTGTCGCCGGGGCAGAGAAGACGTGGATCGTCCCTGTCTCGAGGCAGAACGTCTTGCAAAGGCTTCGGCGATCTTCTGCAAAGTTCTGTCCCGGACAGCTTCCATCTGGACTGCAAGTTGTCGTGCCGCTCCGGCTGTGAGCAGTTCCAGATCCTCGCCGGTCGTTCGCACAATCACCGCGTTGCCCATGATGGGATCGCCATGCTGTTCTGTTCCATAGAGCGCACTCGCCGTTGCATTGATGAGCGCTCCACCGGGCTTGAGCTTGCCTTCCTCGTCGATCAGCATCAGGAGTCCGTCCTTTGCCAGCGATTCGGCTTCGACGAGCTCGATCCAATCGCAGCCGATGGCCTCCCTGCCGATGTCAAATATATCCTTGTCGGGATTGCACGCTATAACCTTCGGCAACATCAGAACGGGTAAAGCACTGCTGCGTGCCATAGTGTTGATACAGCGCGAGAACATGCGCCGCAGTTTTTGGCTTGAAGCCCAATCCTTTGAGCAGATGCATGAAGGATTGTTTTCTTTCTTCAAGGATTGTTTCAGGCTCGTCGAAGGATTGTTTTTTCTCCGGAGGGATGCTTTTTTCAACGGCTACGCCGTAATTCAGATTGAAAAGCGTCACGATAAAATTCGTGCGATCCGAGTAAAACTGCGGCTCCAACGCCTCGCGGAAATTGACCGCCCGGTGGTAATCTGCCTTGATCTTCTTGAAGCCGCTGCCCCGTCGCTCCATGTAGTTCATCCTGCTGAACACGTCTGCGATCACAGGATTGCGGCGCTTGGAGGGAACAGTGTCGGTATTCAGGTTCTGCACCAGCGAGCCATCCATCATGCCGCCGGGAGAGTAAATCTCCATCCGATCATCAAAGATGTCAATATGCACCTCGCTGCCGGTGATCATGTAATCCCATCTAAACGACGCCTCTAATGGGGATGTGGTGAGCCGGGAATCGCGCCCGAAAACGATCCCCGAATTGCCGAAAAAGCCTTCAAGGGCAGTGAAAAACAAGCCGGGCTGTCATGTCTTCTCAGAACGGCTTGCAGCGTCGCACAAAATACTTAGCACGGAAATTCTAATGAAGGAAAAAGCGCGTTAGAAATCGAGCCTGAAAATTAGAAATCTGCTAATGGCTCTTTGAAAAAATGAGCAGGGGCACCGGCTCCACTGACACCAAAATAAAAACCCCCGATTCCTGAGCGGGAGGGCTGTTAGCAGTTTTGGGCTCGGAATCGGGGATTTTTCGGTGGTTTTGGCGCACCCGGCGGGATTCGAACCCACGGCCTACCGCTTAGGAGGACGAAAGACTGTTCGCCTTTGCGTGCCTTCGAGTGCCCTGGAATGCCTTATTTTACTGGATTTCTAACGAATGTGGGTGTTCGCATTTCCCTTGAATATACCCCGCAAATCCCGGGGTGCCGTTAGCAGAATGTTAGCAGTGCTAAAAAATGTGGCGGGACAAAAAACCAGCCGCCACCAAAATTAGCAGGAAAAATGGCGCAATATTTTGCGATAAAAACATAATTGTTTGCCGTGTTGGCGCATGCAACAATTTACATAAAATGGGGGCCAATGAATAAACTACATCCTACTGTGGGCCCTGTTTATTTTGTACCGAGAAAGAGAATCGCTTGCTATCAAGCCGATAATGCGATAAAATGAAAGTGGAGAGTTATAAGCATATGGCTTTGAGAATCAATGCGCCGCGGGAAAAGGAGGTCGCATATGGATAAAAAGATGTTGCCGGTCGGTCTGGATAGCTTTGAGAAGATTCGTCGACTCGGATACTATTATATGGATAAGACGCTACTCATCCAAGATGTACTGACCAACCGAGGCGACGTGAACCTGTTCACCCGTCCCCGCCGGTTTGGCAAGACGCTGAATATGAGCATGCTTTGGAGCTTTTTGAGATCGGCTCGGACAAGTCACTTTTCAATGGACTTGCGATTAGCGAGGAGAAGCAGCTTTGCGAGGAATATCAGGCGAGGCATCCCGTCGTTTTCCTTTCGCTCAAGGGCGTGGAAGGGTTGACGTATGAGGAAGCCATTGCGCGATTGGTCACGCTGATCTCCACTGAATGCAAGCGACTGGATTATCTTGAGAAAGCACCTGATGTCAAAGAAGATGATCGGAAGATCTTCCGTAACCTTATGGCTCGGCAACCCGAGGAAGATGAACTGCAAGATGCCCTCGTAACCTTAATGCGGATGCTCCACGCGCACTACGGCGAGCAGGTGATTTTGCTGATCGATGAATACGACGTTCCGCTGGACAAGGCTCACATCAATGGGTACTACGACCAGATGGTAGCCTTCCTGCGGGGCTTCTTCGGCGAAGCGTTCAAAACCAACCCGGATTTGTTCTTCGCGGTGGTGACAGGCTGCCTGCGCATCTCGAAGGAGAGCATCTTCACGGGGGATCAACAACCTCAAGGTGGATACCATCACGGATACGCGCTATGACGAATATTTCGGCTTTACGGAAGCGGATGTAAAGAAGCTGCTGGCCGACTATGGCATGGAGTATGCCTTGGAGGACATGCGGGCGTGGTACGACGGCTATCACTTCGGCAATGCGGACGTCTATTGCCCGTGGGATGTAGTCAATCACTGCGACAAGCTGCTGGATAATCCAAAGGCCAGACCAAAGCCCTACTGGAATAACACCTCGTCCAACGCGCTGGTGAAGCAGTTTATCGACATGGCGGACGCGACGACGCGTGGCGAGATCGAGCAGCTTGTGGCGGGAAAGACGATTCGCAAAAAGATCGTGGAGACGCTGACCTATGGTGAATTGACAGAGAGCATCGACAATCTATGGAGTGTGCTGTTCCTGACGGGATACCTGACGGTGGACAAGAACGCGCCCGAGGATGAGGATGACTACACCAGCCTCGTCATCCCCAACCGCGAAGTGAGGGAAATCTTTATCGAGAAGATCCAGAAGTGGTTCGCGGAGAAAGTTGTCACACAGAAGAACAGTATGGAAAAGCTGTGTCGCGCACTGGAAAGTGGGGACGCGGAACAGGTGGAAACGATGCTGAATGAGCAGCTTCGTGGGACGATCAGCTATTATGATAGCTATGAGGGCTTCTATCACGGCTTTCTGCTGGGACTATTGAAGGGAAAAAGCGACTGGACGATCCTCTCCAACCGTGAGGCGGGCATGGGAAGAAGTGACATCCAGATCGAGAATGCCACTGGAGAGCTTGGGATGATCATTGAAACCAAACGAGCCAAGAGCAGGAACGACATGGAGGCGCAATGTGATGCGGCGTTGAAGCAAATTCTCGAACGGGAATATGCTGAACCGCTGATTGATGATGGAGCGAATGAAGTATGGTCTTACGGAATTGCTTTTTTTAAGAAGAAATGTTCCGTAAAATCCGTGAAGATTCATGGCTGATAAGCTGTTGCCCTCCGCGGAAATTGTCTGCTATCGAACCTGGAGCTAATGGGCTAAAAATAGTAGTGTGAAGTGATAAGCGTATGGCTTTGAGAAAAGAGGCGTTAACAATCAAAAGGATCATTCAAACGGAGGGGAGTAAAGCATTTGAATCAGAAATAATGCAAAGAGAAAAGGAATCAGCCGAGCTTTGCAGGCAATTCTTCCGTATTTCAAAAGATAAGGCAACTCGGTGGAGTCTCTACGGAGACGCCACCTTTTTGTGTTTAACTCATCAATACTATGATGCATTTGCTTACTGTTTGAAGATGAATAAATGGAAGCAAATATGGCTAAAAAGATATGGACCGTAACGCTCGCCGATGATCTGATAAATTCCTTGCGTTTTGACAGTGCGAACGTCTTGAGGCGGATCATCATAGGAAAAGGGTTGAACGAAGCTCAATCCCGGCAGTGGCAAGCGGCGGTTCGACCAAGAAATTTCCTTCGCGGTGATGAAAATCGAAAATGGAGGCTGGAACGTCGAGAAGGTTGTGCTTCCAAACGGATAGATGGCAGCTTCTGCTTCCATAAAACCACTTCATTTCGGACAAGCTAATTCCGAAATGAGGTGTTTTTTATGCCCGCAGCAGCGAGAAAAGCGGCCATCAGCTTTGGAATGGTGCATATTCCGGTGTCCCTCTACACCGCCGTTCAGGAAAAGGGTGTCGGCTTCAACCAACTCACTCGGGACGGCGTGCGCGTCCGTCAGAAGAAGGTGCGTGAGGACACCGGCGCGGAGGTGCAGGCCGACCAGATCGTCAAGGGCTACGAGTATGCCAAAGGCCAATATGTCATACTCACGGACGACGAGCTGGAGCGAATCAAGACCGAACGCGACAGGACCATCCGCATCCTGCACTTTGCCCCGCCCGAATCCATTCCATCCGTCTACTTCGACAAGTCTATCTCTGCGCGCCGATGGCAGCGACAAGGCTTACGAACTGCTGCGCCGGTCGATGCTGGATGAGGGCGTAATCGGCATCGGCCAATGCGTGCTCTGGAGCAAGCAGACCATGCTGGCGCTGATTCCGGAGCCGGAGGGCATCCGCATGCAGACGCCGTTCTATCGGGATCAGATCAAGCGCCTGCCGTGCAGCCCCCGACAGGGCGAGGTCTCAGACGCAGAAATGCGGATGGGGCGCATGCTCGTCCACGCCATGATTCAGCCCTACGCGCCGGAGAAGTACCGCGACGAGTACGAAGAGAAGCTCGTCTCCGCCATCCAGCGCAAGATCGAGGGCCAGGAGATCATCGCCGCCGCCGAGCCGCAGGGCAATGTGATCAACCTCATGGAGGCACTGGAGCGGAGCCTCGCCCAGCAGCAGCCTCAGCTGGCGGGTGTGCATTGATGGAGCTCTTTGAAGACCGGAGCGTCCGCCCCATGCTGCTGACCGAGCGCCATGAACCCATTGAATCGGACGAATGGCTGAATGAACTGAAGCTGGACGGCATCCGCTGCGTCGCCTACCTGCGCCCCGGCGAAACTGACCTGCGCAACAAGCGGAACCTGCGGCTGCTGCCCAGTTTTCCAGAGCTTGCGGGCTTGCATGAGGCAGTCGCTGGAACGTGCATCCTGGATGGCGAACTCATCATCGCGGACACGAACGGCAAGCCGGATTTTGAAGCTCTGCAGGCGCGCAGTATGATGACCGGCACTGTGCGCATCCGCTTGAAATCGGCGCAGACGCCCGCTAACTTTGTCGCCTTTGACATCCTGTATCGTGACGGCGAGGATTTGACGAACCGGCCATTGATCGACCGCAAGGCTATCCTGCGGGAGACGGCTTTTGATCGCGGGCGGCTGGCGGTATCCAGAACCATCGCAGGCAACGCAAAGGCCCTGTTTGATCAAACGACCGAGCAGGGCCTTGAGGGAATCGTACAAAAAAAAAGGACAGCCCCTATCGCATGGGCAAGCGCTCCCGCGACTGGGTGAAGGTGAAGAACCTTGTGGACGAAGACTTTCTGGCCTGCGGGTACATCGCCAGGGCGAACAGATCACCAGTCTGGTGCTCGGCTCCATGGATGCTCCTTTTGCGCTATATGGGGCACGTCACGCTGGGCGTATCGAGGAATGTGGCATGCCGCTTTCCAACAACACCAAGCTGCCCTTTCGACATGCTACCTTCGGGAAATGAAGGCGCCGTTTGGTATAAAAATCCGCCCATCTGTATCATCACCTATATGGAACGAACCAGCGCGGGCGGCATGCGGCAACCAAGATTCAATGGCTTCCGAGAGGATTAAGGTTCTCTTGCGGAGTCTATTTTTATCGCTTATTCCGATTGTTGATGACACCATTACCGCACCTCTTGTTCTAAATCGTAAAACAATTCGAGCAAAATTCCTGAAGTCTTGCGTATTGCTCTGCAAAGCATATAGCCGCCCCGTTTGCCCACGCGGCACGGAAATTAATTTCAAATTTCCATTGACAAGTTAATACAAATTGAATATAGTATAAATAGGAATTATTTCATGCTTTATTTGTGCTCTTATCGCTTATTTGATTGGGTAGTTATCCCTTTATTTTGTCTCTTTATTTTAATGTTTATCAATACTGACAGATTTCAGGAGGAGTACAGCATGAACCTGAAGCGTATCAAGTTTCTGATCCTCGCGCTTATGCTGGCGGTGAACACCCCCGCCGCACTTGCCGCGGACGCGCATGCCGGCGCTGCAGATGGTCTGCGCAGGCACACGGTCACGCTGACCGCGGATACGCTTACAGGGAAACTGCTGCCATTGGAGAGCGCGCCTCTTCCATGAAAGATCAAGGGGATTATCTGCACAATGCCGAAGGCGTTGTAGACGCCCAGATTCAGGGCACATATTATGCCAATCAAAAGCTGGCCTCTGTATCTTTAGCAGGGACCAGCTTTTCGTTTGCGCCGCTGATGCTGGACGACTATTATCCGCAGCCCAGCGAATCGCCCGAACCATCGGAATCGCCCGAACCCAGCGAATCGCCCGTGCCCTCCGAATCTCCGCTACTAAGTGAATCGCCGTTGCCCAGCGAATCTCCAGCCCTGACGGATTCTCCTGATCCCAGCGGCTCGCCCGAGCTGTCCGAAACACCGGCTGTCGAAGCAACTCCGGAGATCCGCCTGACCGTCGGCTATGCCAAAACAATGGCCCGGCTGACGTACGTATGCTCCGCAAGCGGCGATGCGTTGGGGAACTTGAATCGAGGCGCTGTGGTATACGTTTGCTCTGTGCCCAGTGAGCGCCGCGCGAAAATCGTATTTGACACGCCGCTTGGCCTTGTTGACGGCTTTGTTTCGATTAGGCATCTGGAAAACCTGAGCGAGCAGGAGCGCCTGCAAGCCGTCCGGGACGCTGAATCCCAGGACGAGGTTCGTTCTTATGAAGGAAATGTTCTTCCCCGGACAGATGGATATACGCCTGTAGAACGGCCCACAGATACGCCTGCGCCCACTCCAAGTCTTGAACCTACCGCATCCTCCGACCCCAACGCAACGCCCACGCCGGAGGAAACGACTCAGCCGACAGTGGAGCCGACTGCCGAGCCAACGACTGAGCCAACAACCAAACCGACAACAGAGGTAACAACTGAGCCAACGGCTGGGCCGACCGTCGAACCGACAGCTGAGCCAACAGCCGAACCAATAACCGAGCCAACGGCTGAACCTACGGCTGCGCCGACCGCCGAGCCAACGGCCGCTCAACCGCCGAGCCAACAGCCAACCCCACCGAGGCGCCCACCGCGCCTCCCACGCAGGAACCTGAACCCGATCCGGAACCCGTTCAAGAACCGGGCCTGTGCCCGAACCGGAAGCATCGGATGACGCGGAAGAACTGGGTATAAGCGTCGCTCTGCTGCGCCTGCTTTTCTCATCCGCATACGCCGAGGACAGCCGTCCTTCCAGCATCACCGGCCAGCGCATCGGCGGAAGGGCGCGTTCCGCGTCAGGCGGCGTCAGCGCCGTTGTGTATCCCGGCCTGTTTGACGCGGTGACGGATGTACGTCTATCCGCCCTGACCACCGGCGTGAAGGAGGACGTCATCGTCCGCCAGTACACCGGCAACCATGTGTACGCCTATCGTCTGTCCACCCAGGGATTGACCGCGCGCCAGTCCGGCCAGAAATCCTTCTCTACAACGAGGATGGTCAGGCGCTGGCCAAGCTCGAAGCGCCGCATATGACCGACGCGGCGGGGAATTACAGCACGGATATTTCCGTGTCTCTGGAAGGCGGCGGCGGAAGCTATACCGTAACCTATGCGCCCAACGACGCCTGGATGCAGACTGCCTCGTATCCCGTGACCATCGACCCAACCGGCAGCTACTTCAATGACTTGGCCACCGGTATCGGCGACGTGTATGTGTCCAGCGCCAACCCGGGCAAGCATTATGATCATACGGTAGATCGGGGAAGCCCCCAGCGAAACCACAATCTGGAGGGCACTAACCTCTATGCCGGCAACAACGGCAGCGACAACATCGCCTTAATCATTCCATCGCTTACCGGCTTTGCGGGCAGCGATGGGAACGTCTCCGAATTCCCCACGGGAACGGATCTGCTCATTGAAAGCGCCATGTGGAACGTCTATGTTCATGAGGTAGGCGGCAATGGACAATTCAAAATTTCTCTGGTAACGGGCAGCTGGAATACATCCACCGTGACCTATAACAGCCGCCCCTCGCTCTCCAGTGAAATCAGCATAGACGTTTCCCTTCACACCGGCTGGAACAGCGTGGATGTGACCAGGCTCTTTTCTGCGTGGTTTAACGCGGCGGATCAAAAACAAAACTATGGCATTGCCGTAACATCTGGCAGCGCATGGGCGCGCATCTGTTCTTCGGATGTGCTGCCCCGCAACGAACGCATGAATTTCTCTGCCACCTATGTGACCGGCATTGGCACACCCACCCTGACAGCCACACCCCATGGCTATGGAACCAACAGCGAAAGCGGCTGGGTAGACCTGAGCTGGAACAAGGTGAGCGGGGCAAGCGGGTATACCATCGGCATCTACAACGGACAAAAGTATGAATATCAGTTTGTGGGCAATACCACCAGCTTCACCACCAAAGGGAAAAATCTCTGGCCCACCGACGAGGAGATCGCCGCGGGCAAGTATGCCCTGCATTGGGACGGCGCCGGTCAGGAGCTGCCCAATATTCCGCGGCTCGGTCAGAGCGACCTGAATTATTATTTCAGGGTCATGCCCACCAACGCGTATGGCCAGACGGCCGGCAGCGCTACCGCCGCCACGGTATCGGCTCTCCTGCCGGATACCACGCCGCCCAGCCAGCCCGCCACGGTCAGCGTCAGCCCTGCTGACTGGTCGAGTACCGGGACGCATACCATCACCTGGGCGGGTATCACGGATCAGCCGGGAAACGCCTCCACACTGGGCACGGGCCATGTGCAATACGTTGTCAATCCAGCCGGAACGGACGCGGCGGCCTGGGCGTGGCAAAACACCGCCTACAATACCGCCAACGGCTCCTTCACGCTGGACACCTCCGCTTTCGCGGACGGCTCCCATGCCGTGTATGTGCGCGGCACGGACAGCGCGGGCAACTACGGCGCGCCCAAGGGCGTACAGCTGTATGTGGACAAAACGCCGCCCACCGCGCCCGACGTGTCCATTTTGCCGGACGAATGGACAAAGGACGACAGCGCCAGCCTCACATGGACAGGCATTTCGGATATCAACGATCTGCTGCGGGTGGAATATGCCATAGACGGCGGGCGTATCTCACGACGAATCTCGCGGATAAGACCTGCGCGGGCTTTCCGCTGGACATTTCCGCTCTTACAGACGGCGAGCATACCTACGCCGTGCGCGGCGTGGACGTCGCGGGCAATGAAGGCGCGGCAGGAACCGCCACCGTGAGGATCGACCGCGGCGCGCCCACGCTTCTTGCTTCCTCGATTGACCCCGTGGGCTGGGTGGACACGGAAAGCGTAACCCTCAGTTGGGAGGGCGCGGCGGATGCTTATAGCGGCCTCGCGCAGATGGACTATGCCATCGACGGCGGTGAATTCGTGCCCCTTGAGGTCGCGGAAACCGGCAGCAAGGAGATCGACATCACCGCGCTGGCGGACGGCGAGCACACGATCACCCTGCATCTGACGGACGCGTTGGGCAACAGCGCCTCCTGGGAGCACAAGTTCTATGTGGACGTCACCCCGCCCCAGGTGGAGCTGCTCACCCCGCCGGACGGTACGGTGGTCACGGGCGTGCTGGATATCTGGGGCAATGTTACAGACATTTCCCTGCTGGATTGGACGCTGACCGCCACCGGCTCCTCCGGCAAGGTCATAACGGTCTGGACGGATACCGCGGAGAAGACCGCCGAGCAGCTGGGCGTGCTGGATACCGGCGAGTTTGCGGACGGGGAAACCATCGAAATCGCGCTCGTCGCTCACGATCAGGCAGGCCATGAGAGCACCGCCCGCGGCGTGTTCATCAAGGCGGATCATTCCGCGCAGCCCGTGGTCGCGGACGTGACCGTCACCGCGCCCGCTCAGGGCGAGATCATCACCACGGCCCACACGCAGGCCGCGTACACCCGCGAGTATGCCGGCAGCGAGTCGGACAGCCGCGTGATCTTTGACGGGCAGTCCGCCGGCAGCGCTTCCAGCCAGAAGTTTGATCTGTATCCCATTCTTTATCCCGAGGGCTCGACCCATTCCCTCTCCGTCATTTCCAGGGACGGCGGCGATGTGCTGCACTATGCCAGGGGCATGGCGTCGCTGCTGATCCTCAGCGATATCTAGCAAGGTCGCCAGCCACAGCGGCGTGGAGCTTACGCCCATGGGCGCGGTATGCGCGGGCGATTCCGGCCAGCTAACCTCCGTGGCGTTCTCTGCCGCGCAGAGCGTGCAGGCCATTCGCCTCCATACCCTGGCGCAGGGCTCCGTAACCTATGAATACAGCATCGACGGCGGCGCGTCCTGGCATGCGATCCGGGACGGTCGCGACGCCTGGTTTGACGTGCCCCAGCGCAGCGTTCAGATTCGCGCAAACCTCTCCGGCGCGGGAACCATCCTTCAGGGCCTGGACGTAACCGGCGTCTATGAGATGAACCCCGTGCGCTTCAAGGTGCAGCTGCTGCGCCCAGTTACCTCCTTCCATCTCACCGGCGGCAGTGAGTTCACCGAGGCGATGCCTGCCATCGAGACGGATTGTCCGGCGGAGCTGACCACCCGCAGGCTGTACATGGACGGTGCGTGGAACAGCAATACCTTTACCGCGAACCTCCTGCCCTGCGAGGACGGAAGCGTGCATACCGTCACGGCGCTGGGGCTGGATGCCTCTGGACGTCTGTACGGCAGCGGCGCGAAGACCTCCCTGCTTCTGCGCACAGCGCCGGGAGCAAAGGGCGTCTACGAGAGCGGCAGGCTGACCCTGAATGGGGACGCCTACGCCATCCGTCTGGAAACCCTCTGTCAGGGTGATTCCGGTAAGGTCGTCACCTCCGGCCTGTACGCCTATTCGTATGACGGAAAGACATGGACGGACTTTGAACTGAATGATTATGCTTTCCTTCCGCAAGCAGCGCGCACGCTCTATGTGCGCGCCATGCTGCCCGAGGGCGTAACGCTTCGCGCCCTGCATCTGGAAGGCGTGACGGCTGCCGGCAAGGCGATCTCCACCAGCCTGATCAAAGCGCCCGCCAACGTGCAGGCGGCAGATTACGGCGACTATTATGAAAACGAGAAGCTCCGCCGTTACGTGATTACCTGGTCGGACGCCAATCGGGACGACCCGTCGCTGGCCAACGAAATCTACTTTGATATTTATCGCGACGGAAAGCGAATCGCCACCACGCGGAGCACGCGCTATGAGGACTACGATTACGTCAGCGGCGCGGTGTATCATGTGGCCGCTCGCCGGGTATACGACGATCCGCAGGATGGGCTTGCCTCCGAGCTGACCCGCACAAGCGCCCGCGTGAAGGCCAAGTCCGTTTACATTCCCAGGGAAGAGCGCGTCGAGGGCGTAGCGCACAATGTGGAGGATTTCACCCAATCCGAATACCTCAACGACCTCTACGGCGGGAATTATACCTTCTCCGCCGAGCCGAACCCGCCCAGTCACGAGTTCGCGCTGGATCAGAGCCTGCTGGGGCCGCACCGCTTCTGCTCGCTGGGCTTTGAGCCGCTGAACTTCAACACGGGCAACTTCTTCCTGCAAACGCAGGATCTGCGCCTGGCCGACCTGGGCGGAAGCGCGCTGGAGATCATCCGCACCTACAACAGCCAGAGCGCGGAAACGGACGGCCCCTTCGGCGCGAAGTGGGCGACGGAATACGGCCAGCATCTGCGCCTGTTTAACGACGGGAGCGTAGGCTACCGCCGCGCGGACGGCAGCGAGATCATCTTCTACATCCAGCCGGACGGAACGTTTACCAGCAACTCCACGGAATACGAAAGCCTGGCCTATGACGACGCGCGCACGGAATACCGCATTGCGCTGACGGACGGCACGGTGTACGCCTTCGCCTCCGGCGGCCTGCTCTCCCGCATCGAGGAGGACGGCGGCCAGCACGTCACCCAGATCGTGCGCGACGAGGATGGCCTCATCACAAAAATTATCGCGCCCAGCCAGGAAGAATTGCTGGTCGAGATGGATGAGAATGGTCACATCGTCAAGCTCACCACGCCGAGCGGCGCGGAACTGACCTATGGGTACAAGGGAAGGAATCTGGTTTCCTTCACCGACGCGAACGGCGAAACGACCAAATACCAATATGACAGTCAGGGCCGCATGACCGCATGGTACGACGCCAGCGGCAAGCGCCAGGTGCAAAACCAGTACGATAAGCAGTCCCGCGTGACCGCGCAGACGGACGCGAACGGCGGACGGTATAAGATTCAGTATGAGGACGGATATACCGTTACAACCGACGCGGAAGGCAACGTCGTTACCTATTATTACGACGAGTGGAAGCGCACCACGCGCATTGTGGACGCCCTGGGCGGCGAGACCACGTTCACCTATGGACAGCAGGGTGAAATCGTGTCCATGACCGACCCGCTGGGGAACGTCACGACATACGAATACAACGAAAACGGCGACAAGATTGCCGAGGTCGATCCCCGCGGCGCGGCGGTGGTCATGGAGTGGGATGACAACCATCATCTGCTCAGCATGACAGATCAGAATGGCCATATCACCGCATATACCTATGACACAAACGGCAATCTGCTGACGGAAACCGCGCCGGATGGCGGCGTGACGGTCTACACCTATGACAGCAAGGGACGCATGGTGGAAAAGACCGATGCGCTGGGTGGCGTGACTGCCTATGAATACGTGAACGGGTTGCTGGCTAAGGTTACCGATCCCGAAGGAAACGAGACTGCCTTATACCTATGACGCCCACGGCTATCTGTCTGCCATGACGGATGCGCTGGGAAACGTAACGCAATATGAATATGATGCCAGCGGAAACTTGCTGCGGCTGACATTTGCAGATGGCACGTCTGTTTCCTATATCTACGACGCGCTGGGCCGCCAGACTTCCATGACCAATCCCAAGGGCGGAGACGAAGTACGCCTATGACGCACTGGGCAACCTGATAAAGACCACGCTTCCGGACGGAACGGTGCAGACCGCCGCTTACACGAAAAACGGCCAGCAAAAGAGCATTGCCGACGCGCTGGGCAACAAGACCAGCTATACCTACGACGGAAACGGCAACCGCTTGACTGTTACCGACCCCGCCGGAAACGAGACCCTCAGCGAATACGACAGGGCAGGAAACCTCCTGCGGGAGATCAACGCCCTGGGCGGCGTGACCGAATACACCTATGACGAGGTGGGCTTGCCCCTGACCGTAACGGACGCTACGGGTGCAACACAAACCATGACCTATGATCTGGCAGGCAACCTGCTCACACGCACGCTGGCAAACGGTGCTACCCTCTCTGTGGCATATGACAGCATGAACCGCCCCATCCGGCAGGTGAACGCCCTGGGCGGCGTGACCGAAATTGAGTATGACTTGCTGGGCAGAATCACCCGCGTGACCGATCCGCTGGGCGCGGATACAGCGTACACGTGTATGATAAGAACGGCAATCTGCTCACCGTCACCGACGCGCTAGGGCAACGTCACCTCTTATGCCTACGATGCTCTCGGCCGGTTGATCTTCGAAACCGCACCCAATGTCGGCGTAACCCGTTATGCCTACGACAATACAGGCAATCTTCTTTCCATTATGGATGCGCTGGGCGGTGTGACCCGCTATCAGTACGACGAGAATGGAAACCTTGTCGCGATGACGGATGCGCTGGGGAAACTGTCTCCGCTGGAATATAACCCAAACGGCAGCGCTACCACAGCCATAAAGAAAATGGCGGCGTGCTGGCGACAGGCTATGACAAGGCGGGCCGCGTCGTCTCCGAAATCACGCGAATGGTCATACCACCAAATACAGCTATAGCAGGAACGGCCTGGTCACCAAGATTACGGACGCATCTTCGGGCCAGCAGGCTTCGTTTGCCTATGACGTGCTGGGAAATCTTAGAAGATCACGCGCTGGGCCACAGGGTGCGAGTATGCCTACACGCCGGAGGGCTGGCTGAGCAGCGTCACCAAGGCGGACGGCGCGGTGATGACGTTTGAATACGACAAAAACGGGCGCATTGACCCGTCAGAACGTCGGGGACGGCAGAGCGTCACGAGCAGCTACAACGAAATCGGAAAGAGCTCACAGAGGTATCCAGCGAGCCGGAACGATTCGCTATCAGTACAATGAGCAGGGGATTCCTGATTTCCGTGGAGAATGTGAACGGCGACAAGGTTTCCTACACCTACGATGCGTACGGCAACAGGACGTCCATGACCTACCCGGACGGCCGCATGGTGAGCTATACCTATGACGCTATGAACCGCATGACCAGTGTCACAGGACTGGACGGGGATGTCACCCGCTACACCTACGACGCGGCGGGGCGGCGCATTGAAACCGCGTCCAGCACCTTGACAACTTCATACCGCTATGACAGCGTAGGCAATCTGCTCACGCAGGCGACCAGCGGCGCGAGCGAGATTGCGTTCAGCTACAGCTACAACAAGAACGGCTACATCACGGGAGAGGTGCGCACAGAGGGGCGGCAAGAC
>VOFB01001204.1_pt1 | contig 98913 bp, 117 predicted proteins | sample 5384141 | NCBI WGS metagenome assembly VOFB01 (sample SAMN12384721, study PRJNA508395) | human gut metagenome | isolation source: healthy gut A | host: Homo sapiens | reverse complement strand
TTCTCTGGCGATTGCGGACTGGCTGCGCTACCTGCTCGGCGTGGGTGACGACGGCAAGGCCATTGAAATCTCCGCCGACCCGATGAAGGACGAATTGCAGGCGCAGCTTGCGGGCATTGAAGTCGGCAAGCCGGAAACGTATCATGGGCAGGTTCGCCCGATTCTCGCCAACGCGAATATCTTCGGCAGCGACCTGACCGCAATCGGCATGGCCGACCGCATCGAGGAGATGTTCGTTTCCGAGCTGGCGGGCGAAGGCGCCGTTCGAAAGACGCTTGAGGCGTATTTGGGGTAAGAAACCGTGAAACTTGAGGAAAGACACTACGCCGAAACCGCGAGGGAGTATGCGCTGCGTATGCTCAAGGAGAACATCATCTCCATGGAGCTGAAGCCCGGCGCGATGGTCAGCGAAAACGAGCTGGCCGCGCAGCTCGGCCTGAGCCGCACGCCCGTGCGCGAGGCGCTGATGGACATGGCGCAGTATGGGCTGGTGGATATTCTGCCGCAGCGGGGCAGCCGAATCAGCCTGATTGATTACGCGCTGGTGGAGGAAGCCCGCTTTGCCAGAGAGGTGCTGGAGGTCGCGATTCTCTCCATCGTCTGCGAAAACGTGACCGAGGAATCGCTCGTGCAGCTCAGGCAGAACGTCCGCTTTCAGCAGCTTTCCCAAGAGCCGGAGATGAGCGGAACATTCGATCTGATGGAGCTGGATAACGAGTTCCACCGCCTGCTCTTCCACATCGCGCATAAGGATAACACCGTGCGCATGCTGGAGGGGCATGATGGCTCACTTTGACCGCGTTCGCGCGCTGTCGCCTCGGTGGTGAAGGATCAGAAGATCATCAGCGACCATCTGGCGATTGCGATGCGATTGAGCGCAGGGACGCGGCGGCCGCGCAGGCCGTGATGACCAAGCACCTTTCCCGCGTAAATGTGGATGAGGCGACCATCCGCGCGGCATGCCCGGAATACATCAAAAATTGATTGCGCACCCGCGCGGGACTTGCAAGCGTCCCGCGCGGTGTTATGCCTCGGTCGGCTTTGCCGACGGCGCCCGCCCAGCGGGGCGGCGCGCAGACTATAGAAAAAAGCTATTCTCCCCCCGAAGGAAAGGAGAATAACCCTGAAAGAATAGATGAATTTCTTGATTTTGCTATTTAAGCAAGTTTGCTTATGTCAACAAGCTGAGCGCCCGCCCGGAGAGGCGGCGCGCAGACCGCAGACAAAAAGCGATAACGGGAGGAATCGGCCGGTGCAAACGGTGATAGAGAAGATAAAGAGCCTAAAGATCAAAAGAATCGGGTGCGCCTGCCTGCTGCTGGCGCTTTTGCCGGCCGTCGCCGCGGCGAGGGCGCAGACGCTGGATGAACAGGTGGATCGGATTTTTCGGGACGCCAAGACGGTCGGCGGCGCGTTTCTGGTGGCGCAGGAGGGCGAGATCGTCTACGAACGCTATTACGGCGAGCAGCAGAAGACGACCCATGTGCCGGTGACGGAAAAGAGCTATTTCCGCTGCGCCTCCGTCACCAAGCTCGTCACGGGCATCGGCCTGATGCGGATGATGGACGACGGCCTGCTCGACCCGGACGAGGACATCAGCGTCTATCTGGGTTACGAGGCGGGCAACCCGCGCTATCCCGATACGCCGATCACCCTGCGCATGCTGATGAGCCACACGTCGGGGCTGAACGAAAATTCGTCGTATTCCAGACTATCCAGCAAGCTCAGCGACATGATTGCGCTGGATAAAAAGGCGGCGGCCAATTTCAAAGACGTCCGCCCCGGCAGCCAATACGCCTATTCCAACTTCGGCGCGGGCGTTACGGGCGCGATCATCGAATCCGTCACCGGGCAGGATGTATCCTCCTTCATGCGGGAATACCTCTTCGCGCCGCTGGGCATCGACGCGGCCTATACCGCGACGCAGCTTGAGAAAGCGGAAACGTATCTCACCGCCACCTACCACAAGGACGGGTCGCTCTACCGCGCGCCGAGCTATCTGCTGCGTCAGGCATACGATGCGTTCGCCACGCCGGATACGCATTACCGCGTGACGGTCGGCAGTCTGCTGATCCGCCCGCGCGATTTGACACGGCTGGGCATTGCCCTCTGCGGCGACGGCACGGTGGACGGCGTGCGCGTGCTCAGCGAAAAGGCGATTGCGATGATGCGGCAGGAGCAGAGCATGGAAACGACGGGCATCACGAGCGACACGCCGTACAGCTTTTTCACCATCCGAAAGGATTCGCTGCTCGAAGGGCGGCGTGTGTACGGCCATCAGGGCACGGACGAGGGGGATCGTCTGCAACCTGTACGTCGAGCCGGTCAGCCAGACCGTGTTCTGCGTGATGACCAACGGCTGTAAAACCACGCGGGAGGACGGAATCATGCGCATCACCAGAAGGCTCTGCGCGGCCGCGGCGGAGGTATTCCTGCCGGAGGCAGACTGAAATTCAAAAAAAGCGCGTTGGCGCTCGGGGAGACGGAAGAGACATTCCGTCTCGCTTTATTGTTAAAAACAATCATTGAGAAAAAGCAAATTCTGCATAAAACGCTGTAGGGGGCGCGACGTATTGCTTAGACGGAAAAAAAACCGATCAAAGGGCTCCCTCTTCGAGAGCGTGGAGCTTGCCGCCCGCTGTGCGGGAGGCAGGCAAGCGGAACGCCGAAGGTCTGGCACGGCGTAGCCGTGACTGAAGGAGTAAGGGGGCGCGTCCGTTATCGGATTTTTGCAAAATTCAGGGTTTACTCTGTTATTGTTAAAATGGCTGATTTTTTTTCAAAGCCTTATCATAAAATTTGATGAAAGGCTTGAATTTTATGTTAGATTGATGTAAAATCAATGTAAAATTCGAACGAGGAAGGAGAACGGGGAAAATTGATCGAATCCATGCAGGCCTCGCCGGTGGCGCGGGTCATTATTTCTATTTCGGCCATGCTGTTCGCCGGTTTCGCAATGACGCGAATCACCAAGCGGTTCCGCCTGCCCAATGTGACGGGCTATATTCTGGCGGGCATTTTGATGGGGCCGTGCTGCTTGAATGTGATTCCGCAGACCATCATCGACGGAACGGATTTTCTTTCGGATGTGGCGCTGGCGTTCATCGCATTCAGCGCGGGCGAGTTCTTCAAGATGGAGGTGCTTCGGCGAAACGGCGCGAAGGTGATCGTCATCACCGTGCTGGAAGCCTGTCTGGCCTCTGTCGCGGTGTTCATCCTCGTCTACGGCGTGCTGCATCTGGAATTGAGCTTTTCCATCGTGCTCTCGGCGCTGGCCTCGGCCACAGCGCCCGCTTCCACCATGATGACGATTCGGCAGACCGGCGCGCACGGCGATTTTGTCGATACGCTCCTGCAGGTCGTCGCGCTGGATGACGTGGTCGGTCTGATTCTGTACAGCGTCGCGATTTCCGTGGCGATGGCTTCGAAGAGCGGCAGCATGCAGCTTTCCACCGTGATCGCCCCGATTCTGGCGAATATCTGCGTACTGGCGCTGGGCGCGCTGTTCGGCGTGATGCTCAAGCTGTTTTTCCGCAAGCGCTCGACGGATAACCGGCTGATCGTCTCGATTGCGACGCTGTTCGCGTTCTGCGGCATCTGCGCGATGGCGGACATTTCGCCGCTGCTGGGCTGCATGTCCATGGGCATGACGTATATCAACCTGACGGGGGACGAAAAGCTGTTTCGCCAGCTCGGGTATTGGAGCCCGCCGATTCTGCTGCTGTTCTTCGTGCGTTCCGGCCTGAGCTTCAACCTCGGCGCGCTGACGGATACGCTCGGCGCGAGCGGCAGCGTGCCGCTGCTGCTGGTCGGTATTCTGTATTTCGCGGGGCGCATTGTCGGCAAGTATGCGGGCGCGTATCTCGGCGCGCTTGCGGTCGGCAAGGGCAAGGGGGTTCGCAATTACCTCGGCCTCGCGCTGATTCCGCAGGCCGGTGTGGCCATCGGTCTGGCGGCGATGGGCGCGCGCACGCTCGGCGGCGAAATGGGCGAGATGCTGCAAACCATCATCCTCGCGTCCAGCGTGCTCTATGAGCTGGTCGGACCGGGCTGCTCCAAGCTGGCGCTCTTCCTTTCCGGCTCGTATGGCCACGATGTGCCGGATGCGCCGCGCGTCGCGCCCGCCGTGCCGAAGAGCAGGCTGGAAACGCTGATTGAGCGCATGAAGACGATCGAGGCGCGCCTGCCCGATCCGGTGGAAACCAGCGCCGAGGAGGAGCTGGCGTTTACGCAGGCCGCGCAGGAACAATATGATTTGGCGCAGTATTATCACAACCGCCGCTTCAAGGGCGGCCGTTCGACAGGAGGCATCCATCCATGAACATGAACGACCCGATTGCATCGCTGCTGGGGAGCTGGGCAACCGAACTCAACCTGTATTCCGTCCTGCTGCGGGTGGCGGTTTCCGTCGTCTTTGCCGCCATGATCGGCTGCGAGCGTGCAAGCAAGCGCCATGCGGCGGGACAGCGGACGTTTATCCTCGTTTCGTTGGCTTCGACCATGGCCATGCTGCTGGATCAGAGCGTCGAGCGCGCGGGCGGGCCGCTGGTTTCCGCCGCGACGGTGATCGCCATCGCCATCATCAGCAGCAACTCGATTCTTTACAGCTCCAAAAACCAGATCAAGGGGCTGACGACCTCGGTGGCACTCTGGGCCTGCGGCGTGATCGGCCTGACCATCGGCGCGGGGCTGTATACGGTCTCCGTCATCGGCTATGCGGCGCTGATGTGCTGTCTGGCGCTGTTCCCGACGTTTGAAATCGACCTCAAAAACCGTTCCAACCACTTTGAGGTGCACCTTGAGCTGAAAAACCGCGAGGATTTGCAGCGCTTTATCACCACCATGCGCACCCTTGGCCTGAAGATTGACGACATCGAGGCCAACCCGGCGTATATCAATTCCGGCCTGAGCGTGTATTCCGTTTCGCTGACGGTGCGGCAGAAGGACAGAGCCAAATACAGCAGCCATCAGGAGATGATCGAGGCGATCAATACGCTCGATTTCGTCTATTATGCGGAGGAAATCGACTGATTCGGCACAAAAAAATCGGAGAAGCGGCGAACTTCTCCGTTTTTTATTGACTTGCAGTAGAACATCGTGTCCCTATGCGGAGGGGCAGGCGGGCTCAGCCCGCTTATTTATTGGTGGATTCGAGCGCCGCGGCTTTGCGCGCGGACAGCGACGGGATGCGCTGAATCAGGCCGATGATCTGGCCGGAGAGGAGCACCGTCAGCAGCGAACAGGCGAGGCGCTCCAGCGGCAGATACGACGCGGACAGCGCGAGGACGACCAAATCGCTGCCCAGATAGATGCGCTCAATCGGCTGGTGAAGCACCTTGTGCAGCGCCATGGCCAGCGCGTCGTCGCCGCCGGGCGCGCCGCCCGCGCGAACGCTCAACCCCGCGCCGACGCCGACAAACAGCGCGCCGACGACCGCCGCGACCAGCGGCATTTGCGCCAGACCCGGCCAGAGCGGATCAAACCGCTCAAAAAACGCATAGAACGCGGAGAAGCCGCCGCCCGCGATGACGGAATAGAAGATGAACGAGCGCCCCAGCGTGCGCCAGCCGCCGATGTAGCAGGCCGCGTTGAGCACAAGCCCCGAAATGGAGGGGGAAAGGCCGAACCAGTGGTGCAGCAGCAGGGTCAGGCCGAGGATGCCGCCCTCGGTGACGTTGGAAAACGAATGAACATTGTACAGGCCGAAGGCGAGAATGGCACTGCCCGCGAGCGCCAGAAAACATTTGCCCAGCGAAAAACACGGCCGAAACGAACGCAAAATAAAACTCCCTTTCAAAATATTGTGGCGAAAGTATTTATATTATAAGGAGTAACCGCGCCTTTGTCAAGCGCGCGCGTCGGGCGGGAATCGAAAAAACGAGGGGAAAAGGCGGATGGTGGTTCATATAACGCAGAAAGTGGAGCATATAAGCCGGTATTTGCATGAAAACAGATGGAAAATGGAGTATATGTGGAGAATAAAAGAAGAACGGCGCGGCGTTGTGCTTTTGCGCGCGCTGTGGTACAATACACAGAGATCAAATGTGCAAAGGAGCGTTTTACGATGAATCCATATGAACAGCGCCGCCGCCGCGTGCTCGATCAGCTTCAATTCGGCGAGATGATGGTGCTTTACAGCGGCGAAAGCGTCGCAAGCTCGATGGACGAGGGCTTTGAATTTGAGGCGAACCATCATTTCTTCTACCTGACGGGTCTGCGCCGGGAGAACATGGCGCTCGTGCTGGCCAATACGCATCATCCGGCGCATGTCATCCTGTTTATCGAAGAACCGATTCCCGATATGGAGCGCTGGACGGGTCGCCGCGTGACGATTGACGAGGCGAAGGCCGTCAGCGGCATTGACGATGTGCGCTATATCGACAGCGTGGAGAGCCTCATCAGCCGCTGCGTCGCGCGCGAAACGGTCGAGGCCGCGTATTTTGACTGCTATCGCAACGCCATGGGCGATACGGACAGCTACAACATGCAGAAGGCGAAGCGCTTTGCGCAGCAATACCCGACCATCGCGCTCAAGAACGCGCATACGATGCTTTCCGCCATGCGCATGGTGAAGGACGAGAACGAGATCAAGACGCTTGAGCGCGCGATTGCGATCACGGATCAGGGCTTGCGCCGTGTACTCGCGACGCTTGAGCCGGGGCGCATGGAATATCAGCAGCAGGCGGAGTTTGAGTATGAAATCCGCATGCGGGGCGCGGAGCGCGTCTCCTTCCCGACGATCGCGGGCAGCGGCATCAACGGCTGCATGCTGCATTACGGCACGAACCACTGCAAGCTGGAGGACGGCAAGCTGCTGCTGCTCGACCTCGGCGCGCGGGTGGAGGGCTACTGCGCCGATATCACCCGAACCTACCCGATTAGCGGCAAGTATTCGCCGCGCCAGAAGGAGATTTACGACATCGTGCTGCGCGCCAACCGGGCGGTGGCCGAGGCCGCGCGGCCGGGCGTGACCCTGCGCGAGCTGAACGACCTTTGCAAAAAGGTGCTGGCGGAGGGCATGATGGCCATTGGCAAAATCCAGTCGGCGGAGGAAATCGGCAGGTATTACATGCACGGCGTTTCCCACCATCTGGGGCTGGACACGCACGACTGCGCCGTTCGCGAGGATCTGGGTCTGCGCGCGGGCATGGTCATCAGCGACGAGCCGGGGCTGTATATCGACGAGGAGGAAATCGGTATCCGCATCGAGGATGATCTGCTGATTACGGAGACGGGCTGCCGCGTGCTCTCCGAGGCGATTCCGCGCACGACGGAGGAAAATCGAAGCGCTGATGGCGCGCTGACGTTCGGAGGAATGGGCATGAAGCTGAAAATTCAGGCCAGAGCGAAGATCAACTGGACGCTGGACGTGGTGGGCACGCTGCCCAACGGCTATCACGATCTGGATATGCTGATGCAGTCCGTCACGCTCTGCGACCAGATGACGATGGAGGAAGCGCCGCAGCTCTCCCTCTATGTGCGGGCGCAGGGGCGCGCGTTCGTTCCGGCGGACGGCAATAACCTCGTGCTGAAGGCGGCGGCGGCGCTGCAAGCCGCGACAGGCTGCACACGCGGCGCGCGCATCACGCTCAAGAAATACATCCCCGTCGCGGCCGGCATGGGCGGCGGCAGCAGCGACGCGGCGGCGGCGCTCGTCGGGCTGAACCGCCTGTGGGGGCTGGGGCTCTCGGCGGACAGGCTGGAGGAAATCGGTCTGACCGTCGGCGCGGACGTGCCGTTCTGCGTTCGCGGCGGCTTGCAGCGGGCGCAGGGCGTGGGCGAAAGGCTGACGCCGCTGGTGATGAAAAAGCCGCTGTATCTGGTGGCGTTTCAGCCCTGCCGGGGGCTGTCCACCAAGGAGGTCTTCACCGCGCTGCACGAGGACGGCATCCGCGGCGAGGACAGGCCGGATAACGAGGCGGCGCAGCGCGCGCTGGCCGCAGGCGATGTTCGCGCGCTCGGCGCGGCGCTTGGCAATGTGCTCGAGCCGGTTTCGCGGCGGATGCGCCCGGAAATCGACCGCGCCATTCGCGCCATCGAGGAGAGCGGCGCGGTCGGCGCGCGGATGACGGGCAGCGGATCGGCGGTTTTCGGCGTGTTCATGCACGCGGGCGCATGCCGACGCGCGGCAGATCGGCTGGCGGCGGCATATCCGACCTGCCGGATGATGCGCACGGCCGCGCACGGCGTCGTCGTCGAGGAAGAAGCATAAAGAAGCGCAAATCCGAAAGCGCAAATCGGTATAATTTCACAGCCGTCGGGCGACCCTTGTTGTATCAACCGCGTGAAACGGAGGAATGAACATGGGTCGCCTTTTTGCCGCGCTTTTTCTCTGCGCGCTGCTGCTGACGGCGTTGGCTCTGCCCAAAAGCCCGCGCAGCCCGTCTTTTTCAGCATGCTGTTTGAACAGCTTCTGCCCGAATGGCTCTTGGGCGAAGCGACGGAGGACGAGGCGGGGGGAGGCGGCGCGGACATGGCTGTGAGCAAAAGAGGCGCGCGCATCGTCGCGGCGGCGCTTTTCGGGCTGATGCTGCTGTTTGTGTTTGCGCCGACGGCGCTGGCGGCGGTTTACTGGGGGCAGAGCGGCGAAACGGTGCGCCGCGTGCAGCAAAAGCTGAAGCAATGGGGCTATTATTCTGGCGCGGTGGACGGCGTGTTCGGTCAGGGGACATACGACGCGGTGATCCGCTTTCAGAAAAAGAACGGCCTGCGGGCGGACGGCGTGGCAGGCGCGGCGACGCTGGCGGCGATGGGCGTTTCCGAAAAAGGCGGCGGCCTCGGCGGGGACGACGGCGGCTTCCGGCTACGCCTCGGAGGTCGAGCTGCTGGCGCGGCTGATTCACGGCGAGGCGCGCGGCGAGCCCTATGTCGGCATGGTGGCGGTCGGCGCGGTGGCGCTCAACCGGGTCAGGAGCAGCCGTTTTCCCAATACGCTGGCCGGGGTGATCTATCAATCCGGCGCGTTTGACGCGGTGAGCGACGGGCAGATCAATTTAGCGCCCAGCGAGCAGAGCCGCCGCGCCGCGCGGGACGCGCTCAACGGCTGGGACCCGACGAGCGGCTGCCTGTATTACTACAACCCGGCGACGGCAACCTCCCGTGGATCTGGTCGCGCGAGGTTCGGCTGACCATCGGCGACCACAGCTTTGCGGTGTAAAGGATGGGCGGCATGGAGGAAGGAAAGCGGCTTCGGCGCATGCTGGCCGGGCTGACAGCGCTGCTGTGTCTGGCCGTCGGCCTGTGCGGTGCGCTGCACCTGCGCGAGGCCGAGCTGCGCCGCGAAATCGCCATGCAGCAGCAGCGGGAGATGGCCGACGTGATCGCGGCGATGGCGGATATCGAGGTGAACCTGTCCAAGCTGCTGGTGGCCTCGGGCGCGCGGCAGAGCGTGTCGCTGCTGGGCGAAACGGCGATTCTCGCGCAGCATGTGGAAAGCGGCCTTTCCCGTCTGACGGCGGGCGAGCGGGCGACGGGCGACGCGATGAAATTCGCCGGGCAGATGGGGCAGTATTCCCTGGCGCTGGCGGCGCAGGTTTCGGATGGCGGCATGCTCACCGGGGAGGACGAGCGGCAGATTGAGGATATGATGCGCGCCTGTCACGCGCTCGGCGAGCAGCTCGCCGGGCAGGGCGAGGCGGTTTCGTGGCCGGAGAGCGAAACGAAGAGCGCCGTCGAATACCCGGCGCTGATCTACGACGGCCCGTTTTCGGATGGCAAAACGGAGGGGAGCGCCGCGCTTTGGGGCAGCAGCCGCGTGACCCGCCGACAGGCGCGGGAGGCGGCGGCGCGATACGCGGGCGTGACGAGCGACCGCGTGGCCGATGCGGCGGACAGCGGCGGCCGGTTCGAGGCCTTCGGCTTTACGGCCGATACCCCGGACGGAAAAATCGCCGTGCAGGTCACGGGGCAAGGGGGCTATCTGCTCTGGATGATGCCGGAAAACGCGGCGTTCGCCCGCCGGTATGACGTCAAGACATGCCTGCAAAACGCAAAGGTCTATCTGGCGGACGTGGGCTTTGGCGAAATGGAGCCGTGCTTTGTGCAGCAATACGACGGCATGGCGGTCGCCAACTTTTGCCGCCGTGCAGGACGGCGTGACGCTCTACCCCGATCAGGTCAAGGTGCAGGTGAGCATGGACAGCGGGCGCGTGGTCGGCGCGGAATGTTCGCAGTATCTGGCCAACCACACGCGGCGAACGGACGTAACGCCGACGGTGACCGCCGCGCGGGCGCGGGAGATGGTTTCACCCAAGCTCACGATCAGGAGCGAGAGTCTGTGCGTCATCCCGCTGGAGGCGGGCGAGGCGCTCTGCTGGGGCTTTTCCTGCACGGACGGCGCGGCGGATTACTGGGTCTTTGTCAACGCGAAAAGCGGAGAGACGGAGCAGCTTTTGCGCGTGATTGCGACCGAGCAGGGAGAAGCCGCGATGTAAATTATGAAATTTTCCATACGATAAAAAAGCGATTCTCCCCCGGAAGGAGGGAGAACGCCGCAGACTGTAGACAAAAAGCGATTCTCCCTCCGGAAGGAGGGAGAACGCCGGTTTTATACTAATTCGCAGTTAAAATGCTTAACAGAGCGCATCAGATTTTTTGTTCTGACGAAGCCAAGTGAAGTGAGGCGTACTGGAGGTACGTTGAACGGAACAGACAAAAGTCAGAGCGAAAAAGATGGTGGGATTAAGCCATTTTAACAAGAATTAGTATTAGCAGTAGCAGCGGCGACGGCGGCAGAGCTGCTTGCGGTTGACGATGGTGACGACGGTCGGCACGCAGGAATTTGTCAGGCGGACGACGTTGCCCATGACCGGGCCGGTGATGGTCGTGCAGTATTCGTATGGCTTGCTCATCAGCTCCTCGATGGTATAGCAGCCCGGCTCAAGCCCGCTGATGACCAGCGGCTCGTCGAGCTGGGTGCAGCTCCCCGCGCGGAGGGTGAACGTCTCTCCGTTTGGGTAGCTCGGGCCGGTGATGCGCAGGGTAAACGTGCGCTCCGTGCAGCTCTGGCCGCCGCAGGGCTCCAGCACGATCTTATGGATGACGAGCGTCGGGCCGTTTTCGCAGCCCGCGCAGCAGAAATGCGCCGGGTTGCAGCACAGCGGATGGAGCCACTCGACATACGGGCAGCTCGGCCTGCAATCGCAATGACATGACATATCGGACACCTCCGAAAAAATATGGAAAGCGCGTTGCGCCTGTTCTGGTTGGATGGAAGCGCTTGCGGCTCTGAACGCTTGGCGTCAGGCTGGGGGCAGGCTCCGATATACACTATGCGCCGAAGCAGCCGAGGGTGAAAAAGCGCAGGGAGAAGGGAAGAAAAAATTGCAAACCGAGGAAATGCGCGGTATAATACACTGGTAGGCTTATGGCCTCCATCAAACCGGAGAAAGGACTGCGCCCCATGAATGTCAAGCGCATCATCCGCCGCGTGACGGATAACGACTACCTCTTCACCATTTTCACCAAGATTCTGGCCGTGCTCATCGGTCTGGTGGCCTCGTTTTATTCCAACCGTTTTCTCGGCCCGCAGCTCAAGGGCGAGCTGGGGCGCATCTCTTCGCTGCTTTCCATCGTGGCGGTGACGGCGAATTTCGGCCTCTATCAGCCGTACCCGTATTATAAGCGGCAGGGCGAGCCGGATGTGCTCAACAAGTTCCTGCGCATCTTTTTGCTGCAATTCATCGCCTATACGGTGATCGGCGTGATCGGCGCGGTCTGCTTTCATTCCTTTGAGCTGACGGCGGTCTGCCTGCTCGCGCCGATTCAGGTGCTGGCCAATCAGCTCAGCTTTATGATGATGGTGGAGGACGTCAAGTTCAAAAACGCCATCTTCTTCACCGCGCGCATCACCAACACCGTCATCACCATTCTGGCGTTCTATACGATGGATCGGACGATCCTCGTCGCGCTGGCGCTGATCGTCGTGGGCGACGTGATCACCGTCGTGATGGCGTTGCTGCGGATGAAGCGGATGCCCAACCCGATGAAGGCCGACCTGCGCTTTGCCGCGAAGATCGTGCCGTTCGGCTTTATTTCGATGGTCACCACGCTGATGCTGACGCTCAACTATCGCGTCGATACGCTGATGATGGGCTACCTGTATCACATCCCCGATACGGAAATCGGCTTTTATTCGCTCGGCGTGTCCCTGTCGGAATACGGCTGGCTGATTCCGGATGCGTTCCGCGAGGTGCTCTTTTCCCGCACGGCGAAGGACGACGCGATTGAAGAAGTAACCATGAGCATGAAGGTCAATTTCTATCTGACGCTGCTGATGATTCTGGGCATCCTGCTCCTTGGGCGCCCGGTCATTCGGATTCTGGCGGGCGCGGAATATCTGCCGGCGTACCCGGTGACGGTGATGCTCATTGCGGGCATCATCCCGATGAGCTATTTCAAAATCATCGGCACGCTGCTGTTGGCGCAGGGCAAAAAGGGCGTGTATCTGGGCATGCTCAGCGCGTCGGTGCTGGTCAATATTCTCTGCAATATGCTCACCATTCCGCTCTGGGGCAAGATGGGCGCGGCGGTCGCGTCCGTCGTCTCCTACGCGGTGGCGGGTTTTGTGTTCCTGGGCTATTACCTCAGAACGTACAGCATCCCGCTGAGCGCCGTATTCGTCTTCAGCCCGGCGGAAAAGGCCAAGCTGATGAGCAAGCTCGGCGCGGTGAAGCGCAAACTGGGGAAGAAAAAGAACCTCTAATTCTGGTTTGAGGCGATGGACTCCTTCCGTCACGCCTTCGGCGTGCCAACCTTCGGCATCTTATTCACCTGTTTCCGCCACAGGCGGCGGTGGATAAGATGTCCCTCGAAGAGGGAGGCTCAGATTGCAGATAAAAAAGCTATTTTCGCAAATAAATGAAAGAATAAATGAAATTCTTGTTTTTTATTCCAGTCAAGTTGCTTTTTATCAATAAGATGCCTGACAGGAGAGATGAAAGTCTTTTTACACCATGTATCGCGGAGCGATACATGAAGCAGGAGATCCAAGAACCTCAGGTTCTTGGTGGGGTTTGGGGCAAAGCCCCAAGAAAGGAAAAAAGCATGGACGAGAAGCAAATGACGAAGGGCCGCGAAGCGTATCGGATGATGGACGAGGCCTGTAATCAGCTTGTGCAGAGCGGCAACTGGCAGCGCGTGGGCAGCAGCGATATCAAGCTCTTTCTGGATATGTATGTGCAGGCGCTTTTTGCTGAAAATGGCGCAGACCACCGGCGAAATATCCGGGGATATGCTGACCTATATCGCCCGTGTGCCCGCGCGCGATATCCTCAAAATCGGTCAGGCCGCCCCGCAGCAGGCGCTCAACATCGGCTTCAAAAACCGCTCCTTTGCGGAAGGCACGCCGCTGCTTCTGCGCTGCTGCGTCGCCATGGACGATAAGGACGGCACGGCGACCGCCCAGCAGTTCGTTGACGGCGTGAGCCGCCTGCTTTACGCCGCCGCCGATGTGGACGGCGATATGAGCGGCAACGAGCTGAATTTCATCACCGCCTACGCGGGCGGCCTGCGCACGTTTCTGATGACCCGCGCCGCGGGGCGCCATTATGACGGCGCGCAGGAAGCCGTTCGGCGCGTCGATATCCCCGGCGGGAAGCAGGGCGGCGGCGCGGCAAAAGCCGCCGAGAAAAGCGGACAGCCGGAAAAGAAGACGGCGGAGAAGGAAGAAACGCTGGACGAGCTGATGGCGCAGCTCGACAGCCTCATCGGCCTTGAAACCGTCAAGCACGAGGTGCGCTCGCTCATCAACCTCATCAAGGTGCGCGCCATGCGCAAGGAGCACGACCTCAAGGTGATGAACATGAGCTTCCACATGGTCTTCACCGGCAACCCCGGCACGGGCAAGACGACCGTGGCGCGGCTGGTCGCCAAAATCTATAAGCAGCTCGGCTTTTTGAGCAAGGGGCAGTTGATTGAAACCGACCGAAGCGGGCTGGTCGCGGGCTATGTCGGCCAGACGGCGGGCAAGGTGACGGATGTGGTCAACAGCGCGCTGGGCGGTATTCTGTTTATCGACGAGGCCTACGCGCTGGCGCGCAAGGGCATGGAAAACGACTTCGGCCACGAGGCCATCGACACGCTGGTTAAGCTGATGGAGGATCACCGCGACGATCTGGTGGTGATTGTCGCGGGCTATACCGACGAAATGCACGACTTTTTGACCAGCAACCCCGGCCTGATTTCGCGCTTTAACAAATACATCGACTTCCCGGATTACACCGACGACGAGCTGATGGCGATTCTGGAAATGAACGCCGGCCGGCAGGGCTACCGCGTGGCGGAGGCGGCCAAGGCCGTCGTCCGCGGTATGCTGGTCAAAATGACGCTCAGCGAACGGATGGATTTCGGCAATGCGCGCGGAATGAGAAACACGCTGGAAAAGCTGGTGCAGGCGCAGGCCAACCGGCTGGCCGCCTGCGAGGGCGAGGTCACGCGCGACATGCTGGAGGAAATCACCGAAGCGGACGCGAAGGCCGCGCTCGTCGGGGAGGAAGAACAGAAGCAGGCGGACAGCGAGAACGTCGCCCAGCTTGCGGAACGAGGGGAACAGGAATAAGCCATGGCAGCGATTTTATCCGCAGAACACCTTTCCAAATCCTATACGCTTAAAAAGCTGCTGACCGATGTGACGATTTATGTCGGCGAGCACGACCGAATCGGCGTGGTCGGCGTCAACGGTACGGGCAAATCGACGCTGCTCAAGCTGCTGTCGGGGCTGGACGAGCCGGATGGCGGCGTGGTCATGCGCAAAAACGGCCTGCGCGTCTCCTATCTGCCGCAGATGCCGGATTACAGCCAGCCGCGCACGGCGGTGCAGCAGGTGCTTTTCGACGCGCCCAAGGACGTCGGCGCGCCGGATGAATACGAGGCGAAGGCGCTGCTCAGCCAGTTCGGCATTGACGATTTCGACGCGGACGTGCGCACGCTCTCCGGCGGGCAGAAGAAGCGTGTCGCGCTGGCGGCGGCGCTGATCCGCCCGGTCGATCTGCTGATGCTGGATGAACCGACCAACCACATCGACGCGGAGACCATCGCCATGCTGGAAGGGCGGCTGGAGAAGTATCGCGGCGCGCTGATGATGGTCACCCACGACCGCTATTTCCTCGACCGGGTGTGCAACCGCATTGCGGAAATCAGCGACGGCGAATTGTATCTGCACGACGGAAACTTTTCGTATTATCTTGAACAGAAGGCCGCGCGGCTGGAGATGGAGAACGCGGCGGCGAGAAAGCGAAGCTCCATCCTGCGCCGCGAGCTGGAGTGGATTCGGCGGGGCGCGCAGGCCAGAAGCACCAAGCAGAAGGCGCGCATCCAGCGGTTTGAGGAGATGAGCGCCATCAGCGGCCCGCAGGAGGAACAGCGGCTTTCCCTCGGCTCGACCAGCGCCCGGCTCGGGCGGCGGATCATCGAGTGCGAGGCGGTCTGCAAGGCGCTCGGCGGGCGGACGTTGATTTCCGATTTTACCTATACGATTCTGCGGGATGAGCGCATGGCGGTCGTCGGGCCGAACGGATGCGGCAAAACGACGCTGCTGCGCATGCTTGCCGGTCAGCTCGCGCCGGATTCGGGCACGATTGCCGTCGGCGAAACGGTGAAAATCGGCTTTTTTACGCAGGAATTTCCGAAGGTTGCGCCGAACGTGCGCCTGATCGACTTCATGCGCGACATCGCCGAATATGTGGAAACGCCGGACGGGCGCTTTTCCGCGTCGCAGATGCTCGAGCAGTTCCTCTTCCCGCCGGATGTGCAGTATACCCCGGTGGAGCGGCTCTCCGGCGGAGAAAAGCGGCGGCTGTATCTGGCCAGCCTGCTGATGGCTTCGCCAAACGTGCTGCTGCTGGATGAACCGACCAACGATCTGGATATCGCCACGCTGGAAATCCTCGAGGATTATCTCTCCACGTTCAAGGGCGCAGTCGTGGTGGTGTCGCATGACCGGTACTTCCTTGACCGCGTGGCGGGGCGGCTGTTCGCCTTTGAGACGGGCGGCAGGCTGACGCAGTATGTCTGCCCGTTCAGCGATTATCTGATGCGCGGCTTGCGCGGGAGGCCGGGGAGCGGGCGGAGAAGCAGCCGACGCAGGCCGCCGCGCCCAAGCGCAACCGGGAGCGCGAACTGCGCATGAGCTACAAGGAGCAGCGCGACTACGAGACGATCGACGCGCGGATGGCGCAGCTTCAGGGCGAACTGGAGGCGCTGGATCGCCAGATCGAGCGAAACGCCAGCGACTTTGTGAAGCTGACCGAGCTGACGCAAAAGCGCGAGGCGGCCCGGCTGGCGCTTGACGAGGCCGAGGAGCGCTGGCTGTATCTGACCGATTTGGCCGAGCGCATCGAGGCGCAGAAAAAAAGCTGACGGCGCGGACATGTTTTCCCCCGGCGGCGCATAAGCTGTATGCGTCACCATGAAAGAAAAGGGGGAAAACAAACCATGAAACGCAGCAACAAAGCGATGCTCGCCGCAGGGATGCTGGCGGGCGTTTGCATGCTCACCGGCTGTGCGTCGGGCGGCTCTGCGCAGCCCACGCCCAGCCCGGACGTCGCCCAGCAGCAGAGCGCCGAGCCGAGCCCGGAGGCGAGCGAAGAACCCGCGGAGGAAGCGCCGCTTTCCCTGACGGTTGACGGCAAGGCGATCGAGCCTGCGGCCATGGAGGAAAACGGCAGGCTGATGCTGCCGCTCGTGGAGACGGGCGAGGCGCTGGGCTGGACGGCGAAAAGCGAGGCGCTGAGCGAGGAGACGCAGACCCGCCGCAGCGTCGCCCCTGACCAACGGCGACAGCCGAATCACCGTCACTTGGCTGGTCAGCGACAACACGGCCAGCGCGATCACGTGGCAAAAAGGACGGCTGCTCATTCCAGTGGATACGCGCCTGACCACGCTGGGGACGTCGTCTATGTGCCCGCCGCTTTTTTTTGAGGAGGCGGTCGGCGCGAGGGTTGCGCGGAAGGACGGCGCGGTGGAGGTTTTGCCGCCGGAAAGCGCGGCCACGCCGGAAACGCAGCCGCAGACCGCCACAGAATGAAGCGGGATGAAAATAGAGGCGAGCAAAAGGACGCATGTTTCGGCACAAAAAGCGTTGACAGCGGCGGTGGAGACTGCTATAATAATCCCAGAGATCAGCGAAGGAGATTCGCGGGTCAGATGTCCTGGGGTGTGCGCCAGTCGTCTGTATTTTCTCCTACATTTTCATAACAGGAGCTTCGAGTCGGTTCGGGATGTCACGCCCCGTCTTAGGACGCCAGGGGACGGCAGAAATGCGCCGCAGGGCACCGACCTACCGCGAGCGGTGGGTGAAAACGACGACAGCGGCACTTTGGGATTTTTATTTTTCAAAATCAAAACGCAGTTCAAGCGGGAACTGCGTTTTCGTTTTATACAATCATTAATGAAAAAAGGGGGCTGTCAGGCTTAAACCGAACATTTCAAGAAACAGATATTGAAGATTTTTGGATATGGGGCTTTGCCCCATCGCCCCACCAAAGGGCTTTTTCCGATCGCCCTTTGGAAACCTTCGGGCAAAAATACTTAGTTTTTCTTGGAATATCGGTGTTGTTAGCTTGACAGTCCCGAGTTTTATTACCGGTTAGACGCGCCGCAGGATTTTGCGACGTTCATCGCGCCGAAGGTCATCTTCTTGCTGCCGTCGGGGAAGAGCCAAATCGCCTCCACGCCGTCCAGCGAATCGACGAACGCGCGGCTCTCCTCGTAGGGCATCAGGAACGCCGCCGTGGAGAGCAGATCGGCGTAGCCGGAATCCTCCGTGATGATGGAGACGGAGCGGAAATCTGTATCCGGCATGAGCGTATCCGGGTCGATCAGGTGGTGATAGCGCTGACCGTCCACCACGTAGTAGCGCTGATAATCGCCCGAGGTGACGACCGAGCAGCCGGTCACGTACAGCGTTTCCACAATGTCGCTCAGGCCGAGCACCGCGCCGTCCGGGTCTTGAATCCCGACGCCCCATTTGGTGCGCCCGTCCGCGGGGGGATTGCCCATGCGCACGTTGCCGCCCGCGCTGATGATGAAGGAGGGCATGTCGCCGGCCAGCAGCATCTGCGAGACGATCTCCGTCGCATAGCCCTTGGCGACCGCGCCCACGTCCAGCTTCATCTCCGGGTCGGCGAAGTAGACGGTCTGCGCCGCCTCGTCGAGAATCAGGTCGTCGATATTCATGTGCTGCGCGGCGGCCTGCAAATCCGCCATCGGCGGGAGCTTCGCGTTCTCCGGGTCGTCAAGCCCCGCCTCGCGATACTCATGCCAGATGGAAAGCACGCTGCCCATGGCGACGTTCGTCTGCCCGTTGACCAGCTCGTAATTGCTCTTGCAGAAGGTCAGCAGGCCGAAGAGAATCGGATCGACCTTCACCGGCTCGACGGCGGCCTGACGGTTTACGTCGCAGACGCTGGTGATGCCCTCGTCGGCATAGCTGTTGTAGGTGTCAAAGAGCTTGTGCAGGTGCAGATACATGGCGTGCGTCTCCGCGGCGCGCGCGTCGAACGTCTCCTGATTTTCCGCGTAGCCGATGAGGGAGATCACGGTGTCAAACGTATCCATGAACACGGTGCTGTATTTGTTCATATCGGCGCTGCCCGGCAGGGCGAACGCGGCGACGAGCAGCACGAGAAGCAGGATACCGGCGGCTTTTTTCATGGTAAGTGGTACCTCCAACGATCAGAATGATCTTATTATAACAAAAACGCGCAGATTCTACAAGCGTTGCGCGCTGACAGGGATTGCCACGGGAAAACGATTGTCAATCCGGGCGAAAATGTGATACAATGCCGTTGGTTCCGTGTTTCGCGTTTTTGCGACACGGGCGCAGCGAAAACGACGAAAGAGGGATTTTTCATGGCAATGGTACAGACGAAACGGCTTGCGGCGCTGCTGCTGGCTTTGCTGCTGACGCTTTTTCTGCTGCCATCTGCCCTCGCGGATAGCGGCGTGGTCAGCGGAACGACGGTTTCCGGCACGGTGCGCGTCTATCTCTCCTCGATTTCGAGCCTGACGGCGGTGGATGTGAGCATCGCGGGCAGCTATTCCGTCGGCGGGGACACGAGCCGCGCGCTCTCGCGGGGGCAGAATATCCGCGTGAGCAACAGCGGCGGCACGCTGATGATGACCGCAAACGGGCAGACGCAGACGATGGGCAGCCGGTTCAAGCTGCGCCGCCATCAGACCAGCGGCGAAAACGGCGTGCGCATCGCGCAGGCGCGCTACCCGGCGAGCCTGTATCCGGGCGATATCGAGTTTATCGCCAAGGGCGGCAACGTGCAGATTGTCGTCCATGTCTACATGGAGGATTACATGCTCGGCGTTCTGCCGTATGAAATGGATAATTCCTTCCCGCTGGAGGCGCTCAAGGCGCAGGCCGTCGCCGCCCGGACGTATGCGCTCAAGAAGATGAGCGTGCAGGCCGCGACGTATGACGTGGTGGATACGACGAGCGATCAGGTTTACAACGGCACGCCGTCGGGCAACGCGCGCTGCGCGCAGGCCGTGCAGGAGACGAGCGGCATCGTCGGCACGGTGGGCGGCGAATATATGGCCAGCTATTACACGGCCTCCAACGGCGGCCAGACCGAATCGGTCAAAAACGCATGGGGAAGCGGCTCGTACAGCTATTTGCAGGTGAAGGATGACCCCTACGACCTGCGCAACGGCGCGTCCATCGCGAAATCCGTTACTTTCTACCGCAACGGCACGACCAGCGTTTCGGCGCTGACCGAGCTGCTGCGTACCGAGGCGGCGATGCTCGTCGGCGCGGGCAATGTGGAAATCGCGTCGATCAACGGCGTGACGCTGGCCGAACCGAAGTACGGCGAGCCCTCCCGCGTGTACAAAAAGGTGCTGGTCAACCTGACGCTTTCGGGCTACGGCGACGTCAGTGTGGCGCTCGATTATTTTTCACAGGTGGAGGGGCTGTGCTCCATGTCCATCAACGTGCTCAAAAACGAGACGCTGACCGTGACGGAGGCCGTCGGCGGCTATAAGCTGACGGCGCGGCGCTTCGGCCACGGCGTAGGCATGAGCCAGCGCGGCGCGCAGCAGATGGCCAACGAGGGCTTTTCCTACGACCAGATTCTCGAATTTTATTATCCCGGCCTGACGCGCACGCGCTACACGATGACGCGCACGCTGCTTGACAGCATGGACGGCACGCCCGCCGCGCCCAGCACACCGGACGAGCCGATTGCGGACGCGAAGCCCGCCATGGTGACGCTCAAAAACCCGCTGGACAGCCTCAACCTGCGCCAGCGGCCGACGACGGCCTCCTCCATCCTGGCGCGCATGCCGCACGGCACGCAGATCAACCTGCTCAGCCGGGAGGGCGAATGGAGCCGTGTGCAATACGGCACATTGACCGGCTATGTGATGACCTCGTACCTGATCGTGCAGGAGGACAGCGTGGACGAAACGCCCCCCGGCGTGGTCAGCCGCGGCACGGCGACGGTCGCGCTCTCCGACGAGAGCCAGACGCTTAACCTGCGCGCCGCGCCGACGACCAACGCCGCCGTGCTCTCGCGCCTGCGCCACGGCCAGACGCTCACGGTGCTGGAGCGCTATGCCAACTGGACGTATGTGCAGTATGGCACGCTCAGCGGCTATGTGATGAACGATTACGTCGTCTACGACGCGGGCGACAGCGATTCGGACGCGCCAAGCGGCGATGAAAACGGCGGCGAGGACAGCGGCGAAAACGGCGGCGGTCAGGCGGCCGCGCAGGTCGCCATCGTGCTGCCCTCCGACGGGCTGAATCTGCGCGCGGGGGCGAACACGGCCTCCGGCGTCATCATGGTGCTGCCGCAGGGCACGATGCTGACCGTCACCGGCGAAATGCGCGATAACGGCATGCTGCCGGTGCTGCTCGGCTCTGTGGCGGGCTATGTCAGCAGCGATTACGTCTATGTGACGGATGAAGCGCTGGCGACGGCCACGCCCGCCATCAGCGCAACGCCGACCCCCACGCCGACCCAGCCGCCGGTTCAGGCCCCCGAGCAGGACGAGCGGGAGGCGACGGTTCGCGCCTACGGCGGCCTCAAGCTGCGCCAGCAGCCCGATACGTCCTCCGCCACGCTGACGACGATGCCCTACGGCTCGGTTGTGACCGTGACGGGCGAGCGCGTGAACGGCTTTTACGCGGTCAGCTATGGGGAGCTGAGCGGCTACGCCAGCGCGCAATACCTGAATCTGGACGCGGACAGCCCGCAGGAGACCGCCGAACCGACGACAGCGCCGGAGGCCAGCCGCCCCGTCACGGGGCGCATCGGCACGGTGACGGCGCAGAGCGGCCTGAATCTCCGCGCGGATTCCTCGCAATATGCCAACGTGCTGGCGACGCTGGGCTACGGCGTTCAGGTGGCGGTGACGGGCGAGCGCGTCAGCGGGTTTTACCCCGTGCGCATCGGCACGCTCAGCGGCTATGTCAGTGCGGATTACATCCGCTTTGACGTGGACGCCGCCGCGAACCCCGCGCCGGCGGCCACGCCCGCGCCGAGCGCGAGCGGCTACCGCGTCGTTGTGGAAAGCGACAACGGGCTGAACCTGCGCGCCCAGCCGAACGCGGGCAGCGAGGTGCTTTACGTGCTGCCCTACGGCATGGTGCTGACCGTGCTGGGCGAGGGCGAAAACGGCTTCCTTTACGTGCAGTGGGGCGGCTACACGGGCTATGTCTCCGGCGATTACGTCACGCCGTTCGGGGCGCAATAAATCTTTCACGGGTCGGTTGCAATCGATCCGTGTTTTTTGATATAATAAAACGTCTTTCGCAATGCGAAGGGCGTTTGACAAGCGGCAGATACGACCGGGCCTTTGCCTTGATGGAGCCGTTGGTCAAACCGATCGAGGGAGTTTCAGCGGCGCAAAATCGGATTTTCCGGCGCGCCGAAGGGAGAGACGATGTGGAGACGGCATTGAAGGCGGGCGAGCGCATTGACGATTTGCAGCGCGACGGCCTGCGCATCATCCAGCGGGAGGACGGCTTCCGCTTCGGCACGGACGCGGTGCTGCTGGCGGATTTCGCGGCGGTGAGGCGCGGCGAGCGCGTCTGCGACATGGGCACGGGGACGGGCGTTCTGCCGCTGCTGCTCAGCGCGCGGGCGGAGGGAACGACGTTCGACGCTTTCGAGGTGCAGCGGGATGTGGCGGATATGGCGCAAAGGAGCGTGGCGCTCAACGGGCTTCATGCGCGGATTCGCGTGCATCATGCCGACTGCCGCGAGGCCGGCCGAATCATCGGCTGCGAGACCGTGCAGCTCGTCGTGACCAACCCGCCGTATACGGCGCTCGGCGCGGGGCTGGTCAGCCCGGCGGAAACCCGCGCGCTTTCCAGAAGCGATTCGGATTGCCCGCTTGCGGACTGGATGGCGGCCTGCGCGCGCGTGCTGCAAAACGGCGGGCGGCTGTGCGCCGTCTTTCCCGCGCCGCGTTTTTTGGCGCTCTGCGACGCGATGCGCGGGGCGAAGGTCGAGCCCAAGCGCGTGCGCTTCATCGTTTCCAGACCGGAGAACGCGCCAAAGCTGGTGCTCGTCGAGGGCAAAAAGCGCGGCAGGCCGGGGCTGCACCTGCTGCCGATGCTCGTCACGCACACGGCGGACGGCGGTTTCACCGAGGAAATGCGGCGGATTTACGGGGAGCTATAACCGAAACGACTTTCGGTTTTCCCGCGCGCAGAGCATGGCCAGAACGAACGCCGTCAGCGCGAACACGAGCGACAAAAGCGAACGCAGAAACAGATAGAGCAGCGCCAGCAGGAAGGCGACGAGCAGATAGCGCCCCTGTTTGGCCGGAGCGAGCGCCAGCGCGCGGATGCGCCCGCGGGAAAACGGCGTTCGCTGCCTGCGCGCGCGGCGGGCGATTTCCGCGTCGGTGGCGGGGTGCTGCTGCCCGAAGAGCAGCGCGAGCTGACGGCCCGCGATCAGGCGGATGGGCGGCTCCATCCACTCGGCGGCGCGCTGTGCGGCGGGGTAAAGCCGCCCGTTCCGGCCAGAATACAGAGCTCAGCGCCGGAAGCGGCCTTCGCCCGGTGGGCGGCGAGCACGTCGCCCTCCCCGGCGGCGGAGCCGGGCAGGGTCTGCGCGCAGCGGACGAGATACGTCTTTCCCGCATAGGATAGACGGAGCCCTGCGCTGCGCCGCCCAGCGTTTCGGCCAGCAGCAGGCAGACGCGCCCCCTCGGCCCGGCGGCAGGCAGAAGCATCAGCTCTTCCAGCGCGATTGCGCCGCCGACGCGCACGCGAAGGGCGCGGTCGCGCCGCGCCAGCGTCCGCCGCTCCAGAAGCAGCAGGGTGAGCATCGCCAGCGCGAACAGGGCGCTCCCGGCCAGCAGACTGGGCGCGCCGCTGTGCCAGAGGGCGAAGAAATAACCGACGCTCAGAAGAAACAGCAAAACCCGGAGCGCCAGCCGATCCAGCGCGGTCGCGACGCGGTTTTTGCTGTCAAAAGGGCTCATCATACCTAAAGCCACCCCCGTCAACGCATGGAGATGGCTTTAGATTTTGCGCTTTTTTCAAAATGTATGCACTTTCCTCTTTCCCGCGCGCGCGGGAATTTGGTATAATCAATCATCATGCGCCGAAAAAGCGAAGGGAGGGGAGCTGCATGCCGGAAATCGGATTGATGGGCGGCAGCTTTAACCCCATTCATCGCGGCCACGTCGCGCTCGCCCGCGCCGCGCTGGACAGCGGAAAGGTGGAGCGCGTGCTCTTTCTGCCGACGGGCAACCCGCCGCACAAGCGGGAAGGGCTGGCCGATAAATTCGACCGTCTGCGCATGGTGGAGCTGGCCGTGGCGCATGAGGCGGGGATGGCGGTCTGCCGCGAGGAGATCGACCGCGGCGGCGTGATCTACACCGTCGATACGCTGGCCGCGCTGCAAAGCAAAATGCCGGATTGCTCGCTGACCTATCTCATCGGCGCGGACACGCTGCGCGCGCTGGGAACATGGCGGCGGGTGGAAACGGTCATCGAGCGCTGCAAATTTCTGGTGATGATGCGCGAGGGGGAAACGCGGGAGGACGTCATCCGTCTGGCCGGGCTCTGGGCGAGCCGGGGCGCGCAGATCGACTTTCTGGACGCGCGAAAGATGGATATCTCCTCGACGCAGATCCGAGAATATATACGGAAGAACCAGCCGTTTGAGCGGCTGGTGCCCGAGGCCGTGGCGGATTATATCCGCGCGCGCGGCCTTTACGGGGCAAAATCAGGCATGGAGTTAAACGGATGAAACGCGAAAAAATGGCGTACAGGCTGAAAAAGGAGCTGGACGCGGCGCGCTATGCGCACACGCTCGGCGTGGAGAAGACGGCGCGCGAGATGGCCGAAAAATTCGGTGTGGACGAGGAAAAGGCCGCGCTGGCCGGGCTGCTGCATGACTGCGCCAAGTGCATGCCGCTCAGCCAGATGACGAAGGCGGCGAAAAACGAAAAGCTCGACCCGGTGATGAAGGAATCCAAGGCGCTGATGCATGCGGTCGCCGGGGCGCACGTCGCGCAGGACGTCTACGACGTGCACGACCCGGAGGTGCTCGGCGCAATCCGCTGGCACACGACCGGGCACGCGAACATGACGAAGCTGGAAAAGATCGTCTATCTGGCGGACATGATCGAGCCGAACCGAAAGCCCTATCCGGGACTGGAGGCGCTCAGAAAGCTCTGCATGACCGATTTGGACGAGGCGATGCACATGGCGCTGCTGATGAGCCTTGACCATGTGCGCGAGCAGGGGAAGCCCCTGCACCCGGACACCATGGCGGCGCTGGCCGAGTATGAGCCGGGGCTGGTGTGATAAAGAAAGGCAAAAGACAACTTGCGAAAACACGCATTTGTTCATATTTTTGAAGGAGGAAAAACAAACATGGATCAGAAAGCGATTGCGCTGGCTGCGGCTAAGGCGCTGGATGCGAAGCGCGGCAAGGATATTGTGGTGCTCAAGGTGGACGAGATGACGGTCATCACCGATTATATGGTGATCGCAACCGGCCGCTCCGTTCCGCAGGTGAAGGCGCTGGCGGAAAACGTGGAGGAGGAGCTGGCGAAGCTCGACCTGTTTGCCCGCCGCCGCGAGGGCGTGAACGAGGGGCATTGGTGCATCCTCGATTACGGCGACGTGATGGTGCATATCTTCCACGAGCAGGATCGCGAATACTATCAGCTCGAACGCCTGTGGAGCAACGGCACCAACGAGGTTGAGGTGGCGCTGGACGGCACAAACGCGGCGGCGGAGGCGTAATTCATGCTGAAAAAGAAGGATCTTCTCATCATCGCGGTCGTGCTGCTGGCGGCGGTCGCGCTGTTTGCCGGTTCGAAGATGCTGCCCAAGACCGACCTTTCCACCAAGACGGCGGATGTGACGCTCGCGCCGGACGCGATTGAATACCTCGACGAAACGCCCGCGCCGGATGCGACGGAGGCGGCGCAGACCCCCGAAGCGACGGCTGAACCGGCCGCGACGGAAGCGCCGGCTGCGACGGAAGCCCCTGAGGCGACGGACGCGCCGCAGAGCGCGAACATGGTCGGCCCGATGATGCCGAAGCAGACCGAGAAGGTGCGCGGCCACGTCGTCATCACCGTGGCGGGGCGGCAGTACGGCGACCCGATCCCGATGGATCGCGACAATATCATCACCGTCAAGCAGGAAAACGGCGCGATCAACCGGATTCACATCACGCCGGAATACGTCGAGATGGAGTCCTCCACCTGCGAAAATCAGGATTGCATCGGCGAGGGCGAGGTCAACGTGAATACGTATAAGGATCGTATTCTGAGCACCTATATCATCTGCCTGCCCAATCAGGTGACGATTGAAATGGTGCCGGCCGACGAATAAGGCGATAGGAAAGAAGGAAACATCATGCGAAACGGAAGCGCGCGGCGGGTGGCCGTCTCCGGCCTGCTGACCAGCCTGATGCTCGTGCTGGGGCTGATTGAGCGCCAGTTCCCGCTGACGGCGGCCATCCCCGGCATCAAGCTCGGGCTGGCAAACTCGGTGCTGATTTACGCGCTGTATATGCTGGGCGTGAAGCAATCCATCGTGCTGATGCTGCTCAAGGCGATGATGAGCTGGCTGATTTACACCAACATGCAGGCGATGTTCTATTCGCTGGCGGGCGGTGTGCTGTCGCTGCTGGCGATGATCGCGCTCAGCCGCATCAAGGGCGTGAGCGTCATCGGCGTGAGCGCGCTGGGCGCGGTCGGCTTCAACATCGGCCAGATTCTCATGGCGGTGGCGATGCTCCACACGCCGCAGTTGATCGTGACCTACCTGCCGGTGCTGATGGTTTCCGGCGTGGCGACGGGCGTGCTGACCGGCGTGGTGGCGCAGATGGTGATGAAGCACCTGAAGGTCATCGAGAAAAAAGCATAAAAGAAAATCCCCGGCTTGGCCGGGGATTCAGACTGTAGACAAAAAGCTATTCTCCCCGAAGGGGGAGAATAGCCCTTTCCGCAAATGAAAGAATAGCTGAATTCCCTGATTTTGCTATTCAAGCCAGGTTTGCGTATGTCAACAAGTTAAATCCCCGGCTTGACCGGGGATTTTTGTATGGAACGGTAAGGGGCTGTCAAGCCTGCGCGGAGACATAGGCCAGCCCGAATACGCCGGGGCCGACGTGCGCGCCGATGGTCGGCCCGACGGAAATCGCGTCGTCAATCGTGCAGGCATAGCCCGCCTGCGCGGCCTGCCGTAGGAACGCGATGCAGTTTTCGCGCCCGGCGGTGTAGAGGGGCAGAATCGGATAGCGCGGATCGACGGGGCAGGCCTTTATCATCTTAATCAGCGCGTCGCCCGCACGGTGGCGGCCGATGGCCTTGCCCGCCATGGCGACACGCCCCTCCGGGCTGAGGGCGACGAGGGGCTTGAGGTTGACCAGCTTGCCCAGATCCGCCGCGGCCTTGGGGATGCGCCCGCCGCGCGCCAGATAGCTCAGCGTATCCAGACAGGCGGCGATGCGGATGCGCGGCACGAGCTGACGGACGGCGGCGGCGATATCCTGCGCGCTTTCATTGCCCGCGTCGCGCAGGCGGCAGGCCTCCTGCACCAGCAGGCGCTGACCCGCCGTCGCGGTGAGGGAATCCACCAGCGCGATATCCAGATCCTCGACCATGCCGGCGGCGATCAGTGCGCTCTGCATCGTGCCCGAAAGCGCGGAGGAAATCAGAATACACACCACGCTGTCGCCCGCGTCCTTCGCGGCTTCAAACTCGCGCAGAAAGGCGTCCGGCGAGGGCTGGGAGGTCTTCGGGTTTTGACCGGCCTCCATGCGCTGCCAGAAGATCTCCTGCGGCAGATCCACGCCGTCGGTGTAGCTGTCCTCGCCGAAGGAGACGGTCATCGGAACGCAGCGAACAGAGAGCGCTTGCAGCTCCGACTGCGAAAAATCGGCGGCGGAATCGGTGATAATACGAATCATATGCTCAAAAATCCTTTCGTCAATCGATGTTAAACGATATGCTCCAGCGCGGAAACGGCTTCGTTGATGCCGTCCGTCAGCGCGCGCGCCCGATCCTCGCCCAGCGTGTCGATCAGCTGGCTGAGAATCCCGGCGATATGCTCGTGCTCGGCCAGATAAGCCGCCCTGCCCGCATCCGTCAGCCGGATGAGGATGACGCGCTTATCTTCTTCGCTGCGCGCGCGGCAGATGAAGCCCTTGCCCTCCAGCGTGGTGAGCAGCTTGTTCATCTGGCTCTTGAGCAGGCGCGTCTGCGCGATCAGCGTCGTGGCGGTGCATACGCGCGCGGTATCCTCCGCGCGGAGCAGGATGCCGAGGACATGCGCCTCGTTATACGTCAGGGTGGAAACAAGCCGCTTATTCCAAAGCGTCGAGGTGAGGGAGAGCCAGGCGGCCAGCAGGCGGTCGCCCGTGGTGGGGTATACGGCATGAAGCAGCCTCCTCATATGGTTCAAAAAGTGAACGACGTGCATCATCATAAACCGACAAAAGGGAATTGTCAAGCGATTTGACGAAAAAAGTTCATAAAATGAACCATAAACCCGCTATTGACAAAGCAGGAAAAAACGGCAATAATAGAAACAAAAGAAACCATCCGTCTTAGGGCGGATGAAACGGAGGAACGACAGATGAACGAACAGTGGGCTGCGTATCAGGATTCAAAGGCGTTTGCCGACCGCGTGGCGACGCTTTACGGCGCGGGCGAGGATGTGCTGGCGCTGCAAAAGGCGCGTTACGGCAAGCTGGTGGAGCGGTTTGAGGCGCGTTTCGGCGCGCAAAAGGGCGGGCTGTGCTTCTTCTCCGCGCCGGGGCGCACGGAAATCGGCGGCAACCACACCGACCACAACAACGGCCGCGTGCTGGCGGCGGCGGTCGATCTGGACACGATTGCCTGCGTGAGCGCGACGGAGGATCACACCATCGTCGTGGACAGCGAGGGCTTCGCGCCGATCACGGTGAAGCTGGATAACCTCGATGTTCGCGAAAAGGATTTTGGCACGACGCTGGCGCTGATTCGCGGCACGGCGGGCGTGATGCAGGAGATGGGCTACAAGGTCGGCGGCTTCCGCGCGACGATTTCCAGCTCCGTGCTGCGCGGGAGCGGGCTTTCTTCCTCGGCGGCGTTCGAGGTGCTGATCGCGGCGATTCTCGATGGGCTGTACAACGGCTTTATCGTGGATGCGAAGACCCGCGCCGTCATCGCGCAGAAAGTGGAAAACGTCTACTTCGGCAAGCCGTGCGGGCTGATGGATCAGATGGCCTCCTCCGTGGGCGGCATGGTCACCATTGATTTCAAGGAGAAGGACGCGAAGGTGGAAGCCATCGCCTGTGATTTTGCGGCGAAGGGCTACGCGCTCTGTGTGGTCAACACCGGCGGCGACCACGGCGACCTGACCGACGATTACGCGGCGATCCGCAAGGAGATGGAGGCCGTTGCGGCGCACTTCGGCAAGCATGTGCTGCGCGAGGTCGAGCCGGAGACGGTGGAAAGCCGCATCGGCGAGGTGCGCAGGGCCTGCGGCGACCGCGCCGTGCTGCGCGCGCTGCATTATTACGATGAAAACGCCCGCGTGCTCGAGCAGGCGGCGGCGATTCGCGGCGGCGATCTGCCCGCGTTCTTCGACGCGGTGAACCGCAGCGGCGAGAGCAGCTGGAAGCTGCTGCAAAACGTCTACGCCCGCCCGACCGAGGAGCAGATGGCGATGGGCATTGAGCTGAGCCGCCGTTTCCTGCATGGCGACGGCGCGCAGCGCGTGCACGGCGGCGGCTTTGCCGGCACGATTCAGGCGTATGTGCCGCTCGCCCGTCTGGCCGATTACAAGAAGCTGATGGAAGACGCCTTCGGCGCGGGGAGCTGCACTGCGCTGATGGTTCGCCCCGAGGCGCTGTGATGATGCCGATGGAGGCTGAATAACGCGACGAACGGCCGCTTTTCGAAAGAGAAGCGGCTGTTTTGTTTGCGCCTACTTGAAAAACGGAAGCGGAATATGCTATAATCTACAATCAGCGAGACTGGGAGAATCTGCGCGCCTTTTTTGCGCGCTTTTATTGAGAGAGACAACGAATGAATAAGCTGAAAACAACGCATGGTTCCGCAAGGTAGGCATGGCGCTGCTGGATATTGTGCTGATTCTGCTTTCCGTATACCTGAGCATGGAACTGCGCTTTGAAATGTATATCCCGACGCGGCACGCGCAGACGATGTTTTCCGCGATGCCGCTGGTGGTTGCGGTATACATGGCCTGCTACGTGTTCGGCGGCATTTATCAGATCATGTGGCGCTATGCGGGCGTTCGCGATGTGGCGAGGCTCTGCCTGCTGAGCGCGATTGCCTGCGGCGTGACGCTGGCGCTGAACCAGTTTCTGGCGCTGGGGCTTTTCCGCGGCGTGCTGATTCTGATTGCGCTGATGGCGACGATCGCCGTCGGCGGCAGCCGGATGATCTGGCGCGTTTGCTCAAAGGATCGCATTTCCGGCAGCCTCGGCGACGCCATGCCGGTGATGATTGTCGGCGCGGGCGAGGCGGGCGCGTATGCCGTCAACGTCTGCAACAAAAACCCGCGCAAGCTGGGCAAGCCGGTCATTCTGGTGGACGACGCGCGCAACAAGCAGGGGCTGAGGATTCAGAACGTGCCGGTTCGCGGCTCGACGAAGGATATCCCCAAGCTCGTCTCCCGCTACGGGATTCGGGAGATCATCGTCGCCATTCCGTCGCTGGGGTCGGGCAAGCGCATGCAGGAAATCCTCGAACTGTGCAACCAGACGCACTGCCACACGCGCATCCTCTCCGAGCCGACGGACGCGGATCAAAGCTCCGGTGAATCGACCCCGTTCATCCGCGAGCTGAACATCTCCGACTTCCTCTCCCGCGAGGAGGTGGAGCTGGATACCGATTCCATCGCGGGTTATCTTTCCGGCAAGGTCGTCATGGTGACAGGCGGCGGCGGCTCTATCGGTTCGGAAATCTGCCGCCAGATCATGCGGTTCAAGCCGAAGCTGCTGATTATCTTTGAGATTTACGAAAACTGCGCGTATGAGCTGATGTACGATCTGCGCCAGCGCTATGGCAAGGATTGCCCGGTCATCACGCTGATCGGCTCGATTCGCGATAAGCACCGCCTCGACGAGGTCTTTGACCTGTATCACCCGGAGGTCGTCTTCCACGCGGCGGCGCACAAGCACGTGCCGCTGATGGAGCTCAGCCCGGCCGAGGCCATCAAAAACAACGTGTTCGGCACGCGCAATCTGCTTGAATCCGCCAGCGCGCACGGCGTGGAGCGCCTCGTGCAGCTCTCTACGGATAAGGCCGTCAACCCGACGAACGTGATGGGCGCGACCAAGCGCATCACCGAAATGCTGATCCAGCGCTACGGCGAAAAAACGAGCATGAAGTGCATGGCCGTTCGCTTCGGCAACGTGCTCGGCAGCCACGGAAGCGTCATCCCGCTGATGGAAAGCCAGATTCGCAAGGGCGGCCCCGTCACCGCCACCCATCCGGATATCACGCGGTATTTTATGACCATCCCGGAGGCGGCGCAGTTGGTCTTGCAGGCGGGCGGCATTGCCAAAAGCGGCTCGATCTTCGTGCTGGACATGGGCGAGCCGGTGCGCATCATGGATTTGGCCAAGAAGCTGATTCGCGCCTACGGCTACGAGCCGAACGTCGATATGCCCATCAAGATCATCGGTCTGCGCCCGGGCGAAAAGCTCTACGAGGAGCTGCTGATGGATTCCGAGCGCGACAAGATGACCCGAACCGCGCACAAGAAGATCTTCGTCGCCAACGTGGATAAGATCGACGACGCGCAGTACGACCACATGATGCAGGTGCTGCAGACGGTGGAGGATAAGAACGACGAGCGCGCGGTGGAGGCGATTGCCGAGATCGTGCCGACATATCACCCGGATGAAAAGAACCGCCCGGATAACAAGGCGGAGCTTCTGCAAAAAAACGAAAATCAGGCTGCCGGTTAAGCCGTGCCCCTCTTCGACGCACTGTCGGGGAGGGGTTTTTCTTTGCGGACAAGGCGTTCGAAGAGAGAGCTGTCGAGCAAAGCGATATTGAGGAAGAAAAAAATTTTCCGATTGTGTTACATTTTCCGCGCTTCTTGCCGTCTAATAAGGTGAAAGGGGGCAACAAAAGATGGGATTCGCTTCGGTACCAAGTGAAACCCGGCTGAAGGAGTGGATCAGCCGTTACAGCGACGATGTGTTGCGCACATGCTTCGTCCTGTTATCCGATCAATCACTCGCGGAGGACGCCATGCAGGATACGTTCACAAAGGCATGGAAAAACATGAGCCAGTTCGAGGGGCGGGAAAACGCTTCGCCCAAAACGTGGCTGATGCGCATTGCCGTCAATACCTGCAAGGATTACCGCCGCACACAGTGGCTTCGTCACCGAAACCAGACCAGCCCGATCGACGAGCTGCCGGAGGCCGTGCTGCCGACGACAAGCGTTTCCCGCGAGCTGTTTCTGACCGTGATGAGCCTGCCGGACAAGTATAAACAGGTGGTGCTTCTGTACCACTACCAGAGCATGACGATGGAGGAGGTGGCCGACGCGCTGCGCGTCAGCCGCCCCGCCGTCAGCAGGAGACTGAAAAAGGCGTATGAACTGCTTCGCGCCGAGCTGGAAGGAGGAGCAGAACATGAATTGGGATAAAGACATCCAAAACAGTCTGGACGCTCATCTCTCCGGTCTGCACGTTTCGGAGCGGCAGCAGGCGCAGATGTTTAACAGCATCGTGAGAGGAGAGCAACCGATTATGAAGAAAAAGATTTCCGCCGCGCTGGTTTTTGCGATTGTGATGGTGATTGCGATGGGCAGCATGGCCTTGGCGGCCGGGCTGGGGCTGTTCGGGCATTTCAGGCAGACGCAGGAGAACAACAACGGCGCACGGTTGGAAAAGCTGGAGACGCTGGCCGACACATACGAAACGACGAAGGCCGCCGCCATGCCGACCCCGGCCGTCCCCGTGACGGGCGACACCATGTACGACAAGCTGCTGTCGGAGCAATACAGCCACACGTTTGAGCTGACGCTCGATCAGGCGTACTGCGACGGGCACAAGCTGTATTATTCCTACACGCTCAAGCGCAGCGCGCCGATGGCGGCGACCTATGGCGAGGGCGAACCGACGGGCGATTTCAATTACACATGGGTGGAGGAAGGCAAGACCGCGAACGACTGCATGATGCTCGAGGGCGAGGAAAAGGCGTGGTTTGAGGATCACAAGGTCGCCTATAAGCTCTTCAACGGCTTCGGCCTCGGCGACGGCGCGAGCACGCCGGACGGGCACGATCTGATGATTCTGGACAGCGCGGACGAGCAGGTGGACGCATGCACCAAGCGCGGCTTCCAGGAGGTCGAAATTCCGGAGGATGTGACCGTGGGCGACACGCTCGACTTCGTGCTGTCCATCAACGAATATGGCGGCGTGTATTATCAGACCGAAAAGGACTTCAGGCGCGCGTCGGCGAGTATTCCGGAGGATCGCGGATTCATCCGCGTGCCGTTCACCGTCAAGGTTGATAAGAAGGCCGAGATCCGCGCGGGCAGCGTGACGACCGACGCCTATTCCGCGCAGGCGACGCTGTTCGTCTCCGACGTGGATGTTTCCGGTCAGGTCTATTTCGATAACGCCGAGTTTGTGGAGGCCTATAAGGAATATGACAGCAAGATGCTGAAGGGCGAAGACGCGCAGATGCCGGATATCATCAACGCTTACGAACTGATTGCGGACGGACAGACCGTCGAGCCGATTGACGGCGGATGGGGCGTGGACGCCAAGACGGGTCAATTCCGTGTCGAACTGCGCTATGACCTGCCGAGCAGCACCGAATCCCTGTCCCTGCGCCCGATCTATGACGACGGCGGCGCGGGCACGGAGGAAGAAGAAATCTGGCTGAATTGATGCGGAGGAAAACGCGATGAAAAGGGTGATGGCCGGGTTGGCTTTCGCGCTGACGCTGATACGGATGCTGACGGCGGCGGCCTACGCGCAGGAATATCAAACCGTTTCGCAGCTCCGCGAAAGCGTTCCGGCGCGCTGGACGACGACGATTGAAACCAAGTGGCGCGACGTCGCCATCGACGCGGAGATCGTCACGCCGGACGTGGAGGCAATCCCGTGGTGAAGGTCGGTTACGACCTTCACCCGCCGTTCTCCGCTCACGCCGGAGGAAAGCGGCTGGACGATTGTTGACGATTCCTACCAAACGAAGGGCATGCTGATTTATCAGGACGACGATTTGGGCAAACCGCCGCGAAAAATAGATGGGCGGAAGGTTGGCGGCATGGCCGTGCCCAAGGGCGCGTGGTATGATACCTGCGAACCGGACAGGGCGTATATTCCGATGTGCGATGTGACATATTCGGAAATAATCGACATGGTTTCAGCGTAATTGGAACGATTCGGTTATCCTGTTGAAGACTTCGATTTAGAAACGCCCGCGGAACTCAGGCTGTTTCAATGGTGCTTTGCGGGCACGAGAAAGACGCTGCTCCGGGTTATTTCGATATCAGTTTCTATCCCAAGGTCAAGGGCGTGACGGTTTACGGGCATATTCTCGACGCGGTGCACGACACGCGCGGCGAACGCCGACGCAGGGACGGTTTCTGGGAGAAGATGAGAAGTTACGTATGCTATGACGGAATACGCGGCGGGCTGTCGGATTTGTGCTTCCGGCATGCGATTCCGGTTGAAACCGTGGCGGAGGATGTGCCGCTCTGCGCCTTCGATGAAATTCAGAAATCGCTTGAGCAGGAAATCAAGAAAGGCCGGGTTCGCAAAATCTATGAAATCAGTTTGGGCTATATTTTCTATTGCGAACCGGGCGTATATGTTCCCGATTCGGGCGAATACGATTACGCCGACATCTTCTACTATGTCAAGCCGATGTGGCGGGTCAACTGCCTGAAAGCCTCCGGCGCGCAAAAGGAGCTGGAAGAAGCCTATTCGGATGGAACGGTTACGGATGACGAACGGAACACGGTTGCCTACACGCAGTTCCTTGTGGATGCGCAGACGGGCGAAATCATCGGGCAGAGCGACGCGGCGGATCGCTCGATGTTTCCGGGCTTTCTGACGTGGGAGGATGTGAACAAATAAGGATAGAGGTGAAACGCCCATGAAACGGTTTATAGCCGGTCTGACTTTTGCGTTGACGTTGACGGCGACTGCTCACGCACAGGAGTATCAAACCGTTTCACAGCTCCGCGAAAGCGTTCCGGCACGCTGGACGACGAAGGTTGAAACCAAGTGGCGCGATGTTGACATCGACGCGGAGATCGTCACGCCGGACGTGGAGACAATCCCCGTGATGAAGGTCGGTTACGACCTTCATCACGCGCTTTTGACGCCGGAGGAAAGCGGCTGGGACGAAGTAGATGATACCTACGATGTGAATGGCCTTATTCTTTGCCAAGATGCGGATAAGGGAAAACCACCGCGCAAGATCGACGGTAAAAAGGTTGGCAATGGCAAAGTTACGGGTATCTGGCACGATATCAGCGAACCGGACAGAGCCTACATTCCAATGTGCGATGTAACCTATTCGGAAATGATCGACATGATTAGAGCGGAATTGACGAGGTTTGGTTATCCGCCCGAGGATTTCAATTTCACAACGCCAAATCGCATCCAGCTGACCCAATGGTATTTTGCGGGCACAACGGAGAACGCCGCGCCGGGCTATCTGATCATGGATTTTTATCCAAAGCTGAACGGTATAACGATTTACGCGCATATCCTGGATGTAGTGCGAAACACACGCGGAGAACGCCGACGCGAAGATGGTTTTCGGGATAACCTGAGAACCAGCACGTGTTACGATGGCATTATGGGCTGCATGTCGGATTTGTGCATACGGCATTTGTTACCCATTGAAACCATGGCGGAAGATGTGCCGCTTTGCTCATTTGACATGATTCAAAAATCGCTTGAGCAGGAAATCAAAAAAGGCCGAGTTCGAAAAATCTACGAAATCAGCCTAGGTTATGTGCTTTATTGTGAGCCGGGGACATATCACGAATGGGGGACAAAATGCAGATTACAGCAGCATTTTCTATGATGTCAAGCCGATGTGGCGAGTGAATTGCTTGCAGGCTTCCAGCGCACAGGCGGCGCTCGAAGAATTTTATGAAAATGATGAGCGCAATTCCCTTGCCTATACGCAAATGCTTGTGGATGCACAGACAGGCGAAATCATTGGCCAGAGCGACGCGGCGGATCGTTCGATGTTTCCGGGTTTCTTGTCGTGGGAGGATGTGAACAAGTAAAAAAGCAAGGACGGGAGCGAAGAAACTCCCGCTTTTTGTGCTCAGAAAAAGAAAATTGGAAAAATCGGGAAGAAAAGCGCGGAGAGGTTCGTTATAAAAGAGAAGGAGCGACAAAAAAAGACCGCCTGACGGCGGCCGTACATGTTGACTTATATAATTCTTGTTAAATGGCAATCCGCGCACCATCTTTTTCGCTCTCTGACTTTGCCTCGTTCCGTTCAACGTACCTCCAGTACGCCTCACTTCACTTGGCTTCGTCAGAACAAAAATCTGATGCGCTCTGTTAAGCATTTTAACTGCGAATTAGTATTACAGCGAGGAGAGGATGCGAACGACGCTTTCCAGCGAATCGTGCAGCTCGCGGAACTCGGAGAGGGAAAGATCCTCCGCCTGCGTCTGAATCTGGCGGGGGAGATGGTCGCGCGGATGGAAGCGAGCTTCTCCATGCCGGCGGCAGGAGCACGATGTTCACGACGCGGTCGTTCTCGTCGTGCTGACGATCGACGTAGCCCGCCTCGAACAGGCGATCCACCAGCGGGGTGATGTTCGGCTTGGCGATGCCGAGACGGCGGGAAATTTCGAAACGGACATCATGCCCACATCCTGAAGCATGGCGAGCACCTGCACATGGGAGAGGGGCGTGCCGTGCTCCTTCTGAACGATATCCATGTGAAGCAGGCGCTTTTAATCAGCGGCAGGGCGTAGAACATGTTTTGTGCGACAGAATCAATCATTTCGGGGTCGAGCGTGCGTTTCTTGGTCATAAAGAGATCGCTCCTGATCTAGTATTTTTTCCGTACATAGCACACGGCAATAAATGCAAACGATGTATATTCTAACTGTTTTATGCTGATTTCGCAAGGGAAAAATCTAATGAAATCACAATATTTCTGGATTTCGGCAAATGGTTATAAAAAAAGATGTTTCATTTCGTGTAATTCTGAATGCAGAACGAACGCGGGGCGGCGGAAAAACGCGCGCAAAGCGGTGAGAAGTTTTGCCGTCGCTTTACAGAACGGTGAAAATCGGGTACAATGGATGCAACATGATTCCTTCGGTTTCATTTTGGAGGACAGCAGATATGCAGGCACTTACACTTCTTCAAAAATTCTTCTCGGTGGATATGGTCATCTACGCGGCGATTGTGCTTGTCGCGGCGACGGCGCTGGCGCGCTGCACCATGCCGCTCTCCCGCGTGGCGGCCAGACTGCGCCGCGCGGCGCGAACCATCGTCACCGAAAGCAAGCAGAACAAAGAGAAAAAATCGTGGAACGACATGCATTTCCTCGGCGATTCTCTTTCCGCGACGTGGGCGGATTTTTTGCAGAACGCCGAAATGCGCGACGCGCACGGCGAGACCTGCGACGTGACGCAGTACATCAATGAAGACACGGTGATTTACGCGCTGGGGCGGACGGGCTTTGCCGGCCTCGCGCCGGGCGTGATGACCTCGCTGGGCATCCTCGGCACGTTCCTGGGGCTGGTAATGGGTCTTTCCGGCCTGAGCCTGACGGGGGCGGATACCGAGGTCGTGCTGACGGCGATGGATCAGTTGATTCGCGGCATGAGCACGGCGTTCCTGACCTCGATTGTCGGCGTGTGCGGCTCGCTGCTGTTCAACCTGCTCAACAACCGCGCGACGGATAAATGCCAGAAGGCGATTGACCGCTTCTGCGAGGTGTTCAGCCTGTACGCCATGCCCAAGCCGGTTTCGGAGGACACGGCCATGCTCGCGCTCCAGCAGGAGCAGACGGCCTACATCCGCCAGGCGGTGGAGGATATGAGCCAGAAGATGGCCGTGCAGATGGAGCAGAGCATCATGCGCGCCATGCTGCCGGTGCAGCGCTCGATGGATAACTTCATCCTCGCGGCGACGCAGGCGCAGGTGGAGGGCGTGGATCGCATCGCGCAGGTGTTCGTCCAGCGGATGAACGTGGCGCTGGGCAACGAGTTTGACCACCTGCGGCAGGTGCTCGCCGAGACGGGCGTGGAGCAGCAGAAGACCCAGCAGGAGCTGCGCGCCGCGACGGAGGCCATCGGCCAGATGACGCAGGACGTGGTGAACATGCACCAGCTTTCGCAGGGCGTGCTCGAGCATTTCCGCGCCTATGTGGCGGATATGGACGCATCCGCGCGCAGGTGGACGACACCAACCGCAAGACCATCGAGCTGCTGGAGGCGATGGGCAAGACCAGCGGCCAGCAGGCACTCTATCTGGCCAAATTGCAGGAGTATCAGGCGGCGCTCACCGCGGCCTCCCAGCAGTACACGGCGTGGACGGATCGCTTCCTCGCCAGCGCGCAGGAGCAGACGCGCATCACCGGCAAGGAGATGGATCGCGTCGTCAGCGAGATGCACGAGGGCAGCCGGACGCTCTCCGGCGCTTACGAGCAGTTCACCAAGCAGACGCAGGAGAATCTGGCGCGCACGACCGCGCTGTTTGACGAGAGCATCTCTTCCTCCATCCACCAGCTCAACGAGACGCTGGATTCCATGCGCGATATGACGCGCGGCATGCCGCAGCTCCTCAGCCAGAGCCGCGACCGCTACGCCGAGCAGGTGGATCAGTTCGTGACGGCGCTGGTGCGGCTGCAAAAGGCGATGGACAAGCTCAGCCAGACGATGGACGGAAAGGAGTAAGCCATGCGGCCGGGAAAAAAGACGCGCCCGCGCGGCGGCGACAACAGCTACTGGACGTCGTATTCGGATATGATGGCGGGCATGCTGTTCGTCTTTGCGCTGATTCTGTTCGCGGCGGTGTATCAGTTGGTGGATTTGCAGCAGAAAAAGACGATTGAGCTGCAAACCAAGGAGGCGCAGCTTTCCACCCAGCAGAGCCTGCTGATCGATCAGGAGGCCGAGCTGAAGGACAAGGAGGAGCTGCTGGCCGCGACGACGCTCGCTTTGCAGCAGCAGCAGGAGGAGCTGGATCAAAACCGAACGGCGCTGACCAGCGCGCAGGACAGCTTGGCCTTGCAGCAGAGCAAGATCGAGGAACAGGCGGCGCTGCTGGCCGCCCAGCAGGCGCAGATTGACAAGCTGGTTGGCCTGAGAAGCCAGATCATCGAGGATCTGCGCGACAACCTGAGCGACGTCGGCCAGCGCGTGACCGTCGACCGCAAGACCGGCGCGGTGACGTTTGAAAGCTCCGTCCTCTTTTGATACGGGCAGGAACGAGATCAAGGAGGCGGGCAAGGCCGCGCTCAATTCCTGCATTCCGGTGTATATCCACACGCTGCTCAGCGAGGAATATCGGGATTATGTGGGTGAAATCATCGTCGAGGGACATACTGATACCACGGGTCAATACCTCAACAATCTGGCGCTTTCGCAGCAGCGCGCGCTCGCCGTGGCGACCTACTGCCTGAGCGACGAGATGGTTGGCCTGAGCTATACGGACAAGGAGACGTTCAAATCCATTATGACGGCGAACGGCCGCGCGGACGCGGACCCGATCTACAACGCGGACGGCACGGTGAATATGGACGCCTCGCGCCGCGTGGTGATTAAGTTCCGCATGAAGGATTCCGATATGATCGACCAGATGAGCGCGATCCTGGAGGGAAGCGCGCAGGGGGGATTGACGTGGGCAGATGCATGAAAATTCTGGCGATTCTCGCGCTGGTGGCGACGATTGCCGGGGCGGGCGCGGTGCTTTACGGCATCAATACGCTCAGGCCGCAGGTTGTGCAGACGGCGGCAAGCGAGACGCGCGCGCAGGATGCGGCGGACACGTTCGCCGTGCTCGTCAGCCAGCTTGAAAACAACACGTTCGGCGGAAAAATCTTCGGCGGGACGGGCGACCTGCGCGCGGAGGAATGTGCGTTTGTGACCTACACCGTCCGGCTGAAAAACAGGGGCTTCTTCCCGGCAGAGTGGATTTCGATGGAGCTGCTCGAACCGGCGGACGGCGATGTGCTGGCGCTGCCGGACGACAGCCGACACGCGCTCCCGGCGGGCAGCATGGGCGATATGCAGTTGACGGTGCTCCGGCGAACCGACGCGCAGAACGGCGCGGCGAGAGTGCTGCGCGTGACCTGCTATGTCTTCGGGCGGAAGATCGTCTTTGACGTGGCGGCGGCCGACGCATAAATAAAAAAGCAGGCGAAATCTGGTCAATTCTGCGCTTGAAAGCGCCGCAAAAATTCGTATATAATAGGGATACGCTTTCCGAGAAGGTCAGCGTATTTCTTTTATCATGCAATTCAAAAAGCGCTTGGAGCGGCGACGGAAACGGGGTAGCATGACAGAGAAGCAGCTGGAAAGAAGATTCTGGACGGCGGGCGGACGCTGCTGTTTTCAAATGAGGATTTGAAGCGGCTGATTATTCCGCTGGTCATCGATCAGGTGCTTGCGCGCACGGTCGGCATGGCCGACACGATGATGATCTCCTCCGTGGGCGAGGCGGCGATTTCCGGCGTGTCGCTGGTGGACATGATTAACATGCTCATCAACGCGGTTTTCGCGGCGGTTGCGACCGGCGGCGCGGTGATCGCGTCGCAATACCTCGGCCACCGCGACCGAAAGAAGGCCTGCGAAGCGTCCAGCCAGCTGATGGTGGTCACGGCGGTCTGCGCGCTGCTGTTCACGGTGCTGTCGCTCGCGGCGAGGAAGCCGCTGCTTTCGCTGCTCTTCGGCCAAATTGACGCGGACGTGATGGACGCCGCGCTGACCTATCTGACGGTGTCCGCGCTGAGCTTCCCGTTCCTCGCGTCGTTCAACTCCAGCTCGGCGCTGTTCCGCGCGATGAACGATTCGCGAACGCCGACGGTGGTTTCCCTCGGCATGAATGTGATGAACCTCATCGGCAATTCCATCCTCATCTTCGGCATGAAGTGGGGCGTCGCGGGCGCGGCGATTTCCACGCTGCTTTCCCGCGTGATGGCGGCGGCGGTGATGTTTGCGCTGAGCCTCAACCGGGAGCGGCAGCTGTATGTGCGCCCCGACCAGATGACGCGCTTCCAGCCGACGCTGATCGGCCAGATTCTCTATATCGGCATCCCGAGCGGCATTGAAAACGGCATTTTTGAGCTGGGGCGCATCGTCGTCGTCAGCATGATTTCGACCTTCGGCACGGTGCAGATTGCCGCCAACGCCGTGGCGAACAACCTGGACGGTCTGGGCGTGCTGGCGGGCGCGGCGATGAACCTCGCGATTCTGACCGTCGTTGGGCGCTGTGTCGGTGCGCATGACAACGATCAGGTGCGCTATTACACGCGCAAGCTGCTCAAAATCGAATACGCCATGATGGCTGTGGTGAACGTCGTGCTGCTGGCCGCGCTGCCGCTGATTTTGAACCTGTACACGCTCTCGCCCGCGTCCCGCGAGCTGGCGACGCAGTTGATCTTCATCCACGACGGCTTCGCCATGCTGCTCTGGCCGCTGGCGCTCTCCATGCCCAACGCGCTGCGCGCCGCCAACGACGTGAAATTCACCATGGTGCTTTCCATCGGGTCGATGGTCTGTTTCCGCATTGCGCTGAGCTATGTCGTCGGTGTGAGGATGGGCTATGGCGCGCTGGGCGTGTGGTTCGCGATGCTGGTGGACTGGGCGGTTCGCGCGGCGGTCTATACGTGGCGCTTTGAAAGGGCAAGTGGGAAAGCATGGCCAGAATTTAACGCGAGATTGACAGAAAATAGGAATTCTTGTATAATCAATCCAGTGAATATGCGGGAGGGAATACATTGCTGGAGCAAATTAGGGCGACGCTGCTGGAGGAATACAGCGTCAGCCAATGGGTGCTGCTGTTCTTTCTATACAGCTTCTGCGGCTGGTGCTGGGAAGTCTTTCTGTATCTGGTGAAGGAGCGCCGGTTCGTCAACCGGGGCTTTCTTGTTCGGGCCGATTCTGCCGATCTACGGCTTCGGCGCGGTCGGTATTCTGCTGACCTGCGTGCCGGTGGAGGGAAACATGGCGCTGGTGGCGCTGGTGGGCACGATCGCCGCCTCGCTGCTGGAATATGTGACCGGCTTCCTGATGGAAGCGATCTTCCATGTGCGCTATTGGGATTATTCCGAGCGGCCGCTGAATGTGAACGGCTATATCTGCGCGCTGTCCGCGGCGACGTGGGCGGTGTTCTCCGTGTTCATCGTCAGCGTGGTCAATCCGTTCGTCAAAACCTATATCTATATGATTCCGCTGACGATGGCCGATGCGGCGGCCGCGATTTTTCACGGGCTTTGCCGTGGTGGATACCGGCTTTGCCGTTCGCCGCGCCCTCGATCTGCGCGCGCTGCTGGAATCCATGGAGCGCTATGCCAGGGAGCTGCAAGCCCTGCACGGCGGGCTGGATTCCATCAACGAGCGCGTCAGCGGCATGATCCGCGACTTTGCCGCCCATGTGGACAGCAGGCAGGAGGAGCTGGCGGCCAGCGCCAGACGTGTCACCGTCGCCCGCGACCGCGTGCGCGAGATGATGGATCAGAAGCGTTTGAGTCTCGAAGACGGCGCGAAGGAGCGCTTTGCCAACCTTGAGCGCGTCCTCAACGAAGCGGCCAGCTTTCTGCCGGACGTCAGCGCGCTCCGCGCGGAGGTTGAGGCGGCCAGAGCGAAGTACGACCGCCAGAGCGAGGAACTGCGCAGGATTCGCGAGCGCCGTCTGCTGCGCGCCGAGCATGCGCTGCGCAACAACCCGACCGCCGCATCCCGGCGGCACAGAGGGCCGTTTGAGCAGCTCAAGCGGATTCAGCAGCGCGACGAAGAAGAGAAAAAGGCATAATCAGGCACACGCCTTCCCGATGGGCATAATGTGGAATCGTGAGGAATTTCCCCACGAGACTGCCCAAGGAGGCGTGTGTTTTATGTCGTTTACAGCTATAAGAACAGCGGATCGACGCACTGTCCCTGCAATTTGAGCGGCAACGAGGTGTTCAGCGGGCTGAACGAGAAGATCTGTATTCAGGTTCAGCGGGTCTACGACAGCTGCCTGATGCAGGAGCAGCTCAAGGAACAGAAGGTCACGCTGCTCAGCTACGGCCTCGTGCCCTGCTGCAACGGGTCGTGCGGCGAGCAGCAGGAAAACGCGAACACCCAGCCGACGATGCCAATCACCTTTGAGAGCTGCCGCTCGACCTCGACGGAGGGCGTGATCCGCAACCTGTCTGTGGAGCGCCTATGCGACAGGCCGTGCTTTGGCCGGGTGCGCTGCCAGATCGACGTGCCCATCGACATCCTGTTTACAGACGCGGCCTGCAGGGAATACATCGGCCGGGGCATGGTGACGGTGGATCGCGACGTGCTGCTCTCGATTCCGGATGAATCCATCGTGCCGTACAACATCGAGTCGATGGTTTCCGCCATCTGCGTCTCGGGTACATATCTGCGCAACAACGTGTTTGAGCTGGAAATCTGCGTGACCGTGGTGCTCAAGGTGCTGGCAAAGGTCGAGGTGCTCGTGCCGAGCTACGGCTACTGCGAGGTGCCGCCGTGCGAGGAGTTTGCGGATTCGGTGTGCGATGAATTTTTCAGCCTGCCGCTTTTCCCGCAGGCGGTCTGCGACGAGGACGCACTGCGGGCGCGGAATGTGAGCTGCACCTGCGGCAATTATGCCAGCTCCACGGGGCTGGGCTGCGCGACGACCGCGGCGGGCATGGGCTGCGCGGGAACGTGCGGCTGCAAATGCTAGGCGGCGTGAAGTTTAACCCAAAGGACGGCGCTTCCGGGGCGGGAGCGCCGTCTCTTGTCATGCCGGTTTGCGCCGCTTCATACACTGTAAGGACATCGGCGGCGAGGAGGGGCGCGGTATGCAGAGACGGGGATGGCGGAGAAGGGCGGCGGTGGGCGCTTGCGCTGCTGGCGGCCGGCGCGGCGGGCTGGGTCGGGCTTGAGCGCCTGCGGCCGCCGCCGCTGCTGATCCGCGTAACGGCGCAGGAGCAGCGCGAGGCGGTGCAGGCCGTCGCGCAGGCGGAGGCACCGCGGGTGTTAATATACCACACCCATACCTACGAGGCATATCAGGCCACGGAGACGGAAAATTACAAGCCGACGGAAAAATGGCGCACGCGCGACGAAAACCACAACATGATCGCGGTCGGGGACGCGCTGGCGCGGGCGCTGACCGCGCGCGGCTTCATCGTCGTGCACGATACGACGGCGTTTGAGCCGCCGACGCTGTCTACCGCCTACAAGCGGTCGCTGGCGATGCTCGGGACGCGGCTCGACGCGGGCGAACGGTATGACTACTGGCTTGACGTGCACCGCGACGCATACAGCGAGTCATACCGCGGCGCAAACAGCGTGGAGACGGAGGGCGGAAGCGCCGCGCGCGTCATGCTGCTGGTAGGCAAGGGCACGGGCGCGACGGGATCCGGCTTTGACGAGCGGCCGGATTGGCCGAAAAATCTCGAACTGGCGCAGGCCGTCACGGAGGCGGCGAACGCCCTTGCGCCCGGCATCTGCCGCGAGGTGAAGATCAAGAGCGGGCGCTTCAATCAGCATATCTCCACCGGCGCGCTGCTGATTGAAATTGGCAACAACCGCAACACGCTTTCGGAGGCGCTGGCGGCGTGCCCGATCATCGCGGAGGCGCTTGAACGCGCGTACAGGGCGCGGAACTAGACCAGCTTGCGCATGTGGCTGAGCGCGGCCTTTTCGAGGCGGGAGACCTGCGCCTGACTGATGCCGATTTCGCCCGCAACCTCCATCTGGGTGCGCCCCTGAAAGAAGCGCAGGTTCAAAATGCGCTGCTCGCGCTCGTTCAGGCGATCCATGGCCTCGCGGATGGCGATGTTTTGCAGCCAGTTTTCCGCGCTGACGTTGTCGTCGCGCACCTGATCGCCGATGGTCAGCGCGTCCGCGCCCTCGCCGCCGATCGGTTCGCACAGGCTTACGGGATCCTGAATGGCTTCGAGCGCGAGGGTGACGTCCTCCGCTGACAGCTCGAGCTTTCGGGCGATTTCCTGCACGGTCGGCTCGCGCCCCAGCTCGGCTTGCAGGCGGTCGCGCGCGGAGAGCGATTTATAGGCGATATCCCGAAGCGAACGGCTGACGCGGATGGCGTTGTTATCCCGAAGATAGCGCCGAATCTCGCCGATAATCATTGGCACGGCGTAGGTCGAAAAGCGCACGTTCTGCGTCACGTCAAAATGGTCGAGGGCTTTGATTAACCCGATGCAGCCGACCTGAAACAGGTCATCCACATTTTCGCCGCGGTGGTGGAACCGCTGGAGCACGCTGAGCACCAGACGCAGATTGCCCCGGATAAATTCCTCCCGCGCCCGCATATCCCCGCTGTGGACGAGGGGGAAGAGCTGCCGCATCCGTTCGTTGCTGATGACGGGGAGCGTAGAGGTATCCACGCCGCAGATTTCAACTTTGCCGATGGCCATATCGTCGCCTCCCTTGCTTTCTTGAACTGCATTATGACGGCGGTCAAGGAAAAATATTCTCGCGGCGCGTGGTTATATTTGGGGGAAAAGCGCATAGACGCGAAAGGCGGAAGGAATATGACGTTTTCGGAATTGAAGAAAAAGGATATGATCTGCATCGGGGACGGACGGGTGATCGGGCGCGCGTGCGACGTGGTGCTCGACCCGGCGACGGGGCAGGCGCTCGGCCTGATCGTCTGCGGGGGCTGCGGCATTTTTCGAAGCGAGAAAAGCCAAATGGAAATTCCGTGGCGGCAGATCGCCTGCATCGGCGACGACGTGATTCTGGTTTCGCCGGGGAGCTGCTGAAGGGGGTTTACCTTTTTCGGAATACGGGTATAATAAGCGAATGGGAAAATGCAAAATTTTTCAAAATGAGGGGTAAATCGACATGAAGTGCATATACTGTAATTGCACGGAGAGCCGCGTGGTGGATTCGCGCCCGACGGAGGACGGCGCGATTCGCCGCCGCCGCGAGTGCGAGGAATGCAAAAGACGCTTTACGACATACGAAAAGATTGAAATGCTGCCGGTGCTGGTCGTCAAAAAGGACAGGCGGCGGGAACCGTTTGACGCGGCGAAGGTGCGCAACGGCATTCTCAGGGCATGCGAAAAGCGCCCCGTTCCGCTGGAGGAGATCGAAAAGCTGGTGCGCCGGGTGGAAACCAGCGTCTGCCAGCAGCCGGAGGAAGAAGTGACCACCGAGCAGATCGGGCGGATGGTGATGGACGGCCTGAAGGAGCTGGACGAAGTGGCGTATATCCGCTTTGCGTCGGTTTATCGCCAATTTAAGGATGTACAATCCTTCATGGAGGAGCTTCAGCTCCTGCTGGACAGTCAGAAAAAACCGCAGGAATAAACCGAAAGCCGCCGCGTCATGCTAAACCTCGAAACGGAGGATTGGGCATGAAACAAACGGTTCGGCACGGCTTGGGCATTGCGCTGAGCGCGATGGCTTTTGTATGCAATTATTCCCCATGGGTGCGAAACGCGGCTGCGCTGCCGGATGCGCTGACGCTCTCTTCCGGGCAGCGGCTTGTGGTGCAGACCGGGCTGCCGATGCGCGCCGCGTCGGCGGGCGGGGCGGTCAGCGTGCTGGCCTCGCAGGATGAGCGCGTGACGCTCAGCGCGGAGGCGGGCGGGCAGACGAGCGTGACCTTTTCGCTGCTTGGGCTGATTCCCGTGCATGAGACGCGGGTGAACGTCGTGGAGGCGCGCAGGCTGATTCCCGGCGGGCAGGCGGTCGGCGTGGCGCTCAAGACGCGCGGCGTGCTGGTCGTTTCCGATTCGGCGAAGGGGCGGCTGCTGCGCGCGGGCGACGTGATCCTTTCCGCAAACGGCGAAACGGTGGAGAGCGCGAAGACGCTCGGCGCCGTCATCGGCGGGGCGCAGAGCGATACGGTTCGGCTCGAAGTGATGCGCGCCGGGCAGACGATCACGGTGGAAACGGCGGCTTCCGTCGATGCGGCGGACGGCAGGCGGAAGCTGGGCGTCTGGGTGCGCGACAGCACGGCCGGCGTTGGCACGCTGACCTATGTGGACCCGCAGACGGGCGCTTACGGCGCGCTGGGGCACGCGATTGTCGATGCGGACACGGGCAAGCTGCTGGATGCGCGCGAGGGCGCAATTCTGCGGGCGAACATCGTGGGCGTTGCGAAAGGGCAGAGCGGCAGGGCGGGCGAGCTGAAGGGCAACTTCCTCAAGGAGGGGCGGCAGATCGGCAGCCTGCTGGAAAACTGCGAATACGGCATTTACGGCGTGATGCGGGATGCGCCCCGGAGCGCGCTCTACCCGGAGGGGCTGAGCGTCGGCTCGCGGAGCGCCGTCCACACCGGGGCGGCCAGCATCATCGCGACGGTAGAGGGCGACGAACCGCAGGAATACGGCGTGGAAATCGTCCGCTGCTTCCCCCAGAGCGAACCGAGCCAGAAGGGCATGGTGCTGCGCGTGACGGACGAGCGGCTGCTGCATCGAACGGGCGGCATCGTTCAGGGCATGAGCGGCAGCCCGATCCTGCAGGACGGCCGGATCATCGGCGCGGTAACGCACGTCTATCTGAGCGACGCGACGCAGGGATACGGCATGTATATCGAGTGGATGCTCGAAAAAAGCGACGCGCTGGATGCGGAGGCGCAGGCAGCGTAAATGTACAGGGGAAGGTGACTGCGGAATGAAAACGCAAATTCTATGCGCGATGCGCGACGGCAGCGCGGTGATTCCGGCGCTTCGGACGTTGGAGGATGAGCAGGATTGCGCCTTCCGCATGGTGCAATCCGGGGAGGGCGCGCTGTCGGCGGCGAAAAAATGCAGGCCGGATATTCTGGTGATCGACGCGGTGCTGCCGCTGATGGACGGGCTGGGCACGATTGACCGGCTCAGGGAGATCTACGGCGAGCGGATGCCGCAGGCCATCGGCGGGGTGATGATGCCCTTCGCGCGGGACGGCTTTCTGCGCAGGGGCGTGACCTGTCAGGTGCGCGTGCCGTGGGACGCGCAGGAGCTGACGGAGGCGCTCACGCAGATGCTCAAAAAGGTGCGCGGCGAAGCGGATTGGACGCGGATGGAGCCGGCCTGCCGACGCGCCGCCGGGCTGCTCAGCAAAATGGGCATGAGATCGACGCTGCGTGGATACGAATACCTATCCAGCGCGGCGGCGCTCGCGTGGGAGGACGAAAGCCGGATGGACGCGGTCGGCGACATGCTGTACAAGCCGGTGGCGCTGCGTTTCGGAACGACGGAGCAGGCCGTCGAGCGGCTGATCCGCCATGCGGTGGAAAGCGTGATGGATGCGTTCGGCGTGCGGCGCGTATACGGCTTTTTCGGCAACTCGATCGACCCGATCCGGGGCAAGCCGACCAACGCGGAAATGATCGGGATGCTCGCGCAGTATATGCGCGTGACCCCGGAGGATTGACGCGATGGCGATTGAAAAAACGAGCCTGATGCGGTATAATGACCGTATCGGACTCGTTTTCTTTTGGAAGAAAACGCAAAGGAGGAGCATATGAACAAAAAGCAATCGTCATCGTTCTGGACAGCGTGGGCATCGGCGAACTGCCGGACGCTGCGAATTACGGCGACAAGGGCGCGGACACGCTCGGCCATATCATCAACACCTGCCATCCGAAACTGCCGCATCTGATGGAGCTGGGGCTGGCGAACATCGACGGCGCGAGCTTCCCCGGCAGGGTGGACGCGCCGAAGGGCTGCTTCGGCAAGCTGCGCGAGGTTTCCGCCGGCAAGGACACCACGACCGGCCACTGGGAAATCGCGGGTGTTCAGCTTGCACAGGCGTTCCCGACGTTCCCGAATGGCTTCCCGCAGGATTTCATCGAGAGGTTTGAAAAGGCTGTCGGCCGCGGCACGCTGGGCAACAAGCCCGCCTCCGGCACGGCGATCCTCGACGAGCTGGGCGAGGAGCACATCAGAACCGGCAAGCTGATCGTCTATACCTCGGCGGACAGCGTCTTCCAGATCGCGGCGAACGAAGCGATTGTGCCGCTGGAGGAGCTGTATCGCGATTGCCAAATCGCGCGCGAGCTGCTGACGGGCGAGCTGGAGGTCGGCCGCGTCATCGCGCGTCCGTTCGTCGGCGACCACGCGGGCGCGTTCAAGCGCACCGGCGCGCGCCGCGATTTCAGCGCGCAGCCGCCGCAGACGATGTGCGACATTCTGAAAGAGAACGGCAAGACGGTCTACGGCGTGGGCAAGATTGAGGATATTCGATCACCACGGCATCACCAAGAGCAACCACGCGGCGGGCAACCCGGCCTGCATGCAGGCGACGTTCGAGGCGATGGACGAGGATTTTGACGGCCTGCTGTTCGTCAATCTGGTCGATTTCGATATGGTATATGGCCATCGCCGCGATGTGAAGGGCTACGCCGCCGCGCTGGAGACATTCGACGCGCAGCTCCCGGAGATTCAGGCGAAGATGGGCGAGGACGATCTGCTGATGATCACCGCCGACCACGGGTGCGACCCGTGCCACAGCGGCACCGACCACACGCGCGAGCACACGCCGCTGCTGGTTTGGAGCAGGAAGATGCAGGGCGGCGTGAACCTGGGCGTGCGCGCGACATACGCGGACATCAGCGCGACGGTGCTGGATTATTTCGGTCTGGCGAACCCGCTGCGCGGAACTTCTTTTCTGGAGGAACTGAAATGATGGATGAAATGAAGAGAATCGACGAGGCGGCGGCGAAGGTGCTCGCCGTCTGCGGCAAGGCCGATATCGGCGTGATTCTGGGCAGCGGTCTGGGCGATTATGCCGAGGCGCTTGAGGACGCGGTCAAGCTGCCGTACAGCGAAATCCCCGGTTTCCCGCGCTCGACGGTCGCGGGGCACGCGGGCATGTGGTGCTGCGGCACGCTGTACGGCAAGCGCGTGGTGATGATGCAGGGGCGCTTCCATTACTACGAGGGATACGGCATGAAGGACGTGACCCTGCCGGTTCGCGTGATGCAGAAAATCGGCGTGAAGACGCTGATCGTCACCAACGCGGCGGGCGGCGTGAACCTCGGCTACCATCCGGGCGAGCTGATGGTGATCGGCGACATGTTCAGCATGACGGCGCAGAACCCGCTGATCGGCCCGAATCTCGATGCGTTCGGCCCGCGCTTCCCGGACATGAGCTGCGCGTTTGACAAGGAGCTGCGCGCGCTGGCGCACGAATGTGCAAACGAGCAGGGCTTTGCGCTGCGCGAGGGCGTTTATGCGCAGATGACCGGCCCGACGTATGAAACCCCGGCGGAAATTCGCATGCTGCGCACGCTCGGCGCGGACGCGGTGGGCATGAGCACCGTGCCGGAGGTCATCGTGGCGCGCCACGGCGGCATGCGCGTGCTGGGCATAAGCTGCATCACGAACATGGCGGCGGGGATTCTCGACCAGCCGCTCAACCACGCGGAGGTGACGGAAACGGCCAACCGCGTGAAGGGACAATTCAGAAATCTGCTTGACGGGATCATCGAAAAAATGTAATGCGGATACGCCGCACGGCCTCCCTCTTTTGACAAGCATAACAAAACCCCGATACCGCGCGCGGTATCGGGGTTTTCCTAACGGATAAAGAATGAAATTAGAGCTTGGCCATCGCGTCGTCAAGGCGCTTCATCGTTCGTCCTTGCCGAGCAGATACGCCATTTCAAACGCACCGCCGGGAGTAGCGGCGCGGCCGGTGATGGCGATGCGCAGCGGCCAGAGCACGGTGGCGTTCTTCATGCCGGATTCGGGAATGGCGGCCATCACGGTATCGTGGAGGTTGGCCTCCGTCCAATCGGCCATGCCGGAGAGAATCGGGCGGATAAATTCGAGCGCCGCCTTGCTGGTTTCCGGCGTGGATTTGCTCTTTTGTTGGTGAACAGCGCCATATCCAACGCCGGCATCTCGGCGAGGAAATCCACCATGCCCGGAAGCTGGCTGAAAATCTCGGTGCGCGCCTGCAAAAGCTGGCAGAGGCGGTCGAGGTCGAACTTCTGCGGGTCGAGCACCTGAGAGAGCCACGGCTTGGCCATTTCAGCGTAGGCCTCCGGGGTCAGGCGGCGGATATACTCGGCGTTGAACCACGTCAGCTTGTTGGTGTCGAAGATCGACGGGCTCTTGTTGATGCCGTTTTCATCGAAGATGCGGATGAGGTCATCCATCGAGAAGAATTCCTCATTGGTGTCCTTCGGCGCCCAGCCCAGCAGCGCGATGTAGTTGATGATCGCTTCCTTTGAGGTAGCCCTTTTGCAGCAGATCCTCGAAGGAGGGATCGCCCCAGCGCTTGGAGAGCTTGCGGACGATCGGCTGCTCGTTTCCGTTTTCATCCAGAATCGGCTGCTTGGTTTCCTTATCCTTGAGCACGGATTCGATCATAACGGGCGGCAGATGCAGATAGATCGGCGGCTTCCAGCCGAAGGCCTCGTAGAGCAGATTGTACTTCGGCGCGCTGGAGAGGTATTCCGTGCCGCGCATGACGTGGGTGATGGCCATCAAATGGTCGTCCACCACGTTGGCGAAGTTGTAGGTGGGCAGTCCGTCCGCCTTGATGAGCACGTTGTCGTCCAGCGTGTCGCAATCCACCTCCACGTGGCCGTAGAGCAGATCGTCAAAGCCGGCCTTGCCCTCGGTGGGCACGTTCTGGCGGATGACGTAGGGCTCGCCCGCCGCGATGCGGCGCTTGGCCTCCCCTCAAGGCTGACGTTGTGCAGGCACTTTGTTGTATTTGTAGGTTTCACCCTTGGCCTCGGCGGCCTTGCGGTCGGCCTCGATCTCTTCCTTGGTGCAGAAGCAGCAGTAAGCGCCGCCTTTTTTCGACCAGCTCCCAAGCGAACTTGGGGTAGAGGTCGCGGCGCTGGGTCTGGATCATACGGGCCGTATTCGCCGCCCACATCCGGGCCCCTCGTCGTAGGTCAGGCCGGCTTGACGCATGTATTTATAGATCAGATCGACCGCGCCGGGCACCTCGCGCTCCTGGTCGGTGTCCTCGATGCGCAGAATGAACTTGCCGCCGTGCTTCTTGGCGAACAGATAGGTATACAGCGCGGTGCGCGACCGCCCAGATGCAGATAGCCCGTCGGGCTGGGCGCAAATCGCGTGCGAACTTCATCAGACATGATTTCTTTCTCCTTCTCATGGGGAATGCCGGGGCAAAGCCCCGAACGCAGCCCCCGCAACTTATTCCGGCTTATAGCTGTCCTTCAGCGGAACGACGCGGTTGAAGACGGCCATATCCGCCGTGGAATCCTTATCCTTGCAGAAATAGCCCATGCGCAGGAACTGGAAGTCGTCGCCGACCTTCGCCTCGGCGAGCCAAGGCTCGGCAAAGCCGCGAATGGTCTTGAGGGAATCCGGATTCAGGCGGGCGGTGAAATCCTTCGCCGGGGCGGCGGATTCCTCGTCGGTCTCCTCCTCGGGCGCGGTTTCGGCCGGCTCGTCGTCGTCGCGCATCAGCATCGAGTGTACAGACGACCCTCGAACGGAATGTTCCGCTCGGCGCTGACCCAGTGAATCGTGCCCTTGACCTTGCGATCCGCGCCCTCGGAGCCGGATTTGCTGGTGAAATCCACCGAGCAGTAGATGCAGGTCACGTTGCCGGCCTCATCCACGTCGTAACGCTCGCACTTGATGATGTAAGCGCCCTTGAGGCGAACTTCGCCGTCCGGCTTGAGGCGGAAGAACTTCTTCGGCGCATCGACCATGAAATCCTCGCGCTCGATGTAGATTTCGCGAGTGAGCGGCACGGTGTGCGTGCCCATTTCCGGCTTCTTCGGGTGATTCTCGATCACACAGTCCTCGACCTTGCCCGCTTCGTAGTTGGTCAGCACGACCTTCACCGGATCGAGCACGGCCATCGCGCGCGGCGCGGTTTCGTTCAGGTCGTTGCGGACGCAGTATTCCAGCAGGCGCACGTCCACGACGGAATCCGCCTTGGATACGCCCACGCGGTCGATGAAATCGCGCACGGCGGCGGAGGTGTAGCCGCGGCGGCGCATGCCCGCCAGCGTCGGCATACGCGGGTCGTCCCAGCCGGAAACATAGCCCTCCTCGACCAGACGGCGCAGGAAGCGCTTGCTCATCACGGTGTTGGTCAGGTTCAGGCGCGCGAACTCGATCTGGCGCGGCTTCTCCTTGAAGTTGCAGACGTTGACCACCCCCAGTCATACAGCGGGCGGTGGATTTCGTATTCCAGCGAGCAGAGGAATGGGTCACGCCCTCGATTGCGCGTCGCCGATCGGGTGCGCGAAATCATACATCGGGTAGATGCACCACTTGTCGCCCGTGCGATGGTGCGTGCAATACTTGATGCGGTAGATGGTGGGGTCGCGCATGTTGATATTCGGGGAGGCCATGTCGATCTTCGCGCGCAGCACGCGGGAACCCTCCGGGAACTCGCCGTTCTTCATGCGAAGGAAAAGATCCATGTTTTCCTCGGGCGTGCGGTCGCGATAGGGAGAATTTTTGCCCGGCTGGGTCAGCGTGCCGCGGTATTCGCGGATTTCCTCCTTGGAGAGGTCGTCCACATACGCCAGCCCGCGGCGGATGAGGTCGAGCGCGAATTCATAAATCTGGTCGTACTGCTCGGAGGCGTAGTAGACGTTGGCATAATTGAAGCCGAGCCAGTGGATATCGTCCTTGATGGCCTCGACAAATTCTTCTTTTCCTTGGTCGGGTTGGTATCGTCAAAGCGCAGGTTGCACACGCCGCCGAAGCGCTCCGCCGTCAGAAAATCGACGGAAAGCGCCTTGACATGGCCGATGTGCAGATAGCCGTTCGGCTCGGGCGGGAAGCGCGTCTGAACGCGGCCGCCGTTCTTGCCCTCGGCGATATCGGCCTTGATGGCCTCCCAAATAAAGTTGGTCTTTTCCCGGGTCTCTTCTGCCATGGGAATCCCTCCTTAAAACTGCTTCATCTGATGAGTATTCATAATAGAACAGTATACTATACCCGCCGCCGCAAAACAAGACCCACGCTGAAATATTGGTCGTTCCGACAAAAAGACGCGCTTCCCTGATGATTTAAGAAAAAGGGGAAGGAGTTATGCCGGAAGGAGCCGTTTTTGACTCCCTGTGAAAAATCCGCGAAAAGTGTTCCTTTTTGCATGGGGATGTGCTATAATGAATCGGTGGCTTTATAAGCTCTATCAACCAACTTTCCAAGAATAAGGGGGAACCCAAAATGCAGTATTCCAAAGAAGTGGAAGACATGATCTGCGTCGCCAAGGGCCCTAATCACGGCCCCGCGCCCATCCCGGAAGAGGGCAAGTGGATCCAGGCGAAGAGAATCGAAGACATCTCCGGCTACACCCACGGTGTGGGCTGGTGCGCGCCGCAGCAGGGCGCGTGCAAGCTGAGCCTGAACGTGAAAAACGGCGTCATCGAGGAAGCGCTGGTGGAGACCATCGGCTGCTCCGGCATGACCCATTCCGCCGCGATGGCTTCCGAGATTCTGCCGGGCAAGACCATCCTTGAGGCGCTGAACACCGACCTGGTTTGCGACGCCATCAACACCGCCATGCGCGAGCTGTTCCTTCAGATCGTCTATGGCCGCACCCAGTCCGCGTTCTCCGACGACGGCCTGCGCGTCGGTGCGGGTCTGGAGGATCTGGGCAAGGGTCTGCGCTCCATGGTCGGCACGATGTACGGCGGCACCAAGGTCAAGGGCACCCGCTACCTCGAGATGGCCGGGGCTATGTGCTCAAGCTGGCTCTGGACAAGGATGATCAGGTTTGCGGCTATCAGTTCCTGTCGCTGGGCAAGATGATGGACGCCATCAAGAAGGGCATGTCCCCGAACGGGCCTACGAGAAGAACATCGGCACCTACGGCCGCTTCAAGGCGGAGGACGGCGCGGTGAAGTGGATTGATCCGCGGACGGACAAATAAGAAGGAGGCGTGCGAAACAATGGCTCTTTTGAAAACTATGAAGGTCGTATGCCTCAGCTCCAGCCGGTGCTTGACAAGTATGGCTTCAAGAACTTTGACGAAGTGAAGGCCTACACCAACTCCAAGGGCGTGGATGCGTATTCCATCGTGGAGAGCACCCAGCCGATCTGCTTCGAGAACGTGAAGTGGGCTTACGAGCTGGGCGCGGCGATCGCGATGAAGGAAGGCGTCAAGACCGCTGCCGAAGCCGCCAAGCGCATCGGCGAAGGTCTGCAGGCGTTTGCATCCCCGGCTCTGTTGCCGATCAGCGCAAGGTCGGTCTCGGCCACGGCAACCTCGGCGCGATGCTGCTGGATGAAAACACCGAGTGCTTCGCTTTCCTCGCCGGTCACGAGTCCTTCGCGGCGGCCGAGGGCGCGATCAAGATCGCGCTGAACGCGAACAAGGTGCGCACCAAGCCGCTGCGCGTGATCCTCAACGGTCTGGGCAAGGATGCGGCCATGATCATCAGCCGCATCAACGGCTTCACCTATGTGCAGACCAAGTATGACTACCTGTCCGCCGACGTTAAGGAAGACCATGCGCTGTCCATCGTCAAGGAGACCGCGTATTCTAACGGTGAGCGCGCGAAGGTTCGCTGCTACGGCGCCGACGACGTCCGCGAGGGCGTTGCCATCATGTGGCACGAGAACGTCGACATCTCGATCACCGGTAACTCCACCAACCCCACGCGCTTCCAGCACCCCGTCGCTGGCACCTACAAGAAGGAGCGCCTCGAGGCTGACAAGAAGTACTTCTCCGTCGCTTCCGGCGGCGGCACAGGCCGTACTCTGCATCCGGATAACATGGCTGCCGGTCCTTCCTCTTACGGCATGACCGATACCATGGGCCGCATGCATTCCGACGCGCAGTTCGCGGGCAGCTCTTCTGTTCCGGCGCACGTCGAGATGATGGGCTTCCTCGGCGCGGGCAACAACCCGATGGTCGGCATGACCGTCGCGGTAGCCGTCGCTGTCGAAGAAGCGATGAAGAAGTAATTTTTCATACGAACATAGCAGAGAGACCGCTTGAAATGGGCGGTCTCTTTAGATTAGACAAAAAGCTATTCGCCCCCCGAAGGGGGGAGAATAGCCCTTTCCGCAAATGAAAGAATAACTGAATTTCTTGATTTTGCTATTCAATCCAAGTTTGCTTATGTCAATAAGCCGGAGAGACCGCTTGAAATGGGCGGTCTCTTTTTGCGTGGGTTGAACTCCGAGGGGAAATCTGATAAAATAGAGAAAATCTGAATGGATGGGAATGAAAGCATCAGCATGACCCGCATTCTTTTCGTCTGCCACGGCAACATCTGCCGCAGTCCGATGGCGGAATCTGTTTTTGCGGCAAAAGTCAGGGAGCGTCGGCTCGAATGGGCGTACACGGCGGATTCGGCGGCGGTCAGCGCGGAGGAAATCGGCAATCCCGTGCATCCGGGGACGCAGCGGGAGCTTGCGCACCATGGCCTGCCAGAAGCGGGCACCGTGCGTGGCAGCTCGGAAAAGCGGATTACGACCGATACGACCTGTTTATCGGCATGGACAGGGAGAATCTGCGCCGCATGGAGCGTATTTTCGGCGGCGACCCGCTGCACAAAATCGCGCTGCTGATGGCGTATACCGGCGAGCCGCGCGAGATCGAGGACCCATGGTATACCGACCGCTACGACGTGGTGTATGACGAGGTGGACGCGGGCTGCGAGGCGCTGCTGAATGAATTGGAGCAAGAACGCAGGATAAAGGGGGAAGCATCATGGATAAAACGAAGGTTGTGGCGGTTGTCGGCACAAACGCATCCGGCAAGAGCGCGCTGGGCGTGCGGCTGGCCGGAACGTTTGACGGGGAGATCATCTCGGCGGATTCGCGGCAGGTTTTCCGCGGGTTGGATTTGGGCAGCGGCAAGATTACGCCCGAAGAAATGCAGGGCGTACCGCATTACATGATTGACGTGCGCGAGCCGGGCGAGTTTTTTTCCATGGCGGATTTTCAGCGGATGAGCTATGAAAAGATTGACGAAATCCGCGCGCGCGGCCATCTGCCGATGATCGTCGGCGGCACGGGGCTGTATGTGGATTCCGTGCTGGACGGCTATCTGCTCTCCGATAAAGAGCCGGATCTGGCCTACCGCGCGGAGCTGGAAAAGCTGACCACGCCCGCGCTGTACGCGCAGCTCGTCGCGCTCATGCCGGATGTGCAGGTGGAGCGCAACAACCGCAACCGCGTCATGCGGATGCTTGAGCGCATCCACGACGGCGACGACGCCGTGCCCGCGAAGCAGGCGCGGTTTGACAGCCTGCGTTTGGGCGTGAGCTGGCCGCGCGATGTGCTGGCCAAACGCATAGACGAGCGCATCGACATGCGGCTTGAGCAGGGCATGATTGAGGAGGTGCAGCGCCTGATGGACGAAGGCGCAAGCACGGAATTTCTCCTCGGGCTGGGGCTGGAATACCGCTTCATCACGCAGTACCTCATCGGCGAAATCCCCGACAGGGACGATATGCTCGCCCAACTGGCGCACGCGATCAAGAAATTCGCCAAGCGCCAGATGACGTGGTTCCGCCGCAACCCGAATATCGTCTGGCTGGATATGCAGGGCGACGCCTATGCGCAGGCGTGCGAGGCCGTCGAAGCCTTTCTCAAAAAATAAGCGGCAAAAACCTCCGACGGTTTGAGGCCGGTCGAAACGCCGAATGAGCGCTGTACTTTTTTGAAATTTTGTGATAAAATACCTTTGTTTGCGTCAAAAGCCGCACAGGGAGGTATGACCATGAAGATTTCAAAAAAAGATGCGCTGATGTGGTTTGAGTTTTTTGCCGCTCTGCCCGGAGGAAGAGCTGATGCCCCATCAGCAGGAGATTGCCCTTGCGGCGCTGGCTCAGATTGAAACCGCAGTGAACAAGCGGCGCGAAGCGATGGCGTCTCGGATCGACGGGCTGCAAAAAGCCTGTCCGGGCGGACATATTTCGTGGGCGATCGGGCGAAATTTCCGCGGGGCTGCTGCTCCTGCCTGCTGGGCACGGGGCTGAGTGCGGTTCGCAAGACGAATCGCTGCAACGTGCAGTGCAAATTCTGCTATAATTACGGCGAGCTGGATGTGCAGCCGCCCATCGGCGAGGGTATGTGGGAGATCGGCGGCACGAAATTCTATGAGGACGACATCGACCTGCTGCTGTCCATCCAGAAGAAGCCGACGGGCGTCGCGTATGTGTACCTCGAGCCGTTCATGGAGATTGAAAAATACTACGGAATCATCCGCAAATTCCATGAGGCGGGCGTTCACCAGCACATGTACACCAACGGAACGCTGGCGACGGAGGAAAATCTGCACGCGCTGGGCGAGGCAGGGCTGGACGAGCTGCGCTTCAATCTCGGCGCGTCCGGATGCGCAGATCGCGTGATCGAAAACATGGCGACAGCCAAGAAATACATCCGATATGTGGGCATTGAAACGCCGATCACGCCGGAACTGTACGAGACGTTCATGCAGAAAAAGGAGAAGATTCTGGCGACGGGGATTGACTTTATGAACTGCGCCGAGCTGCATCTGAATCCGAACAACATCGGCAATTACGAGGGCGAGAGCCTGTATATGTCGCGTCAGGGGTATATTTCGCCCATCTGGAGCCGGGATTTGACGCTGAAACTGATGGAAACCGCCGCGCGCGAACGGTGGCAGCCGCTGATTCACGATTGCTCCAACCGCACAAAGTTTGCGCGCGATTTGAATCTGCGCGCGCACGAGGGCGGATGGTTCGGCGCGAGCAGCTATGGCTGCGAATTTCCGCGTATTCCTTACGAAGCGTTCCTTCCGACCCTGCGCGACCCGTCGGTCGTGTTTGACGAGGAAGAACCGCTGCCGCAGGGCTATCGGCCGGGGGACATTGTGCTGTAATGAAAGGTGTTTTCGCGCTGATGCTGACGGCGGCGCTGCTCCTTGGCGCGTCCGCGGCGGCGGAAAAGCGCAAGGTCGAGCCGCTTCTGCTCCCCATGCCGCTCTACAATCAGCATGACTATGCAGAGCCGGTCTTTACGTGGCACGAGCGGGATGTTACGGTCGAGGAATCGGGCTGCGGCGCGGCCTGCGTGGCGATGGTCGTCGGGTATTTTGAGCCGGATGACGCGCCCGAACCGGACGATGTCATGTCCCTGGCGGGGGAGCTCGGGCTGTATCGCGGCGACGGACTGGGGCGAAACGCGCTGCGGCTGCTGCTGGACGAGTACGGCGTCGAGGGGCGCTGGCGCAAGATGGACGCGCAGGCGATTGAAAACACGCTGCGCAAGGGATATCCGATTGTCGAATACGTCGGCGCAGGATATTTTACGGAAAACGGGCACTACGTCGTCCTTCGCGGCATCACCGAGGACGGGAAACTGTTGGTCGCCGACCCCAACAGCGAGGGAAAAGACGACGCAGAAGACGTATCGCTTCGCCACTATGATTCAGCAGGGAAAAGGGGATTATCCCTTTATGATCTGCGAAAAAGAGAACGTGCCTGTGGAGACGGCACAAAAGAAAGCGCCCAAAGAAGCGCTAAAAGAAAATGAAACGTCAAAGGCGCTGTCAAGCCAATTCCGGTTGAGCTTGACAGCGCCTTTTTTGACGTATAGAAAATTACGCAACCGCCGACGTGAGCAAGACTTTGACGTTTTGCAGACATCGGCGGAGGGGAAGGCGGGCTCAGCCCGCTTGTGTGAAGAATCAGTTCATCAGAAATTTCTGCCGTACCTGCGCGATTTGCTGCGTGTCGGCCTGCTGGTTTTGATACCAGCCGCGGCTGGACATTTCGGCATAGATATCCGACTGCATGTCCAGACTTTTCGCCCAGTGCGCCGTCAAACGCCTGATGCACGTCCGGCGTGGCGGATTCGATGGCACCGTGCAGATACAAATCGCAGACGCCCTTTGTCGTCAAAAGCAGGTTTTCCATAATCTGCTGATCGTTATTCATGGCCATCCCTCCTAAACGAGCGCCATCAGGCGGTTGAAGAGCTGCTGGTGGGCGCTTTGAAGCTGGCGAACGCGCTGTTTGAGCTTCCGGGTCGCTGAGCGCGGCCCGGCTTCCCTGACATTGGGCGATGAGAAACTGCTCGTGGCCGAGCGCATCGTCGATATAAAGCAATTCTTTCGGGCTCATAAAAAACACCTCCGGCGGTAGTTTGGCCGGAGGCGTGGGAAATATGCGGGGCAGATATCAATAAGCGGGAACATAATGCTCGAGCGCGCTTTCAACAACGCGGTTGAGCGTGGTTTGGTGCGCCGTTGCATAGAGGGCGGCGCGGCGATGGAGTTCGGGGGAAATGCGGATATTGAATGAGCCCTTGTAGGCTTTTTTTCCGGCGGCGTGCCCTCCTCAGCACAGAGATTGAGGTATGCATCGACCGCGTCGTGAAAGTCATTGACCAATTCCTGAACGGTTTGACCTTCGTAGGAAATCAGGGCGCGAATACCCATGACTTTTCCGAAAAGAACGGAGTCTTCCTGCGAAAACTCGACGCTGCCGACATAGCCTTTATATTCCATGGTATTGCTCAAATCAATCCCTCCTGTTCCAAGATTTCGATGAGCTGTTTGATTTGATACGCCAGAAGCTACTTTGCGGGGGTGGGGCTTATGCAGCAAGATCGGCGGGTGAGAGGCGCTGGAAAATAAGACGCGCGAACCGCTGGTTTTTCCCTTTGTTGGAACGCAGATAGGTCAGATAGCGCAAGAGGGTTTCGACCTCTTCAAAGGTCATGTCCTTCGGAACGGATTTCAGCTTTTTGATGAGCTTTTCTTTTGTCCCAAGCCGCATGCCTCCCTTTCTCATATAGTATAGCACAAAAGATAAAAATGCAACTGAATTTAGTTGCGCATTTTGAAAAAACTGGAATTGGAAAAATGTCCTTCTGCAAAGAGCAAAAAAAATCGGCTGCTTTTGCAACCGACCTTTTTGGCAGGGGCAGAAGGACTCTTTCTCCTCGCTCGACGCTCGTCGGTCAGGACGGCTCTACCGTGCCAAAGGGCACGGTATTCACTGCCGTCCTATTCTCGTCCTTCTGCAAGAAGCGTATAAAAAAATCGGCTGCTTTTGCAACCGACCTTTTTGGCAGGGGCAGAAGGACTCGAACCCTCAACAAAGGTGTTTGGAGACCCACGTGTTACCATTACACCATACCCCTAAGCACTTGTTCAGTATACCATGAAAGCCGATTCTTGTCAACCGGTTTTTTACAAGATTTGGCGCGAAACTGCATCAAAGGGTGATTTCGCGCAGAATGTCGTGGAATTGACTGCCGCAGCGGGTCAACTCGCCGAGCGTCTGGTCGATGCCGTCCGGCTCGAACATCCAGTTTTCGCGGGTGATGGCCGTCCCCGGCGCGGGGCAGAGGAGAAGCTGGGTTTCGGGGAAGAGCGTCTGATAATACATCTTGGCGCGCCGGGCGTGAACCGGCATGCAGCACAGGATGGCGCGGGCGAACGGTCAGCTTTTCCGCGTCCGTGCGTCTGCGGGAATAAATGGCGTTTTGATAGGTGAACGTCGCCTCGTCCTCGCGCAGAATGGCGCGATCCGCACGCCGTTGGCCAGCAAAACCGCCCGCATGAACGCCCATTCCGTTTCAAAACGCCCTTCGTAGCGCCTTGCGCCGGATTTCTGCCCGTCGAACCCGCCTGTCGTAACGGAGAAGCGGCCGGAGGGGAGAATCAGCGGCGCGTATCCCGAATGGTATAACTGAGCGGCGTATTCGGACGGCTCGGCGTGGCCGTTTCCGGGAATGAAGAGGATATCTGCCTTTTGCGGCGCGTCGTGCAGAAAGATGAACGCCGTGATATCGTCGATCCACTCAAGCATGGCTTTCGGCCTTTCCGGTCAGCAGACCGCAGAGCGTGCCTGTTCCGTAGACGATATGCACGACCGGAAACAGGAAGGGCAGGCAGATGAAGGTCAGCAGCTTTCCGCATGGCGCTTCCAGCGCGGCCTTGGCGGCGTAAAGCACATCCAGCGCGCCGTAGAGCAGGAGCATGGCGGCCAGCGGAAGCGGGGAGAGCGGGCAGAGCAGCGCCAGCACGATCAGCGCCAGCACAAACAGCGCGGGCACGAGATGGCGCGGGGCAAAGCAGCGCGGCTGAATCCGCATCGTCCGGCCGATCCAATAGCCGTTGCCCCACTTCTGGCTGAGCTGGCCGCGCAGCGTCTTGCGGGCGGCATGCCACGAAACAATATCCGGCGAAAAAAAGAAGCGATAGCCGGCCTTGCGCATGCGGTAATGCATGTCGTTATCCTCGGTTCGGCGCAGGCGCTCGTCGTACAGCCCCACGCGGTCGTAGATCTCACGGCGATAGAGCGCGTAGGCCAGCGTATCGACGTAGCGCGCTTCGCCGCCGTTGCGGAAGGGCGCCGCGCCGCCGCAGAATCGGGACGTATCCAGCGCGCGGGTGACGGCCTCCCATGCGGTTTCCGGGGGCGCGCCGCAGACACTCCCGCCGACGATATCCTCCCCGCGGGCGAGCGCGTCCAGATTCTTTTGCAGAAAATCCTTCGGCATGCGCGCATGCGCATCCAGACGGATCACAGCGTCGCCCGTCGCCGCGCGCAGCGCGACGTTGATGCCGCTGGCCAGCCAGCGCTTCGGGTTTTCCAGCAGCTTCACCTCAAACGGTGCGCGCGCGGCAAAGCGCCGCATGATCTGCGCGGTGTCGTCCGTGGAGGCGCGTCCACCAGCAGCGCTTCCAGATGTTCGGGCGCGATCGTCTGAGAGAGCAGGTCGCCCAGCAGCGCGTCGAGGCTTTGCGCGGCGTTGTAAGCCACGACGATAAAACTGATTTTTGTCATACGGCCGTCTCCCGTCTGATTATTCCGCCGCATAGGCGCGGCTGCGCTCGCGATAGGTCATCAGCCCCAGCGGCAGCCCGAAGAAAAACAATTTCTGCGATATGAACGCGCGCGGGCGCTTTTGAGCCAGCAGCCAGCCCAGCTGCATGCACTCGATCAGCATCATCAGCCCAAGGCCGAAACCGGGCACAAGCGCCAGCAGTGCGAGCGCCAGCCAATCCAGCGCGTAAAAGGTGAATTTTTCCCGCTCGTGGCGGATATAGGCGCGCGCCCGACGCGCCTTCATCGCGCAGGCCAGCGCCTGCCCTTCGCCCAGCCGACGCGCGGAAAAGACGGTGGAAAGCGGACTGCGGCTGTCGCGCACCGCATCCGTGTGCAGGATCATCGGAACGGGGATTTCCGCGATGCGGCAGCCGATCGCCTTGAGCCGCGCGTACAGCTCGGCCTCCTCGCAGGCGATCGTGTCCGTCGCCCAGCCGCCGCAGGCGTCCAGCGCGTCGCGGGTAATCATCAGCGCGCCGCCGAATCCCGGCGCGAGGCGCTCCTGCGTGCAGCCGAAATAATTGTCGTTCCGGCAGACAACCTCCCCGCCGCGCAGATACACGTCCTCGCGGACGCCGCACACGCCGTCATACCCCTTGGCGGCGATGGACATCAGCGCCTTTTCCGCGAAACCGGGCTGAAGCTGCATGTCGCCATCCAAAAACAGCAGATATTCGCCGCGCGCTTCCTTCGCGCCGACAAAGCGCCCCAGACCGGCGGTCGTCTTCCGCTCGGCGAGCAGAAAACAGCGCGCGCCCAGCGCCTTGGCCGTTTGCAGGCTTTGATCCGTCGAGCAGGAATCCACATAGACGACCTCGTGCGCCAACGCACTCAGCGCGGTTTGATGCTCCTTAGGCAGGCGACAAGCCGCTCCCCTTCGTTTTTGCCGATGACAATGACGCTAATCAACGCTCTTTCCTCCTGCGCAGCAATATGCTATAATACATACATCGTTTATTATCGCACAAAACGGGGCGGTTGACAAGCCGGAATTGCCGCCCGGAGGGAGGGAACGGCATGCAGCTGAGCGTGGTGATTCCGTTTTATCAGGTGGAAAAATACATCGGGGCGTGTCTGGACGCGCTGGCCGCGCTTCCGGCGGAGGAAAGCGAAATTCTGCTGGTGGACGACTGCGGGCGGGACGGCAGCGCGGCGATTGCGGCGGCATACTGCGCGGCGCATCCGAATGCGCGCGTGATTCGCAGGGCGCAGAACGGCGGCCTTTCCGCAGCGCGCAACACGGGGCTGGATGCGGCGCGGGGCGAATACGTCTATTTTCTGGATAGCGACGATGTGCCGCGCGCGGAGGCGCTCTGGCGGCTGACGCAGGCGGCGCGGGAAAAAGCTGCTGGACATGGCGAAGGCGCGCTTTTGCTTTTTGAACGACGAAACGGGCGAATTGACTGACGGCGCGGCCATTTGCCCGACCGATGTGCTGGAGGGCGGGGCGCTGCTTGCGGCGCAATGCCAAAGCGGGACATACGAGCCGATGGTCTGGCAGTGCGTATATCGGCGCGCGTTTTTGCTGGAAAACGGCCTGCGCATGGCGGAAGGGCTTTTATTTGAGGATGAGCTGTTTCAAGCGCCCGCGCTGATTCGGGCGAAGCGCACGGCGGCGTTTGACGCGGTGATTTTGGAATACCGCCAGCGGCCGGGGAGCATCATGGCCTCGTTCGCCGGGAGCGCGAGGTGGTGCGCCAGCTATGCGCAGGTGTGCGCGCGGCTGGATGCGCTGGCGCGGACGCTGCCGAGCGGCGCGGCGAGGGCGGCACTTCAAAGGCGCGTGGGGCAGATCGCGCTGAACGTGGGCAAAAACATTCCGGCGTACCGTCTGCCGCCGACGGTCGCCGGGGAAGCGATGGCCTTTTTGAAGGCGCATCGGTGGGAATTGGCGCGATACGCGCTGAAAAGCGGAGACGCGGCCATCGCGGCGCAGGGCGCGCTGCTGCTGCTCTCGCCGAAGCTGTTTGTGGAGATGTATCGGAGGGTTATGCCATGACGGGAAAGCTGCATGTGTATACCGGCGACGGCAAAGGGCAAGACGACGGCGGCGATGGGGCTGGCGCTGCGCAGCCTCGGCCACGGGCGGCGCGTGCTGATCGCGCAGTTTTTGAAGGACGGGCGGAGCGGCGAGCTGGCGGCACTGAAGACGTTTGAACGGGCGACGGTGTACCCCGCCAAACCGATTTCGGGCTTTGTGTTCGCGATGACGGCGGCGCAGAAGGAAGAGGCCGCAAAGCAGCAGAACGCGCAGGCGGCGGATATTCAAAGCGAGGCGGAGGGGCTTCGCCCCGCGCTGACGGTGCTGGACGAGCTGAACGTGGCGCTTGCCTGCGGCATGGTGACGCGGGAAAACGCGGAAAGGCTGATCGACGCGGCGCTGATGTTCGGCGACGTGGTTTCAACCGGGCGCAACGCGCCGGAGTGGCTGCGCGAAAAGGGGGATTACGTTTCGGAAATCATCGCGCGAAAGCATCCGTTTCAGACGGAAAAGCTGGCGGCCAGAGAAAAACGGCATTGAATACTGAAAAACGGGCGCGCCTGCTATTGGAATCTGTGCAAAATTTCGGAAAAATTTACGCATTGAATTGGATGAAAAAAGACCGGCGTTTCGGGAAAGCGGGCGGCTTTCGCCGAAGTGCCGGTCTTTTAACAGACGGGGGAAAAGAATTTCAGGCGCTTACCGAACCCCTTCAAAAGCGGGCGTGGGAATCCGCTGCACGGTGCGGCAAACGGCCGTCAGCAGCAGGCAGTCAATCGGGGAACTGCATGGCGTTTTTCAGCGCGCGAAACCGGAAGCATCGCCGCCTGAGACGGGCCGTAAAAAACGCATCGTGAGGAAAAATGTGTTGAGCGCGATGTTGACGAACACCATGATGACCGCGCGGGCGAGGACGATCTGCCAGAGCTTGCGGTCGCTTTCAAAGAGGAAAGCGCCGTAAATCACGCCGCCCAGCGCCGCCGAAATCGTGAAGCCGGGGAAATACGGCCCCGTCGGCTTGAGCAGAAAGCCCAGAATATCGCTCAGCGCGCCCTGAAGCGCGGCCGCGACCGGGCCGAAGAGCATGGCCGTCGGCGCAAGCGCCAGATGCGCCAGCGAAATTTTAAGGCTGTCGTTGAGCTGGATCACGCCATAGGAGGAGAGCACCATCTGAATGGCCAGAAACAGGCCGACGGTGGTCAGCGTCTGCGTGCGGCGCAGGGTGCGCGCCGAATCGGGAAATTTTTTGAGGAAACGAGAAAAAACGCCGTGCATCAAAAAAACACCTCCGCGTATCATAGAACCGGCGAGCCGGGCGGGAATGATTCGCAGAGATGACCGTAATAAAGAGACAGTTCTGGGCCGGAGGGATACCGCGAAAGCCTTGTTTCTTCGTCCCGTGTTTTTCCCACACACGAGCACTTAACGCATCCGTACCGTCGCTGCGCGAAGCAGCGCCCTGCCATCTTCACGAATCGCTTGTGACAGGAGCATTATACCCAATCGGGGCACGGATTGCAATGGCTTCTTTGAATTTTTTGCAAAAGGGAAACGGCGCGGCTCAAGCGCGGGCGGGCTCAATCCGCCGCCGCGCCCGGCGCCTGTGACGGCGGGCAGGTTTCCCGCCACGGCAGGCCGGAATCATAGCTCAAACCGCCGTGCAGCGAGCGCAGCGCGGCATACGAGCCGCGCCCCAGCATCAGCGCGTTCGCGGCGGAAGCCAGCGCCTCGGCGCGGGCGACGGAAGCGGCGAAGAGGTCGCCGAAGCTGTCATGCCGAACCTCGTCCGGCGTCCAGATGGACGCCCACGGGGCGTGCGCGTCGTTGGCGATATCCGCCTGCGGCGGCTCGGCGGGCATCATGTGCGCGTGGAGCGCTTCATCCAGCTTGAAGGGGGAGAGCACGCCGCCCAGCGTACGGTAGCGCCTGCCGTCCTCGGAGCGGAGGAAGCGGCACAGGCCGACCGCATCCGAAAAGCATTTTTCCAGCCGGACGGGCGAGAGGACGGAATCCGGAAACACGCGCGCGAGCGCGGCGGAAAGCGCGGCGGCGATCTTTTTGCGCTGCGCGGCATCCAGCGCGGCAAAGCCGCCCATCTGAACCGGCAGGCTGGTCGCGTGGCCTTCGCGGCGGTAATGCAGGGTTTCGAGCTGGTGTTCCAGCGTACAGTGCGCGTTGCCGGAATACTTGCCCGCCGCCGTCAGAGAATGGGCGTAAACGAACGGATGAAACGTGGTATCCGTCGCATAATGCGTGAAAAAGCCGCAGCAGTACGCGCGCAGAAGCGCGTCGCCCGCGCATGCATCGCAGAGGGCGAGCAGAAAATCGTCCGTTTTCTGCGTGTGCAGCAGGGAGGCGACGACCGGCGCGAACGGCTTGCCGGGGCGGAAGCAGAAGAACATCGGGTCAGGCCCCTCCGCGCCCGCCAGCAGCGCGCTGCGCTCCGCGTCGGAGGTGAAAAGGGAAAGCGCGTCAGCGGCGTGCGCCGCGACGGACTGATGAACATACGATGCAGGCATGAAAATCTCCTCAAAAAAAACAAATGCCAAAATGGGTCGATTCAATCAAATGGGAAACGCTTTTCTCACGCATCCATCATACACCCAAAGGCCGCGTTTGTCGATAAGCAATTCCTGCCGGTTCGCGATTGACAAAACACGGGTTTTTGTTATAATAAAATCGAAAGGTATCAAAGATTTTAAAAAGCTCTCCAAAGGAGGAATCCCCATGCCTGACTGCGTATACAAGATGGGCAACCTGCGTATCGTCGATCTGACGAAGGTGCTCGACCCGAAGACCGAAAGCCGCCGCTGCCATTTGATCCGCTATAACACCGGCGGCCCGATTCCGGATTTCCACACCGCGCTGGATCTGACCAGCCACCTCGGCACCCACTGCGAGTGCCCGTATCATCACTTTGAGGATGGCAAGTCCGTCGGCGAGCTGCCGCTGACCACGTTCATGGGGCGCGCGATCTACGTCAACATCGACTTCCTCGAGCCGAACAGCCACATCACCGGCGCGGATCTCGACCGCGCCTGCGGCGACCGGATTCAGGAGGGCGATATCGTCATTCTGGATAGCAACTGGAAGTTCCCGCCGTTCACCCCGGAAACCAACAGCCCGGCGGATAAGCGCCTGTTTGTCAACGCGGAAACCGCAAACTGGATGCGCGACCACAAGGTCAAGTGCGTCGGCTTCGGCGACGGCGTGTCCATCGAGAACTGCGAGGCGGACGTCAAGCCCTTCCACGACATCATCATGGCCTATGACGGCGTGTTCCTCGAGGTGCTCAAGAACCTTGAATATCTGCAGAAGGATACGTTCTTTATGAGCTATTCGCCGCTGCCGATCGTCGGCGCGGATTCCTGCCCGTTCGCGCGTATGCAATCGAGGGTCTGCCGGGCTTCGGTGACTGATTTTCCCCAATAACACATCAACCCGCTCGACGCTTGCCGGGCGGGCAGACCGTAGACAAAAAGCTATTCTCCCCCCGAATGGGGGAGAATAATAACAAACGAAAGAATCGCTGAATTTCTTGATTTTGCGATTCAAAAAGCCAGGTTTGCTTATGTCAACAAGCTGCCCGCTCGGCTTTTGCCGGGCGGGCTTTATATTTATCCGATTCTCAGGAATGTGATGGAAGCGAGCGTATCCTCGGGGGTCGTTCGGTCAGCGCCAGCGCGCCGGAAGCGGTCAGGCTGACGGTTGTTGCGCCGGTCGATGTGACCAGCGTTTGAAGCGTGTAGGAAGCGGCGTTATCGCCGTTGGCGATGCGCGTCTGCGTGGAGGAAATGGGCGTTCCGTTGGCGCGCAGAACCGCGTCCGTCGCGAGCGCCGAGCTGGGCGGCGGGTTGAGCACGGCGGTCACCAGATAGGTGCCCGGCGTGACGAGCGTGAACGTGCCCGCGTTCTGCGTTACAGATGCGGCGGGCTGGGCGACGAAGGACGGGAAGGCAATCGGTGTGTTGGCCGCCGCGTTCAACGTGCCCTGCGCGCCGCCGAGCGCATAGGCGGAAAGCTCAGCCGCGCCGGCAGGCCGCTGGCCAGGTGCGCCCGTCGCGCCGGCCGGTCCCTGCGCGCCCTGAAAACCCTGCGCGCCCTGAATGCCCTGCGGCCCCGTCGCGCCGACTGCGCCCTGCGGGCCGGTCGGGCCGGTGGGACCCGGCGCACCCTGCGGCCCTTGCGCGCCCTGCGGACCCTGAGGCCCCTGCGGGCCGGTCGGCCCTGTACGCCCTGCGGCCCCATGGGGCCGACGGACCTGCGGCCCGGTCGGGCAGACGGGGCAGTTCGGCGGGAAGGGCGGCGGGAACGGGGGACGCGGACAGAAAGCGCCGAAACGGTCGCCCGGAACGCCCTGCATGCACGGGGCGCTCGAACAGCTCTGCGGAGAACATGAACCTGCGACATAATACGGCAAAAGAGTCACCTGCTTTCATGGAAATGGGGAGCGTGTTTTCGTCTCCCGACATACTCTATGAGAGAGCCGCCCGGTGTGCGCCAGACCGGGGGCGGAAAGGAGCGCCATGACGGAACTTTCGCTTTGCATGATCGTCAAAAACGAAGAGGAACGGCTCGCGCGATGCCTGAGCGGCGTACAGGGCGCGGTCGATGAAATCATCATCGTGGACACGGGCTCGACGGACGGCACCAAGCGCGTGGCCGGGCAGTTTACAAGCCGCGTCTATGATTACGCATGGGACGACGATTTTTCCGCCGCGCGCAACGCATCCCTTGACCGCGCGACAAAGCCGTTCATCCTCTGGCTGGACGCGGACGACGTGGTGGAACGCAGCGAAAAGGAGAAGCTGATGGCGCTCAAAAACCGCCTGACCGCCGACGTGGACGCGGTGATGACGCCGTATCACACACAGGGATCGGGCAGGACGGGCGGCCGACGCTGATCTATGAGCGGGAGCGGATCGTGCGCCGGGACGCGGGCTTCGTCTTCTCCGGCGTGGTGCACGAGGCGATGCGCGTATCGGGCAACGTGCTCCACGAGGACATCGTGATTCGCCACGAGCGGGGCGATAAGCCGCCGCAGGGCAGGCGCAATTTGGACATCTATGAAAAGTGGATGGCGCGCGGGCGGCGGATGACCGCGCGGGACAGCTATTATTACGCGCGGGAATGGATGGATTGGGGCGATCCGGGGATGGCCGAACGGGCGTTTGCGCAGTTTCTGGCCATGCCGGACGGGTGGATTGAAAACCGCATCGACGCATATATTCAGCGCGCGGAATGTCTGCAAAGGCTGGGGCGGCGCGCGGAGGCGCGGCAATCGCTGCTGGCCTCGCTGGCGCTGGGCGCGCCGAGGGCGGAGGCGCTCTGCGCGCTGGGCGATTTGGAGATGGAGGAGAGCGCGTGGCAGGCGGCGGCCTTCTGGTATCGCGCGGCGATGCTGTGCAGACCGCCGGAGTGCGGCGGATTCGTGCGGCCGGAGCTGTATGATTACGCTCCGGCCATGCAGCTCTGCGTGTGCTATGACCGCATGGGGCAATACCGGCTGGCCGCGCAGATGAACGAGCGCGCGCTGCTGCTGCATCCGGGCGACGCGGCGGCGCTGGCCAACCGCAGGTATTTTGAAACGCGATTTTCCGAGCCGAAAACCGAGCAAAAAAGGAAAAGCAGGGGTGAGCGACACGAAAAAGATGGGCGGCAGGGCTTTTCATCGCCCTGGTTTTTATGTATAATCATGGTGGGGGGTTGGCGCAGGGCGAAACCAGCGCGAAGGCCGCCTGCGTGATGGAAATGGAAACCGGGCGCGTATTGTTTGAATATAACGCCCGCGCGCGGCTGCCGATGGCCTCCACCACGAAGGTGATGACGGCGCTGCTGGCGATTGAAAACGGCGATTTAAGCAGCGAGGTCACCTGCTCGTCCAATGCGTTCGGCGTGCCGGGCACGTCGATCTACCTCGCGGAGGGCGAAACGCTGACGCTGGAGCAGATGCTCTATGGGCTGATGCTCGCCAGCGGAAACGACGCGGCCGTGGCGATTGCGGAGCATATCGGCGGCAGCGTGCCGCAGTTTGTGCGGATGATGAACGCGCGGGCGGCGGAGCTGGGCGCGGCCGGCACCCATTTTTCCAACCCGAACGGCCTGCCGGACGACACGCACGTGACGACGGCCTACGATTTGGCGCGGATTGCCCGCGCGGCGATGGGCAACGAGGCGTTTCGGCGGATCGTTTCCACCCGGTCGGCGCAAATCCCGTGGGCGGGGCGGACGTACAGCCGCCAGCTCAGAAACAAGAACCGGCTGCTGGAAACCTACCCCGGCGCAACGGGCGTTAAAACCGGGTTCACCAGCCGCGCGGGGCGCTGTCTGGTCTTCGGCGCGAGCCGGGACGGGATGGAGCTGGTCGGTGTGGTGCTGAATTGTTCGGATTGGTTTGACGAGGCGGCGCGGCTGATGGATGCCTGCTTTGAAACCTACACGATGGCGCGCGTGCTCGGGCCGACGATGGCCGCCGGAAAGATCGCCGTCATCGACGGACGGCAGGCGAGCGCGCGGCTCTGCGCGATGCAGGATCTCCGCGTGCCGCTATGCGAGGGCGAAAGCGCGCAGGTTGTGCTCGACGTGCCGCAGGCGATTCGAGCGCCGGGTTACGCGGGCAGCATATCGGCACGGCGCAGGTGGTCGTGGGCGGCAAGGCGCTGGCCTCGTGCGAGATCGTGCTGAGCGAATATGTGGAAAGCAAACGGCTGGCGCTGGATGTGCGGCGGGTCGTTTCACGATGGATGTTATAAGGAGAAGCATGGAATGAGGCTGCAAAAATACATGGCGATGTGCGGCGTGGCCGCAAGACGCAAATGCGAGGAAATCATTGCCGCGGGGCGCGTGGCGGTCAACGGCGAAACCATCACCCAGATGGGCACGCAGGTGGAGGACGGCGACGTGGTGACGCTTGACGGGCGGATCATCACGCCGGAGGAAGAAAAAGCGGTACATCCTCTATCACAAACCGGCGGGCGAGGTCACGACCGTCAGCGACGACAAGGGGCGCGAAACGGTGATGGATCGCTTCGCGGATTTTCCCGTCCGCCTCTACCCGGTCGGGCGGCTGGATTATGACAGCGAGGGGCTGCTGCTGCTCACCAACGACGGCGAATTGGCGCAGCGGCTCACGCACCCTCCTGCGAGGTGGATAAGGTCTATCTGGCGCGCGTGACGGGCAACCCGAGCAACGACGCGCTCGACCGGCTGCGCCGGGGCGTGTATGGAAGGCGATGAGCGCCGAACCTATCCCGCGCAGGTGCGCGTGGTGCGCGACGAGAGCCTGTTTTCCGATATTCTGGTGACGATTCACGAGGGGCGCAACCGGCAGGTGCGCCGGATGTTTGACAGCGTGGGGCACAAGGTGTGCTGCTGCTGCGCCGCGTGCGGTTCGGCCCGCTGGAGCTGGGTGACCTGCGCCGGGGCGAGTGGCGCGAGTTGAGCGCGGAGGAGATTGCAAGGCTCAAGGCGCTTTGAACGAAGAAAGCATAGGGGAAATACGATGAAGAGCGATTTAACCTGTCCGGTTGAGATCGTCCGGGTGACGATTCAGCGGGAAACCGAGGATACAAATGAAAACGGGCAGATTCTCTGCCTGATCGACTTTTTCAACCTTTCGGATAAGGTGATCGACAGCATCCAGATGAATATCATCTGCTTTGACGCGGAGGATCAGCGCCTCGGCGGGCGGCTTGTCCGCGCGGGCGCGCACGGTGAGCCGCGGGAGAACTTCTCCGGCGCGTTTGCGCCCGAACACGTTGAAAACGTGGCGCGCGTGGAGGCCGCCGTGGAGAAGGTCTGGTATCAGGACGGCGTGATCTGGCGGCGCGAGGAGCGCAATGTGCGCGAATACAGCCCCAATGCCCTGCCGCCCGGGCGCGAGCTGGATCGGCTTCGTTCGGTCGCCGGGCCGGACGCGGTGGGCTACGCGCGGGAGGACGACACGGTTTGGCTCTGCGTCTGCGGGCGGGCCAACCGCACGAGCGACGATCGCTGCCTGCGCTGTGGGCGCGACCGGGCGCACAGTCAAGGCGTATTCCTTCGCGGCGATTGATTCGACGCTGGGGCGCAAGGAGCGCATGCTGGAGGAAAAAGACGCGCGAGACGCTGCGCCGCTCCAGCGAGCAGACCGTGCAGCAGATGAAGGCCGTACAGAAAAAGCAGAGAAAGCAGAAAAAGCGCCTGCGCACGGTCATCACGCTGCTGGCGTTTGTCGCGCTGCTGCTGGCGGCGGCGCGCTGGGGCGCGCCCTACGCGCTGAGCCTGTATGCCGGGGACAAGCTGGATCGCGGCCTTGCGGCGGACGCGAAGGAGCTGTATGCGCTGATCGACCGATACTGGCCGGACGAGTTCGGCGCGGCGGCGGGCATGGACGCGGCGGAGCAGAAGATCATCGACGGCCTAATGAACGTGGGCACGGATTCGGCCTACGAGCAGGCGGCGAAGCGCGCCGAGGCCATCGGCGACACGCAGCGGGCGGAAAAGGCGATCATCGCGCGCGCCAAGCTGGCCATCGCGGGCGGCGATACCGACACGGCGGAGGCGCTTTTGACGCCGCTCGCGGCGAACGAAGAAGCGCGCGGCACATTGCGCCGGATGATTTACGACGTCGCCAAGGCGGCGAAGGAACATCTGGAATATCCGACGGCCATCGAGCGCTTCGGCTCGCTGGGCGATTATGAGGACGCGGCGGCGCAGAAGACGGACTGCATCTATCTCTATGGCCGCCAGCTCATGCGGGAGGGACAGTATCAGGCCGCGTGCGACCAGTTCATGCTGGTTTCGGACACGGGGGACGCGATTGCGCTGATCCGCCAGTGCCGCTACGCGCTGGGGCTGGAAAAGCAGCAGGCGGGCGAATACGAAGCCGCTGCGGCGCTGTTTGAGAGCCTCGGCGTGTATGAGGACGCGCAGACGCGCGGCCAGCTCTGCCGCTATACGGCGGGCACGAACGCGCTTTCCGCGGGCGAGCTGGAAAAAGGCGGCCGAGCAGCTTTTGGCGGCAGGCGATTACAAGGACGCGCCGCAGAAATTCGCGGATGTGGCGACGACGCTGGGCAACGCGGCGCTGGAGGCGGGCGACAACCAGACGGCCATCGGCTGGCTGGAGCAGCTCCCCGAAAGCGAGGAGACGCGGGCGGCGATCAACCGCGCGGTGTACGCCTATGCCGAGCAGCTTGTTTCGACGGGCAGAAGGAAGCCGCTGCCATCGAGTTCTATTCGCTGGGCGGTTATGAAGATGCGATGGCGCGGGGCAACGCGCTGGAATACGAGCTGGCGATGAGCGAAAAGGCGCAGGGTATCCATTCGGCGCTGGATCGCCTCGAGGCGCTGGGCGACTACGGCGACGCGGCCGCGCAGGCCGATGAATGTCGGTATGAAATCGCAAAGACGGCGATGAACGCGGGCGAGCTTCAGGATGCGCTGGACGCATTTGAAGCGCTGGGCGACGTGCAGGATGCGCCCGAGCAGGCGCAGCGCTGCCGCTATCTGCTGGCGCAGCAGGCAGTGAGCGCGGGCGAATACGACGAGGCGATTGCGCTTTACGAGGCCTGCGGCGCGTATCTGGACGCGGAGGACGGCGCCATGCAGGCGCGCTACGCCAAGGCTGCTGCGCTGTTTGACGCGCAGGAATACGAAGCGGCGGCGAAGGCGTTCGCCGAGCTGGGCAGCTATGAGGACGCGAAGCAGCGCGTGACGGACAGCGAGGACGCATGGCTGAGCGCGGATTACAACAGCGCGCGGATGGATACGGAGCTGGGCAATTACGCCGCTGTGATCGACGAGCTGGCGGCGTATTACGAAAGCGAACTGCCGCCGCGCTACGCGCAGATGCACGACATGTATGAATCGGCCTGCCTGGCGCGGGCGCAGGAGCTGACGGCGCTGGGCAAGCCGCTCGACGCGCTGCCCATCCTCAAGCGCATCGAGGGCAACAAGACCGCGAAGAAGCGGATGGAGGCCTATGTCTATCAGCTCATCGGCCGATGGAAGGACACGCGCGGCACGGAATACGTCTTCCGCGAGGACGGAAGCTGCTGCATCGCGGGGAAGGAAGGCTATTTCGGCGGAAGCGGATACGAAATCACCGTGGGCGACGAGCCGTATCCGACGAAGGGCGAATACAGCGTGGTCAGCGTGCGGGGAAAGACCGTTACGCTGCGCGGCCTGCAAAGCGGCCGGACGATCCGCCTGAGCTATCTCGGCGAGCCGACGGACAGGGAAGAAAGCGCCGACAATCCGGAAAACTGAAAGGCAAAGCATCAGGACAGAGCGTAAATCACCATGAAAAAGAAAGACATCATCATCATTGCCGCCGTGCTGGCGGCGGCGCTGGCGCTCTTCGGCGTATCGCAGATCGCGGGGGGCAGGAGGCCTCGACCGTCGTGGTGACGGTGGAAGGGCGGGAGGTGCTCCGCCGCCCGCTGGCCATGTCGGACACCTATGAAATCAAGCAGGACGACGGAGCCGTCAACGTGATCGCGGTGGAAAACGGCGCGGTCTATATGAAGGAAGCCAACTGCCGCGACGGACTCTGCATCCATCAGGGCAAAATGAAAAAACGCGGCCAAAACCATCGTCTGCCTGCCGCACAAGCTGGTGGTTCGCCTGGAGGGCGACAGCGCGCCGGACGGGCAGGACGATTTGGACGTCATCATACAGTGAGGAGGGCGCGATGAACCCGATCAAAGGATGGCTGGCGGACGCAGGAAAGAACCCGGACACGCGGCACGTGGATACCTGCGACGGTGTGCGCGCGCTGGCGATTTGCATTGTCGCGTGGTACCACATCTGGCAGCAGTCGTGGCTCTACCCGAATCTGACGGTTTTCGGCAGGGAGATCAGCTTTGACCCGCTGGTGCGCTCCGGGTATATCTGGGTGGATATGATGATCCTCATCAGCGGCTTCTGCCTGTATCTGCCGTGGGCGCGGTTGGGCGAAGGGGAGAAGGGGCAGAGCCCGGCGGCGTTTTATGAAAAGCGGCTGGCGCGCGTGCATCCGTCCTATCTGCTGACGATTGCCGTGATGCTTGGCGTGGCGCTGGCGACGCGGGCTTACGGCGGCAATCGCTCGTTTATGCTGCGCGACGTGGCAAGCCACCTGACCTACACGCAGATGTTCGCCTACGATACTTATTACGCCACCAACCTCGGCGGTTCGCTGTGGACGCTGGCGCTGGAAATGCAGCTCTATCTGATTTTTCCGCTGCTGGCGCGCGCGTTTCGGCGGCAGCCGGCGGCGACATTCGCTGCCATGATGGGGATTGCGCTGGCGACGCGGGGATATATCGCCGCGACGTACCCGGACGTGAGCCTGTATTTCAACCAGCTTCCGGCGTATCTGGATACGTTCGCGCTGGGCATGGCGGCGGCGCTCGCGCATGTGCGCCTCTCGCGGGTGAAGCACGGCGCGGCGATGCGCCTTGTGTGCAGCGCGGCGACGGCTGCGGCGCTTTGGCTGCTCTGGCGCACGGCCAAGGTGCAGGCGGGTTGCGCGACGACGGAGGCCATTCGGCTGGGGCAGATGAACCGCAGACTGGCGATGGGGCTGCTGGGGGCAATGCTGCTGGTGGCCAGCGCCAACGCAGGCTGGGTTGTGCGGCATATCCTATCTAACCCCGTGACGCGGTTTGTTTCATCGGTGTCGATGCAGTTTTACATCTGGCATCAGACGCTGGCGGTCTGGCTGCTCAGGGCGCGGATCATCCCGAGCGTATCCGCCACCCCCAATTACGACGGCGAGCTGCTCTGGCAGAAGCGGTATACCTTCGTGTGCTTCGCCGCAGCGCTGCTGCTGGCGGCGCTGCTGACGTATGGCTTTGAGCGCCTCGTTTCGCGGCGGCTGCTGGGGAAAAACCTGCTTGGGAAAACGGGAAAAAAGCAAAAAAGGGCTTGACAGAAACGCGGGGATGGGGTATACTCTTCGGGTAACGAAGTAGAAGCCTGCCCGCTTCTCGCCCGGCGCGAACAGCAGCCGCGGCATATTGGCGCTTTTCGCTATGCAGAGAGCGGGCATGCTTGCCCGCTCTTTTTTTGCGCAGATGCGCAAGAGATTTTATGGAGGTGTATCGCAAACAACATGGCTGATCTGATGATGAACGAGGAAATCCGCGACCGCGAGGTGCGTGTCATCGACCAGAACGGTGAACAGCTCGGTGTACAGCCGATCCGCAAGGCGCTTGAGCTGGCCGAGGAGGCGGGGCTTGATCTGGTGAAGATTGTTCCTACCGCCAAACCGCCGGTCTGCAAACTGATGGACTATGATAAGTACCGTTACGAGCAGGCCAAGAAGGAGCGCGAGATCCGCAGAAATCAAAAGGTCGTCTCCATCAAGGAGGTGCAGCTCTCCGCCACGATCGAGGAAAATGATATCCAGACCAAGGCGAAGGCGGCTGTCAAGTTCCTTCAGGGCGGAGACAAGGTCAAGGTTTCGATCCGCTTCCGCGGCAGGCAGATCACCCATCAGGAGATCGGCCTGGCGGTGATGCAGGATTTCGTCACGCGGGTCAAGGACGTGGCCATCGTGGAACGCAAGCCCCTCGTCGAGGGACGCCACATGATCATGGTTCTGGCTCCGAAGGACCCCAGCAAAGAAGCCAAGCAGGCTCCGAAAGAATAAAGATCCGGAGAGGAGGATTCCCCTTATGCCTAAGCAGAAAACTCATCGCGGCGCCGCCAAGCGCCTCGCCCTGACCAAGAACGGTCTCGTTAAGCGCGCCAAGGCCTTCAAGCGTCACATCCTCAACAAGAAGACCCGTAAGACCAAGCGCAACCTGCGTCGTACTGCGTATGTCTCCCAGAGCTACGCGGGCACGATGAAGAAGCTCATCCCGTACAAGTAAGCCCAGCCGGCAAGGAGGTTTTTGAACCATGGCAAGAATCAAAGGGGCGGTTAATGCCCATAAGAAGCGCAGGAAGATTATGAAGCTGGCGAAGGGCTACTATGGCTCCAAGTCCAAGCAGTATCGCGCCGCGCAGGAGCAGGTTATGCGCTCCCTGCGTTACGCTTACATCGGCCGCAAGCTGCGTAAGCGTGACTTCCGTTCCCTGTGGATCGCCCGTATCAACGCCGCGACCCGCATCAACGGCATGTCCTATTCCAAGTTTATCTGCGGCCTGAAGAAGGCTGGCATTGATCTCAACCGCAAGGTGCTGGCCGATCTGGCTGTGAACGATGCGGCTGCGTTTGCCAAGCTCGTCGAGGTTGCCAAGAACGCGTAAGTTTCGCGCTTTGAGAGAATCGGTGTTCGCCGGTTCTCTTTTTTCAACTCGGCGCGGGCATATCAAAACACAAAGGAGCGGAAGGCATGGAAATCCTTTGCAGGGCGGTCTTTGTGCCGCTGGCGGTTGTGCTGCTGGTTCTGGCGTTTCACGACGGCGCGCGCGAGCGCGTGCTGAATCTTCGCGGAATCGCGCGGCTTGAACGGAGACTGACACTTTCAAACCAGGGGTATTGGGTGGCGTTCGGCCTGCTTTTGGCGGTCGGCGCGTTCGTCCGCTGCTATCGCTTTCTGGAACTGCCGATGGGGCAGAATCAGGATGGAACGATGGCGGCGGTGGAGGCACTCTGTCTGGCCGACAACGGAACGGATCAATACGGCACGAGCTGGCCGACGTATTTTGAGGCGTGGGGCTATTCGCAGATGTCCACGCTGTATTCGTATCTGCTCATTCCGTTCGTCAAGCTCTTCGGGCTGAGCAAGTTCACGCTGCGCTTTCCGATGCTGCTGATGGGGCTGCTGACGCTGCCGCTCATGTGGGACGTGGCGCGGCGCATCGGCGGCAGGGGCTTTGCGCTGACGGCGCTGTTCCTGCTGGCGCTGAACCCGTGGCACATGGTTATGAGCCGCTGGGCGCTGGAGGCGAATATGCTGCCGCACGTGGTGCTGCTGGCGACGGAGCTGCTGCTGATCGGCACGCGCAGGCGCTGGGCGCTCTATCTGTCGATGGTCGTCTTTGGTCTCGCGCCGTATGCCTACGGCCTCGCGGCGGTTTCCGTGCCCTGCATCCTGCTGCCCATGGCCATTTTCCTGACGGCGCGCAAAAAGGTGAAGCCGCTGGATTTGGCGGTGTGCGTTGCCATTTTCGCGGCGGTTTCCGGGCCGTATTACGTGACCATGGTGATCAACGCCTTTGGGCTGGAAACGATGACGCTCGGCAGGATGACCATGCCGCGCTTTGAAAAATCCCAGCGCGTCAACGATATTTCGCTCGGTTCGCTGAACCCGTATCTGAGCATGGCGCAGAAGCTCAGGGATTTCCTGCCCACTGCCACCGGCTATTATCCGGCGGAGGGGTACAGCGGCATTGCGTGGGCCGATACGATGTATCCCTTCGTTATCCCGGCGGCGCTGTACGGCTGGTACAGGCTCTGCCGCGACCGCAGGCGGCTGGCGCTCCGGGGGAGCGAGGAACCGCTGCGCGACGGCGGAATGTTGATTCTGATTTGGATGTTCGCCGCCATCATCAACACAACGATGGTCGGCGCGGTGGTCAACCGCAACAACATTCTCTATTATCCGTGGATCCTCTGCGCGGCGTATGCGCTTTGGCAGATGGGCAGGCGGCTGCGCGCGGCGCTGGCCGCGATGGTCGTGATGATCGCAATCGGTTTTGCGGGCGCGTGTGGCGTGTATTTCACCGACGCGGATTATCAGACGGAGACGGCCAACAATTTCTATTACGGCTTGCAGGACGCGCTGCGAGAGGCATGGGATTGGGACTGCGATCGTTACTACCTGACCACGATGTCGCGCAACGACGGCGAGAAGACCATGACGACGCAGGTGATGTTTGCGCACCGGATTGACTACGCCATGCGTTCGGAAGAGGAGGAGCTGCGCGGCAGCGACGGGCAGCCCAACGGCTGGTATTTCACCGAGCGATACGTCTTCCAGGATTTCAGGGATTTCACGCCCGACCCGACGGAATGTGCGGTCTATATCGTCGACAGAACGAGAAGGCGCTGTTTGACGAGGCGGATTATCTGATTACCGATTTCGGCAACTTTGCGGCGGTCTATCCGAGATACTGGGCGGAGTGAGGAAAAAGCGATGTTTACGATGGATTCTTTGGTATTTCTGGCGATTGCCGTCGCGATTCTCTTTGCTGCCGTCCAGCGCGGGGGCGACGGGGCGCGGACGATGAGCGAAAAGACGCACCGCGCGATCTGCGGGGCGGCGATTGCCGCCGGTGTGCTCGTTCGGCTGGCGAGGCTGACGAGTCTGCCCGCCGGAATCAGCGCGGAGGAGGCGCTTGTCGGCGTGCAGGCCAAAAGCGCTCTGGCAGACGGGCGGCTTCCTCTTCGGGCAGGGGCTGACGACCCAGCTTTCGCAATGGGCGGGCGAGACGACCGGGCCGCTGCTGGCCGTGCTGACCGCGCCGTTTGTCGGTCTGTTCGGCATGAGCAAGCTGACGGTGCGGCTTCCGCTCGCGCTGCTCTCCTGTGCGGCGATGCCTGCGGCCTACGGGCTGGGCGAGGCGCTTTCCGGCAGGCGCGCGGCGCGCTGGATGCTGTTGATTGCCGCGCTCTGCCCGATTTTCGTGCTGGAAGCGCGGATGACCTGCGGCTCGTGCGCGGCGCTGTACCTGCTGCCGATTGCACTGTGCCTGATTGCGCGCGGCGTAACCAAACCGGCGGCGCTCTATCCGGGCATGATCGTGCTGGCGCTGACGGCTTACGCGCAGGATATGTATTTCTTCATCGCTCCGGCGGCGATTCTGGTCTGCGCGATCATCGCGCTGATTTTCGGCAGGAAAAAGCGGCATGCGGCGATTTCCGGCGCGATCGGCCTGCTGCTGTGCGTGCCCGCCATGTTGACGGCGTTTGTCAACCTGACGGGCGCGGAGGGCATGACGCTCCTCGGCCTGATTCGGATTCCGCGGCTTGAGGGCTTTGAAAAGGCCTTTATGGCGGAAAATCGATCCGTGGGCGACAAGCTCTGGGCGGTGCTGATCGGCGGCGTCTTTCAGGTGCTTCGGCATGAAAACATCCATCAGGCGATGTATACCCCGGACGGCATGCTGGCGCTGTTCATGTTCAGCCTGCCGCTGATGGCGCTGGGCACGCTGGCGCTGTTTGCGCGATGGACGGACGGCTGCCGCGCGGCGCGGGAGAAGGCGGCCGCGCGCGCCATGGTCGCGGCGACGTGCGCGGTGACGCTGGCGGCGCTGGTGCTGTTCGGCAGCATTGGCACGCTGGATATGAGCGGCACAACCGGACTGTTTGACCATTCCGCGCTGATTCTCTTCGACGCGGTGCTGATGACCGCCGGGCTTTGCACGATTGAGCGCAAGAACCTCCGGTGCGCGGCGGCGATGGGCGCGCTGATGGCCGTCAATTTCGCGTGGCTGGCGGTGCAGTTGTTCGGCGGAAGCTATCAGGCCAACGCGAACGTGTATTTTCCGGGCTTTGAGCAAATGGCCGCCCGCGCCGCGGAAATTCAGGCCGAAACGGGCGAAAAGATCAACGTGACCTGCAACGTCTATCCGCATATTCAGCCGAGCGACGGCGCGGAAATGATGTTCCTCTACGCGACGGACGCGGATATGCGGACGGCGGAGGCGGAGCGCGGGACGCGATACGAAACGATCTACGTTTCGGACGATATGCAGCCAGAAGCGGATCAAATCTACCTCGCGAGGGCAGACGAAATCTCGAATTGGGATTTGGAAGGCTTTGACTATGAGGAGAGCGAGGGCTACGCGCTGATCTATCCGGCGCGGTAAAAGCGCACTAATACTAATTCTTGTTAAAATGGCTTAATCCGCGCACCATCTTTTTCGCTCTGACTTTGCCTCGTTCTGTTCAACGTACCTCCAGTACGCCTCACTTCACTTGGCTTCGTCAGAACAAAAAATCTGATGCGCTCTGTTAAGCATTTTAACTGCGAATTAGTATAAAAAAGAATCCCGGCCGCGAAGGCTTGGGATTCTTTTTCGTTGCGGAAAGGTTTACCGCAGATATTTCTTTTTAATCGGCTTGATCTTCGGCGCTTTGATGCGCTTTTTGCGGTGACGGCGGATGAAGCGAATCAGCCAGATCAGCGCGAGGAGAATCAGCCCCGGCGGCACGAGCAAATCCCATGAGAAGCGCGGCCACGGGCTTTCATCCTGCGCGGTGTAGGCCTCGATCTGCTCCAGCGTCAGCGGCGCGTCGGCGCGGGCGGCGATGGAGCGCGTGGCGACCAGCTCGTATTCGGCGACGCCCTTGTTTTCGGAATAGAACGTGAGAATGCCCATCACGTCGCCGACATTGATCGGGGCGCGGAATTCGCGCGTCCAGCGGATCGAGGAAACCTGACCGAAGTTTTCGCGGAGAAAATCAATGTTGTCCTTCCGGCCAACGATGGTCATGTCCTTGTCTTCGTCCACGGCGCGGATGCCCAGCGTCAATTCGCCGTGCTGGGCGTCGCTGGTGTCAAAGCCGGTGACGTCGATCACGCGCGGATCCTCGGCGTAGAGCGATTCCGGCGTGATGGATTCGATCTGCGTGAAGCCGTATTCAAACAGGCGCTTGGTGTCCTCGTAGCGGCGGGTATCGCCGTCGTAGAGCACCACGGAAATCAGGTTGATGCCGCCCTTTGTCGCCGAGCCGACGAAGCAATAGCCGGCGGCGAGCGTGTAGCCCGTTTTGACGCCGGTGGCGTAGCGATAATAGGAGGTTTCGTTTTCGGGGTTGAGGATCGCCGTACTGCCGACGATGGTGCGCCGGGGTGACCCGCCGCGCCGCTCTCCGTCTGCGTGGCGGGCATGTCGTAGGAGGTTTGGGAGACGATCGAGGCGAATCGCTCGTCCTTCATGCAGGCTTGCGCGATGACCGCCAGATCGCGCGCGGTGGTGTAGTGGTTTTCGTCGTGCACGCCGGACGGGTTGGCGAAATGCGTGTTCGGCGAGCAGCCGAGCATCTGCGCCGTCTGGTTCATCAGGTCGGCAAAGCTCTCGACACTCCCGGCAAGGTATTCCGCGACGGCGTTGGCGGCCTCGTTGCCCGAACGGATCAGCATGACCGAAATCAGGTCGAGCATCGGCACCTGTTCCCCGGCGATGAGCGGGATGGTCTGGTAGGTTGGCGGAACGAGATCAATGGCGTTTTGCGACACCGTGACCACGTCGTTTTCCAGATCGGACATTTGCAGGGCGATGTAGGCGGTCATAATCTTCGTCGTGGACGCGGGGAACATGATCTCGTCCGCGTTCTTTTCAAAGAGCACCTCGCCGGTGTCCGCCTCGATCAAAATGGCGCTGTGCGCATAGAGCATATCTTCGTCGAGAATATCCGGATGGTTCTTATCCCATGCGATGGCGTCCGGCGGGAGCGTCGGGGCGACGAAGCGCTCCGCCTCGATGGGCTGATCCTCGGCCAGCGCGGGCGGAACGGCGGATATCAAAAGCGCTGCGCACAGCAGCAGCGCAAACAGGCGTTGGGGCAAAACATTCCCTCCGTTTATTTGAAGCAATATATATTTATGATACCACTTTTTTCTGAAAATGTACAGCGTTCACGGCGGACAAATATTCGACCGCGCAGCTTGCCTGCATAAGCAAGCTTGGCTTGAATAGCAAAATCAAGAAATTCAGTTATTCTTTCATTTGCGGAAAGGGCTATTCTCCCCCTTTCGGAAGAGAGAATAGCTTTTGTCTACAGTCTGGCGGACAAATATTCGACCGCGGAGGGAAGGAAGGAAAAGAAATATTTCATGTTTATGTCTAAAAACGGAAAATGTTACAAAACAACCGAAATTCTGTGTCAAAAACCTTGATTTTTGTTCGGATCATGCGTTACAATAAGGTTGACGCAGCCGTTTGGCTGTTATCCGCACGAGGAGTGAAAAACATGGCCAGAAAGATTTTGTTGGTGGACGACGAACCCCTGATTCTCAAGGGATTGAAATACAGTTTGGAGCAGGACGGCTATCTGACCGATTCCGCGATGGACGGCGAGGAAGCGCTGGCCAAGTTTTTTGCCGGTGAGTATGATTTGATTCTGCTGGACGTGATGCTGCCGGAGCTGGATGGCATCGAGGTCTGCCAGCGCATCCGCGAAAAGAGCAACGTGCCGATCATCATGCTGACCGCCAAGGGCGACGATATGGACAAAATCCTCGGGCTTGAATACGGCGCGGACGACTACATGACCAAGCCGTTCAACATTCTCGAGGTCAAGGCGCGCATCAAATCCATCTTCCGGCGCAGCCAGCCGCAGGCCGAGGTGCATGAAGAGAAGCGCGTCATTCGGGTGCACGATCTGGAGGTCAACTGCCAGAACCGCACCGTGGTGCTCGGCGGCCAGCCCGTTCGGCTGACGGCCAAGGAGTTTGATCTGCTTCAGCTTTTGATTACCCACCGCGGCAAAGTTTACAGCCGCGAGGCGCTGCTGGAAACCGTGTGGAAATACGATTACATGGGCGACATGCGCACGGTGGATGTGCACATCCGCCGCCTTCGGGAGAAGATCGAGCGGGACAGCGCAGGTCCCGAGTTCATCCTGACCAAGTGGGGAGTGGGTTACTATTTCACCGACAAGGATTAACCCGTTCCATTCCGTCCGCACCAAGCTGCTCGCGTCGCTGGTGCTGGTGATCGGCGCGGCGTTTTATCTGGTCGCCTTTTCGACGGTGCGGCTGGTCGGCGACGCGCTGTTTTCCGATGCGATTCGCAGCCACGCGGCGCAGACGCAGAACCTCGCCGCCGCGCTGGGCGAAAAGCTGGGGAGCGACACGGCGGATGCGTTTCATCAGCGGCTTTTGCAGGCGGCCAGCCAGAGCGGCGGCCGCCTTTTTGGTTGTGGACGCGGATGGAAAGGTGACGTATGACACGTTTGGCGAGCGCTGCGGCACGCTGCTGGCGCTCGGCGAGGTGCGCTCCGTTTTGCGCGGCGAAAAGGATGCGGATTACGGCTTCCACCTGCGGGACGGCGCGGGCAAAACACAGGCGCCGTCCGTGCTGGACGCGCTGACCGGGCGCGATATTTCGCGCGTGTGGGTCGGCTGCTTCGTGTCGCCGCTGGAGGCGGACGGACAGCGAACCGGCGCGCTGCTGCTGCTGACGGACGTGCAGGAGACGGTGGATTCGCTGATCTCCGTGCGCGACCGCATGGTGTTCATCTTTTTGCTGGCGCTGACGGCGGTGCTGGTGCTGGCGGGGCTGATCTCCCGCATCGGACCCGGCCGGTCGCGGAGCTTTCCGGCGGCATCGAGCGGATGAGCAAGGGCGACTATGAATACCGTGTCCATGTGCAGGGCAAGGGCGAAATGGCGCAGCTCGCTGCCGCGTTCAACCAGATGAGCGAGCAGGTGCACAATCTCGACGAGGCGCGCAACCAGTTTGTCTCCAATGCTTCGCACGAGCTGAAAACGCCGCTGGCGACGATCAAGATTCTGGTGGAATCCATGATGTATCAGGACGACATGGACCCGCAGCTCCGCAGGGGTTCCTTTGGCGATATCGACAAGGAAATCGACCGCCTTTCCTCCGTCGTCGGCGATTTGCTGACGCTGGTGCACATCGACAGCCACAAGCTGCGCCTGCGCCGGGAGATGATGGTGCTGGCCGACACGGTGCGCGAGACGGCCGCGCGCCTCGGCCCGCTGGCGAAAAAGCGCGGGCAGCAGATTGTCGTTCACATTCAGGACGAATGTGAGATGTTCGCCGACCCCGGCAAGCTGGCGCAGGTCTGCTACAACATCATCGAAAACGCCATCAAATACACACCGGACGGCGGAACGATCACCGTTTCGCTCGCCAAGGCCGGGCGCGACGCGGTGCTTGAAATCGCCGACACGGGCGTGGGAATCCCCGAAGCGGATCTGCCGCACGTGTTTGACCGATTCTATCGGGTGGACAAGGCGCGTTCCCGCGAGACGGGCGGAACGGGGCTCGGCCTGTCCATCGTCAAGCAGATTGTGCGCCTGCACGCGGGCACGGTGACAGTGGCGTCCGAATACGGCAAGGGCACGACGTTCACCGTGCAGCTTCCGGTGAAATAAGCGGGAGGGGAAGCGATGAAAAAAGCAATCGTATGCGCGCTGGCGGCGCTGGCGCTGGTCGCCGCCGCGCAGCCCCTCGAAGAGCGGGCGAAAGCCCTGCTGGAGCGGAAAAGGGAGACGACCGCCGCCGCGCCCGGCGTGACGTTTGAAACGCAGCTGGGCGTGAAGCAGGAAAGCAGCTTGCTGGACGTCACCCTCTATTTCCGTTACGGCGAAACGAATCTGCTCGGCGCGGTCGGCGCGAAGCTGGATATGCGGCGCGAGGAGACGGTGGCGCAGAGCATCGTCGAGGCATTGTTGGTCGGGCCGGACGCGGCGCACGATCGGCTGAGCGGCCTTTTCCCGCAGGGCACGTCGGTCATCTCCGTGCAGAGCGAGGGCGACACGGCGTTTGTCACGCTCAATCAGGCATTCCTCGGCATTCCGGACGGCGCGCCCGCCGATTGGGAGGATCTGGCCGACTGGCAGGCGGAGGCGACGCTTCGCCGCAGGCTGGCGTTTCAATCCATCGTGCTGGCGCTGACCGAGGACGGGCGCTATCAGCGCGTGCAGCTCTATGTGGCCGGGGGTGACGACGAGGTGCCCCGGCGCATCCCACTGTATTGGTTTGACCAGAGCGTGACGGACGCTAACGTGATGCTGGCGGCCTGCGCGCGCGACGAGCAGGCGATGCTCACGCCCAAGAGCGCGCTGAAGCTGATGCTCGGCGCATGGCAGAAGCAGGATTGGGAGGCGCTGTATGACTTCCTCCTGCGCGAGGAAGAAACGCCGACGCTCAGCGGGTTTGAAACGCAGATGCGGGAGACGAACGTGCAGCTCATGTCGTTTGAATGTACGGGCGGCACGGTCAGCCTTGACGGCCAGCGCGCGACGGTCGTGCTGGACGCGGACATTCACAGCGACGAGGGCGGCGACGCGCAGATCGTGCGCGAATCCGTCTCGCTCGTCCGGCAGAACGACAACTGGTGCATGGCGCTGACGACGCTGGAATCGCTGATGATTCGCGACTGACAAAGGAGAGCCGATGAAACACAAAAAGCGCGGCCTTGCGCTGCTGCTCATGCTGACGCTGGCGCTGCTCTGCGGCTGCGAGGGGCACAGTGAGCGAAAGGCCGATGGAGGATATTTCCGCGCTGACGATCGAGCCGGGAGCGGACGCGCCGACGGCGGACACGTTTGCGGATCAGACGCAGACGGTGACGCTCTATCTGCTCTCCCCGAACGGCGAACGGCTGGTTCCGGTTTCGGTCGAGGTGACGATGCGGGCGGGCGAGAGTCTGGCGCAGGCGGCGCTGACGGCGCTGCTGGCCGGGGCGAAGCTGGAACGGACGGATGCTTCGTGGCCGATGAGCGGCGAGGGCAGAGCGCCCACGCTGTCCGTATCGGCGGGCATTGCGACGGTGAATCTGCCGGCGAAATACCGCGCGCTCGAACCGCAGACGCTCTTCGCCGTGCGTCAGGCCGTGGCCGATACGCTGGGCAGCCTGTCCGGCGTCACATCCGTCAACGTGCTCGTCGGCGGGCGGGAAGAGGGGCTTGACCTCGGCGCGACAACGCCCGTCGGCACGCTCACGCGCGTTGACGATCTGGACGTGCAGGGGCGCTACAAGCGGCTGGACGAGCAGCGCCTTTCCGGCGCTGGCTATACGCGGCTGACGACGCTGTTTTTCCCGTCGGCAGACGGCATGCTGCTGCCCCGCGGTGCGAACGCTTTCCTATGACGCGGGTGCGGCGCCGATCGACTGCCTGTATACGGTGCTCGAGGCGCTGGGCAGTGTCGCCGCCGACGCGCTGATGATGCGGCATGTGCCCGAACCGATGGGCTATATCGCCGAAATGCCGGAAATCGTGCGGATGGAGGGCGGCGAGCAGGCGATTGAAATTCGCTTTTCGGGCGAGCTGACGCGGGCGCTGGCGGATGCGGATCTGCCGCTGGGCGTGTATCTGGGCATGCTGACGCGGACGCTGATGGGCGTTGTGCCGGGCGTGGACGGCGTGCATGTGCTGATCGACGGCAAGGCGGTTTCGGCGCTGGGCGAGGCGGACACGCCGGACGGCTCGACGGTGAGCTTTCAAAACGAGCTGATGGAAAGCGACGATTTTTTGAGCTGGATCGGCGCGCCGGTCGTCTTTACGACGAGGCGGGAGCAGAGCGGAAAGCTGGTTCGCGTTCGCTGCGTGATGCGGGAGCGGGAGCAGAACCGTCCGCGCGCGCAGCTTGAAACGCTGTTTTCGCGCTGGAACGAGGAAAACGCCTCGGCGGGCGATATCCTCGCCGCGTCAGTGGAGGCGGAAAACGTGGTGGTCAACCTGTCGGCGCGCTTTGGAAGCTGGCTGCAAACGCTGGAGGCGGACGCGGCGCGCGAACGGGTCTACGCGATGGTCAACACCCTGACGCAGGGGCGGAGACAGCAGGGCGTGATCTTCTTTTTTGACGGCAAGCAAATCGACGAGCTGAGCGGCGGCCTGTGCATGCGCGGACGGCTGCTGCGGAATCCCGGAATGGTGGTGGACGGCGATGGATCAATGGGCGTTCTTTGACGAAGTGAAGGCGGGGACGGTGCGCAACGCGTATCTGTTCTACGGGCCGGAGGCTATATCCGCAAAAGCGCGCTGACGACGCTGCAAAAAAGCTGCTGACGCCGGGGCTGGAGGATATGAACTGCACGTTCATGCAGAACCCGACGGCACAGCAGATTGTGGAAAACTGCGAAACCCTGCCGATGCTGGGCGATTGGCGGCTGGTGATCGTGCAGGGACTGGTGCTGCTGGAAAGCGGAAAGGCCAAGGACGAGGCGCAGGAGAGCAAGACGCTCGTGGATTACATCGGGCGCGTGCCGCCGAGCACCTGCCTCGTCTTCGAGTGCGAAGCGCCGGATAAGCGGAAAAAGCTCTGCCAGACGCTGATGAAACTGCCGGGGGCGGTCTCCTTGACGCGCTCAGCGACGCGCGGCTGACGCAGTGGATGAACCAGACGCTTCGCCCGATGAAAAAGAGGATGGACGCGAACACCTGCGCGCGGCTGGCGTTCACCAGCGGGCGCGACCTGACGATGCTCAACGGCGAATTGCAGAAGCTGGCGGCCTACGTCGGCGAGCGGGAGACGATCACGGCGGAGGACGTGGAGCAAATCGCGACGCACACCGCGGAATGTACCGTGTTCGCGATGGTGGACGCGCTGGTGGACGGGCAGGCGGAGCGCGCGTTTTCGCTGCTGAACGTGCTGCTGGAGGGCGGCGAGCAGCGCATCGGCGTGCTGGCGCTGATTACGCGGCAATACCGCCAGATGCTCTACGCCAAGGACATGCAGGAGAGCCGAACGCCGCAGGCGCAGATGGCCAAGGCGCTGGGCGTGCCGCCCTTCGCCCTCAGCCAGTTGACCCGGCGGGCGGGCAGGCGCACGATGGCGCAGCTGAAAAATCAGCTGGCGCTCTGCGTGAACGCGGATTTTGACATCAAGCGCGGCGCTGTCCGCGAGGAAGCGGCGCTGGATCGGCTGATGCTGGCGCTGACGGAAAAATAAGAAGAACGCGCAAAATCCCTTCCGGCATACGATGGATGCGGGAGGGATTTTGTATGAAGAAAAAGACGAGAACGTCGTTTTTCGGGCGGCGCTCGAACCGCTGGAAGCCGCGGCGATCAAGGCCAAGGCGCCCGCGCCGCGCGGCGCGCTGCATCAGGCGAAAAGCGTCTGGCAGCGGCTGGAGGGAACGGGCGGTCAGCGGCAGAAAATCTGGGTCAGATAGACATAGCCGTTTTCGTCCAGCGCCACGCCGACGCCGACCTTGGTATAGCCCCGGTTCAGGATGTTGCGCCGGTGGCCGGGCGAGGAGATCAGCGCCGCCTGCGCCTTTTCGATGGTCGCATGATGGGCGATGTTCTCCCGGCTGCGGTATACGCATAGCCCAGTTTGGAGAGCATATCGCGCACGTCGCCGTATGTCGGGGAAACATGCGCGAAATACCGATTGTCGCGCATATCTTCGGATTTGAGGCGCGCAATGCGGCTGAGCGCCGGATCAATCGTCAATTCCGCCAGATTATAATTTGACCGATCCAAATTCAGCAGATTTCCTGCGATTTGCTCTTGCGCAGTCACAGAAGCTGTTGTATAATGTGCCTCGAATGTGGATGCCGCCAGAATCCCGCTCGCGGGAAGCGAGAGGGCGAGGGTCAGCGCCGCCAGCGCGGCGGCCTTTTTTAAGCGCGGATTCGCTCGGTTTGTCATGGGTGTTCCTCCTTGGATTCAGAATGGGGGGATGCCAAAGGGCAGTATAGCGGAGCGGAGCGCGTAACGCAAGAAATTTGGCAGGCGGCGGCCAAGGAAATAATATGCAAGGTATCAGGAGGATGGCCTATGGGCTTTATCAAATGTCCGAGATGTGAACTCAATTACATCCGTGAAGAGGAGCAATACTGCCCCGTCTGCAAGCGCGAAATGAAGGGCGAGTCGCACGACGATCCCTTTGAACTCTGCTCGATCTGCAACGAAAACCCGGTGATGCCGGGCAAGGACGTCTGCTATGCGTGCTACAAAGAGATGAACCAGCATCAGAGCAGCCGCCGCGACGACGAGATGGAGGACGCGGAGCCGACGGAGGTCAGCCTCGGCATGGAGGACGTTTCCGAGATGGAGGAAATCGAGCTGGACGGCCTGCCGGAGGATATGCCCGAGGAAATCGGCGAGCAGATTTCGCTGGAAGAGGAAAAGAGCAAGGAAGCCGAAGACGACGAGGACGACGAAGAGGATTCCTGAGCTCGGATACAAGAGGTGAACGGTGAGCATTTTTGCAATCGGCGATTTGCATCTGCCGGGCGGCGACAAAAAGCCGATGGATGTTTTCGGCGCGCATTGGGAGCGGCATTTTGAGCGGATTTGCGCGGACTGGCAAAGCCGCGTGAAGCCGGAGGATATCGTGCTGATTCCGGGGATATCTCCTGGGCGATGCAGCTCGGCGACGCGCTGAACGATCTGCGCGAAATTGCCAAACTGCCGGGCACGATCCTGCTGCTGCGGGGCAACCACGATTACTGGTGGTCGTCGCTCAGCCAGCTCCGCGCCTGCCTGCCGGAAAACATGCACGCCGTGCAGAACGATGCGTTTGACGCGGGCGAGTGCGTGTTCTGCGGTACGCGGGGATGGACGATCCCGCTGGGGCAGAACGCCGCCGCGCAGGATGAAAAGCTCTATCGCCGCGAGGCGCTGCGGCTTGAAATGTCGCTGAAGGACGCGGCGCGCATCGCGAACGGCCGGCCGATTTTTGCAATGATGCATTATCCGCCGCTGCTGCCGGAAACGGCGCGTCAGGGGACGGAGTTCACGCGGCTGCTGAGCGAATACGGGGTCAAGCGCTGCGTCTACGGCCATCTGCACGGGCAGAGCGTTCAGCGCGGCTTCAGCGGGTCATACCGCGGGGTGCGATACGATCTGGTTTCCTGCGACGCGCTGGGCTTTGCGCTCAAGGATGTGTCGCTGGAGGCGGCGGAAGGCTGACACGCTAAAACAAGCAAAAACAGGGGTGTTTCTCTCAAGCAGAGGGGAACGCCTTTTTAATGCGTGAAAATTTACCGAAGCGATTCATCAGGTTCACATTTTCGCCATGAAATTCCATTAAAATGGCCGCCGTAGTCAATCAATACGAACCGGGAGGATGGATTTCATGGGCGAAAAGGATATGCATGAATCTGAACTGAACGCGGCGCAGCCTGCGCGGCACCCCAGGAAGAAAAAGCGCGGAAGGGCGGGCAGGGTCATCCGCAAAACGGTGAAAATCGTCGTCGTGCTTGTGCTGGCGGTCGGCGCGGGGCTGTTCGGCCTCAAGGCCTATATTGGCAAACAGGCGGAGGAAAACCAGGGCGAAAGCTATTCCCGCGCGGCAGTGACCCGCGGCGCGATGGAGGAAACCGTTTACGGCACGGGCACGACCGCCGCGCGCAACCAGACCCATGTGCTCGCTGGCGCGGACGGCACGCTGACCGACCTGCGCGTGAGCGTCGGCGACGAGGTGAAGGCGGGCGACATTCTGGCCGTGCTGACCAACGCCGATCTGGACGACGAAATCACCGATCTGGAGTTTGACCTCTGGGAGCTGGACGACACTATTCTGGATACGAGCACAGGCTCGAAGGTTACGGCGGTGGAGGCTCCGGCGGCGGGGCGCGTGATGGCGGTTTACGCAGGCGTCGGCGACGATGCGCTGGCGGTGTTCCGCCGCGAGGGCGCGCTGGCCGTCATCTCCACGGACGGGCGAATGAAGGTCGAGCTGAGCGGCGTGGACGCGGGCGCGGGCGTGGCGCTGAACGATAAGCTGGTCGTCACCGGCGAGAATTTCACGGCGGAGGGCACGGTTGTCGATTTGACGCGGCAGGGCACGTCGCTGACCCTCACCATTCAGGACGACAGCCTGCCGATGGGCGAAACCGTCTCCGTCGCGACGGCGGACGGCGTGGCGCTCGGCACGGGCACGCTGGCGGTCAACAAGCCGATGGCCGTTTCCTCCTACGGCGGCACGATTGAAAGCGTGCGCACCGAGGTGGGCAAGACCGTCAAGCGCGGCGACACGCTCTTCAAGCTGACGGATTCGCCGATTACGCTCAAGCTCGAAAACCTGCGCCTGCAGCGCGAGACGGCCAGCAAATCGCTGGAGGACGCGAAGGAGCGGCGCGAGAACCTGATCGTGCTTGCGCCGTGCGACGGCACGATTGCCACGCTGGACGTGAGCGAGGGCGACGAAATCGCCAGCGGCGCGCTGATGTGCTCCATCCTCGAGGGCGAGGATATGAACCTGACCATCGCCGTGGACGAACTGGACGTGGTGGAGGTCGCCGTCGGCCAGAAGGTCAAAATTACGGTGGACGCGCTCCCCGACGCGGAGATGGACGGCGAGGTTTACAAAATCGCTCCGGTCGGCAGCAATTCCGGCGGCGTGACGACCTACGACGTGGAGCTGACGTTTGACGCGGCGAGCAGCGGCGTTCGTTCCGGCATGAACGCGACGGGCGAAATCACGGTCGCTTCGGCGGAGGACACGCTGTATGTGCCGGTCGAGGCGCTGATGACCATTGGCGACGACACGTATCTGATGGTGGAATCGAGCGACGGGCAGGCGATGAGCATGCCGGACGCTTCGGGCATGACCCCGCCGGATCACGCGGATTTCAGCGGCATGACCCCGCCGGACGGCGCGACGGGCGGCGGGCAGAGCGATGCGTCCGCCGACGGCGAGACGACCCAGCGGCGCGGACGCGGCGACTTTGCCGCGCAGCAGGCGGAAAAGACGGGCGGCAACGCGCTGACCAAGGCGGTTTCGGCGGTGAAGGCGTGGCTTTACGAGGGTGTGAATACCGACAGCCAGCCGGTCAGCGGAACGCTGGTCAAGGTGGAGACGGGCATGCAGAACGACGATTCCGTTGAGATTCTCTCCGGCGTGTCGGAGGGCGACGTCGTGCTCTATACCGCCAGCAGCACGAGCACATCGTCGAGCATGATGATGGGCATGAGCATGATGAGCATGGGCGGCGGCAGCGGCGGAAGCCGCGGCGGAAACGGCGGCATGGGCGGCGGCCCCGGCGGCTTTTAAGGAGGAATACGGATGATTAGAATGAAAGGAATCCGCAAGGAATACCGCATGGGCGATTCCGTGCTGGCCGCGCTGGACGGCGTGGACATCCACATCAAGCCGCACGAGTTCGTTTCCATCATCGGCCCGTCCGGGTCGGGCAAATCGACGCTGATGAACATTATCGGCTGCCTCGACACGGCGGACGAGGGGACGTATTGCCTCGACGGGCAGGAGATCGAGGCCTATACCGAGGATGAGCTGGCGGACATCCGCGGGCGCAAGATCGGGTTCGTCTTTCAGCAGTTCAACCTGCTGCCCAAGCTGACGGCGCAGGAAAACGTCGAGCTGCCGCTGATTTATCAGGGCATGAGCGCCGGAAAGCGCCACGCCCGGAGCGAGGAGGTTTTGGAGCGCGTCGGCCTGCTTGACCGCATGGATCACAAGCCGACCGAGCTTTCCGGCGGCCAGCAGCAGCGCGTGGCGATTGCGCGGTCGCTGGCCGGCCGACCGTCTCTGCTGCTGGCGGACGAGCCGACGGGCAACCTCGATTCCCGAACGGGCGCGGACGTGATGCGCCTGTTCCACGAGCTGCACGAGGCGGGCAACACCATCGTGCTGATTACGCACGACGCGAAAATCGCCGCGCAGACCCCGCGCGCCATCCACATCCACGACGGGCGCGTGCTCGAACCGGCGGACGAAAACGAGGTGGTGATCTGATGCAGCTTGCGCAGACGGTTTCCATGGCGTTCAAGGCGATATCCGGCAACAAGGTGCGCGCGTTTCTGACGATGCTGGGCGTCATCATCGGCGTGATGAGCGTGATCGTGCTGATCGCCATCGGACAGGGCACGACGGCCTCCGTCACCGAATCCATCGCTTCGATGGGCACAAATCTGCTCACCGTCTCCATCCAGACGCGGCGCGTGGGCATGGGCATGCCGGGCGGTTTCGGCGGCTTTGGCGGCGGCAGCTCGTCCGGAAAGGGCACGGTCATTTTGACGCTCGACGACATCCTCGCGCTGGAGGACGACGCATCCATCCGGTGCGTTTCCCCGACGACGAGCGGCAGCCTGACGGTCAAGGCGGGCAGCACAAACACCACCGCGACGGTGATGGGCGTGCTTCCGGCCTATGCGCAGATTGTCAATCAGGGCGTGCAGAGCGGCCGATACATCATCGACGCGGATGTGGACAACCGGAGCGCCGTGTGCGTCATCGGTCCGGATCTGGCGGAGGATCTCTTCGGCAACACGAACGTGGTCGGCAACACGCTGCACATCGACGGGCGCAAATTCAAAATCGTCGGCGTGCTGGAAAGCAAGGGCACGTCGATGGGCGGAAGCTCGGATGACAGGCTGATTCTGCCGTTCACGCTGGCGCAGCGCATGCTCGATTCGACGACGATCGCCTCGATCTACATTTCCGCCGTCGATTCGGCGAGCGTGGACGCGGCGCAGGAGGTTGTGGAGCGCTTCCTCTACAAGAAATATCAGAACGACAGCACGTATTCCGTTATGAACCAGACGCAGATGCTGGAAACCGCCAACGAGACGGCAAGCACCCTGTCGCTGATGCTCGGCGGCATCGCGGGCATTTCGCTGCTGGTGGGCGGCATTGGCGTTATGAACATCATGCTCGTCTCGGTGACGGAGCGGACGCGGGAAATCGGAATTCGAAAGGCCATCGGCGCGAAACGAAAAAACATCCTGCTGCAATTTCTGATTGAATCCATCGTCATTTCCGGCATGGGCGGTTTGCTCAGCCTCGGTGCGGGCTATCTGCTGATGCGCCTGCTGGAGGATGTGCTGGGCATGACGCTGACGATGAGCGCGGGCGTTGCGGAGCTGGCAATCGGGTTCTCGATGGCGGTCGGCGTGATCTTCGGTCTGTACCCGGCTGACAAGGCCAGCAAGCTCAAGCCGATTGACGCGCTGCACTATGACTGAACGCACGGGAGGCGGCATGATGCAGCAAAAAGAGAGAGCCGAAAGGCAGGCACTGAGAAAAAAACGGGCGAGAAAGCGGGCGATTCGCCTTGCGGGCGCGGCCGCACTGGCGGCGGCGCTGGGCGCGCTGACGGTGTGCGTCATCCTGCCCGGCATGGACGGCGGGCAGGGCGCGGACGAGCCGAAGGCGCAGGAGCAGACCGCGACAGCGGCGCTCGGAACCATCGAAAAGACGGTGTTCGGCGCGGGAGAGGTGCAGCCCGCCAGCCAGCCCGGCGTATACGCGCAGACGGACGGCAAAATAGCGGAATATCTGGTCGAGGTCGGCGACAGCGTGAAGGCCGGGGACGTTGTGGCCAGACTCGAAAACGACGAGCTGGACGCGGAAATCGCGCAGCTTGAATACGACCTGCAGACGGCGCAGCAGGCGGTTCGCGCGACGCAGACCCACACGCAGTACGTCTATAAACAGCTCTGCGACGACGAGGGCTACCCGCGCTTTGACACGGAAACGGGCGAGCCGCTGCTTGGGCAGTATTCAAATGAAATCACGATCCGCGCGCCCGCGGACGGACTGATTAAAGCCGTCTACATCGAAAAGGGCGACGACGCGCTGGCCGTCTACCGGGGAATACGGCGCGGTGATGCTGCTCTCGACGGACGGCAAGATGAAGGTGGAGCTGAGCGGCCTTTCCGGGTCGCTGCTCGAATTGGGGCAGACGGTCGCGATTCGGGGCAAAGGGATCAGAAACGACGGGCAAGGGTGGTCAGCCTGACGCGGCGCGGCACGGAAGCGACCGTCGAAGTGGCCAGTGACGAATATGACATGGACGTTCCCGTGACGGTGTATACGCAGGCGGGGAGACGGTCGGCGCGGGGACGCTTGAGATCAACAAACCGATGGCCGTTTCCGCCTATGGCGGCACGATCAAGGGGCTGCCGGTGAAGGTCGGCGACCGATGCGAGCGCTATGACGCGCTGGCGCGAATCGAGTGGGACGAAATCCCGCTGTATCTGGATAACGCATCCGTGCTGCGCGATTACGACAAGGCGTTGGTTTCGCTGGAGGCGGCCTACCGAAAGCTGGACGCGCTGGCGGTCACCGCGCCGTGCGACGGCGTTGTGGCGACGCTTGACGCGAGCAAGGGCGACAGCGTGACGGACGGCACAAAACTGATGAGCGTCGTCGAGGCGGACGCGGGGCTGACGCTCACGCTGGCCGTTGACGAGCTGGATATCCGCTCCGTTCAGCCGGGACAGCGCGTGGCGCTCTCCGTCGATGCGCTGTCCGACGCGGCGCTGACCGGCGTGGTGCAGAAGATTGCGCCGCTGGGCGACGCGAGTTCCGGCGTGACGACCTACGACGTGACCGTGACGGTGAGCGGCGAGGATGAACGCGTCAAGGGCGGCATGAACGTCTCCGGCGAAATCATCGTGAACGCCGAAGACGACGCGATTTTGATTCCGACGGACGCGCTGCAAAAGGACGATGCGGGGTATTGCGTGACGCTGGAAAGCGGGGAAACGCGCCGCGTGACGCTGGGCGTGATGACCGACGAGACGACGCAGATTCTTGACGGAATCGGCGCTGGGGAGACGGTGGTTTATTAAGGCTTTCCGTCACGCCTGCAAAGAGGGAGGCATAAATAAAGCCCCCTCTTTGAGGGAGCTGACCGGGGGCGTTAGCCGTTTCGTTTGCTTTCGCTGTACGCCATGACCTTCTCGCGCAGATCGACGGTGAAGGTATCAAACTCGGCCTGCGAAAGGGCGCGGGGATGGCTCATAACGATGAGCGCGTGGCCGTGGTTGGCCGCCTGATACGGCGGGTGAACGTGCGCGAAGCCGTTGGCGACGTAGCCGCAACGCTCGTAAAAGCCCTTGCGACGAATGGCGACGTCATCCGTGAGCGGGTCGATTTCCAGAATGATCGGCTTATTCTTTTTCGCCAGTTCGGCGAGAATCAGCGTACCCAGACCGTGGCCGCGCATGGACGGCTCGACGCAGAAATGCTCTACATAGATATACGCGCCGAAATCCCAGTAGAGGATCAGACCGGCCAGCGCGCCATCCAGCAGGCAGAGATCGAAGTGATACAGCGGATCGTTCATCACGGCCTGCTGATCCGGCCAGAGGCGCAATTCATGCGCGGGAAAGCTCCGGCGGTACAGCACCATGGCGGCGTCCATCAACGGGCCGCTCGCGTCACGGCAGCGGCCAAAGGTCAATCCCATCAGAAAACCTCCTGCTCAATATCGCTTAATTTGATGACCAGTGTGCCGTCGAGCATCCGGCAGCAGTCCTCCGCCGGGAAGGCGGGCATGGCTTGCACATCATCCCGCGCGGCGAGCTGGCCGAGCGTAAAGGCATCCACAAGATTAAAGGGATAACCCATGACTTCCCACATGTACCACGTGTTTCCTTCGTCATCCACGGCGGCGTAATTGTTGCGGGCGACATCCAGCACGTCGAGCTTTTCAAAGCCCTCGTGCACGGCGGACACATCCGAATCCTCAATGGAGCCGACGAGCGCAACGGGCGTATTGCCGAGCTCAAATTCGGGTTCGCCTCGGCACGGGCAATGACACGGGTCATCACGGACAGGGTAGAATCAAATTCCAGCGCTTTTTTCAGATAGACCTGATTGGCGAAGAACGTCGTTCCCAGCAGCGCAACGCCGAGCGCGATGCTGCCGAGACGATAGGCCAGATGACGCTCATCGACGGAAAACTCGAACGCGGCTTGCAGCAGAATGATGAGAAGCGCATCCAGCAGGACATAGGGCATGCTGGTCTGGTCGGCAGGAAGCGTGGAAAAAGGCGGGCAGATTGATCAGCAGCGGGAAGATGAGAAGCAGCAGGGTTACTCGAAGGCGCGCCCCTTCAGACGGGGCAGCCGTTTGAAAAACGCGAACGCGCCGAGCGCAATCAACAATGCGTGGAGAACCGCGCCGACGTGCGTGTAAATGGTCAGCAGCTGAAAGAGCAGCCTGAACGGATACAGCCATGCGCCGACCAGCCCTTTGCCCGCCGGAGCTTGCAGCGAGGCCTCAAGGTCGAGGCCGAAGCGACGCAGGAACAGCAGAAAGCCGCCGCCGTAGAGCACCATGCCCAGCGCCGCGCACAGCAACGCGCGCGAACGGCGCGGCGAAGGACGGCGCGCGGCGTTTCCTCATCATCGGACAGGAGCGACTGGAGCAGGCAGAGCGCGGTCAGGGAAAGGAAGAAAGCGAGCGCGCAGCGATCCAGCGCTTGCGCGCCGGCCAGAACAGAGCGCGCCAAGCAATTGCTGCGAACGCGCAGACACAGCACGACTGCGCAGACCGCCAGCAGAACGGCGAGAAAGAGCGAATCCGCCGTGTGAATCGAACCGGCAAAGGCGGCCAACACGGACGGAGAAAGCGCCATCGCGCCGCTGAGCATTGCAATCAGATACGGCGAGGCGAGATTGAACAGCCCACAGATGAGCGCTGAGGCCAGTGAAAGATAGGCGGCGCTGAGCAGCCCGACCCAGAGCGGTGAACCGATCGCCCCGCGGATGCGCCAGTAAATCGGGAGAAGGAACGCGCCGGAGGAAATCTGCGCGCTGCTGCCCTTGGCAGCGTTGAGCATGACGGACGCGCCGGAATAGGTCAGATTTGTGAAGCAAAAGCCATGCGCGACAAGGACGAGCAGCAGCGTAAGAAGCGCGGCGCTGCGAAGCGCTTTTGCGCTGGCGCGGGGAAAAACGGCGGAAAGAAGACGGCGCATAATCAAAAACTCCTTTGACGATCATCCTGAAAAGTTCCGAAAAAACCACGGCGTAAACCGAGCGGAAAGAAAGCGGAAGCAAGACAAATCAACCGGCATATAAACGGATTAAGGACGATTGTATCGGTCGGCGGCGCGCTTGTCAAGAGCCATTTCGACAAAAACGGGCGGGGCAGGTCGTCAGATCATGTGTGCAGAGGGCATAAGGAGCTCTGCCCAATGCTGCAGGAGGTAATGGACGTGGCGCTGTGGCTCACCTTTCCGCTATCCACGGCAAGGTTCCGTTCCTGCACTTCTTCGACGGCTTCCGTACCTCTCATGAGATTCAGAAGATCGAAGTAT